>Ga0115000_10002142_pt1 | contig 17241 bp, 12 predicted proteins | sample ArcticOcean_MG_C_6_FD_89690 | JGI IMG/M metagenome (GOLD analysis project Ga0115000, IMG submission 89690) | Marine microbial communities from western Arctic Ocean - ArcticOcean_MG_CB8_128 | ecosystem: Environmental > Aquatic > Marine > Oceanic | place: Arctic Ocean: Canada Basin | collected...
GCGAGCGACTCATCCGCGCTAGACGAAACGAGGTATCCATCTTCGTCGACCAACATTTCCGGCTTCTCGCGAACGAGAAGTGTAAATGTTGGTAATCTATTCTTCAGATCTTTCTCGCCGTGCGCTTCTACGTGTCTTTTGATCTTTCGAATCAACGTCAAGAGCGCAACTTCCGCAGCCGCCGGAGGAAAATTTCGCATGTCGTACTCCGAGTCTTCGCTCATCTCGAATCGGGGAACGATACCAATCGCTTGCGCTTCTTCAAACAATATCAACGCCTTGGTTGGGTAGTATGTCGCCGCATCTTCGTGAACGTTCGATTGGTGAGTGACCAATCTTGCGAGCGATTCGCCCCCGTACTTCGACGCTAACTGAACTTCTTGATCTGTCGGCGGTCGCAAACATGCGAGCATGGAAGAAAACGTTTCAACTCTCGGTTTCACACCGTGCGTGGTCGCTTCGTGGAACACTGCCGTCGCTCGATCAGCCCATTCCTTCCAAGCCGGTTGCGCCACTGAGCTGGCGATTTCACCACTCGTAGTCGTATCCGTCAATCCGTGACCGGGTTTATCCGAAGCTAATCTGGTCGGATCTGTCAACGTGCGAATGTGCGCGAGAATAGCACCGAGAATGGTATTCAAAGTCACCTCACATGGCGCAATTCCAGCCGCGCGAGAACTTTTATACGCATCCCACGCGAGCAAGCAGTTTCCATGACGAGCGCACGAGAATAAGAGTTCTCTCCACGTCATCTCGTCCGGCGTGTACCCGGCGTACTTCATCGCCTTGACCGTGGCGTACGTTTTGTTCAAGTCCCCGGCTCGACCGAAACCTCTGACCAACGCGTTGTACGTCGGTAAAGTCGGTCGCAAACCCAAATCCAACGCCTCTTGTAACAATTTCTTGGCTTCTGCGAGCGTTTCTCTTTTCTTCGCGGCGGCTAAAATGAGTCCTTCGAATGTAATCTCATCCGGCGATTGCCCGGATTCAATCAATCGATCGTAAGCTTTCGTCGCTCCTTCAAGATCAGCATCTCTCGCAAACGAATTGATCAACGCGTTGTAACAAGCGCGCGGGACAATTTCATTGGACTTTTCAGCGTCAGATAAGATGCGATCTACCGCTCCGGCATCACCGGCTCGCGCAAACGATCCGCACATGTTCGAAACAACCGCAGGCGACATCATCGATCCGTTCATTTCCATCTCTCTGATTAAATTGGCGCACATTTCAACGTTCCCGGCTCGACTCGCGACGGTCAAAATCGTCGCGTATAAGACTGGATCCACCACCACTCTCGGTTTGTTTTGTTGCACCTCTTCCCAAATCTTGAACGCCTTACGATAGTTTGGTGCAGAGTTGTCGTAGTCGTACTCCGTCGCGCACGCGTGAATGGCAGTGGCGTACACCGACGCCGTTCTCGCGACGCCCTTCGTCTCCATTTCATCGTACAACGCTAATGCTCTCTGCGGCTCGCCGGCATTGACACACCCGCTCATCAGCGAAGAGTACGTGATAGCGTCTGGAAAGAACCCGGTTCGACGAGATTCGGCGACAATGTCAAAAGCGCGATCGAGCGCGTCCGATCTCAACTCTTCAAAAGCCGCCGCTCGTCCGCACGCGGAGACTAAGCAATTCAACACTCTCACGTCCATTTGCAACCCACTCGCCTGCAAATCCGAGCGCAAGTTAAACACGCGATCCAACGCATCTTTCACGTACGAAATATCCTTCTTGTTGTTCGATTTGAAACCGCCGTTGCCCGAACGCCTTCCAACCTCTCGAGACAACGCGTCCATTAACGCCCCGTACGTAACGATAGTCGGTTCGATTTTGTCTTTTTTCGTCATCGTGTTGAACTGATCGAACGCCAAATCGACTTTTCCAGCCTTCCCATAGGCCACAATCAAGCTCGTGTGCATGATGACGTCAATGGTTAACCCTTTTGGATCTTGCTTCATTTGCTCAAACGCCTTTGCCGCCGCCTCGCAGTCTCCGTGCGCGGAGCATACCGCCAAGAGCTTGTTATATATCGTCGCAACTTCTGCGTTCGATAACTCCTCTCTCGCAGCTCCCAAAACCAAATTCGTAAACGTAAACGCGTGCGTCACCGGCGAGTTGCTCAACTTGTTCGATCGCTCGCACGACACCAAGAAATCCACCGTCCCGTGTTTCCTTATTCTCGTATCGTTCAAGCACGGAACCTTGGCGTCGCTCAGTCGTTGCAACAAATCAATCGCGTCTCCCAATCGATCGCACCGAACTAAATCGCTGTATAATCGAATGAAATGTCCAGAATCGTACTTCTTCGGTCCTAAACAATCCTCAAAGTTTGGATATTTTTCCAACAACTCGTCCAGAGGGACGTTATCGGCCACGCCCGCGATTAAGGGCGCAAACTTTTTTCTCCGGACGTTGCTGACTTTCGACGACGTCGGCGTGAACGGTTTATAGTGAGATGCTCCTCCTCCGTTCGGTGACGACCCTCCGGGCGGGTGCGATCCTCCTCCTCCGTTCTTCTTCTTCCAAGAAGAAGAAGAAGAAGATTTCGAAGATGATTTTGCCCTCGCAGATCCGGGGGTCTTTTTCGTACCCTCATTCGCGCTCTTTCTCGGTTCACTTATCGCGTGGATCTCGGTCTTTTTGTTCTTCCGTCCATCGCTCCGTCCAGGGGCGATCGGGAAAAAGATCTCTTTACAGTTGTCTTTCTCTTCGTCGAAGCTGCCTTGACTCGAAGAAGAGGAAGCAGCGGCAGAACACGGAACGGAGAAGTGTCCTCGCCTCGAACACGGGAGTGGATAATTCGCTTCGTTTTTGGGTGTCCTGCCGCCGCTTTTGGGGATGCGCAGCAGCTGCTGAGAAAATTCTTTTCTCAAAAGTACACTCGAAGAAGAAGAAGATAAAAATCTCGCGCGGCGGTTCACTCCTCTGGACGAAGCAGAAGTGGACGCCACGGCGGATGATGATGCGCTCCTCGTCGTCAACATCTCTCTCTTCTGTCTGAAAAGAGAGAGAGAGAGAGAGAGAGAGATAAGTAATTATGCGGAGAGAGAGAAAGAAAGTCACTCAGGGTAAAGGGGTAATTTCTTCCCACAAAAGGAGAAAAAACCGAACCACACAAGAAAAAACTGCTGCAAAAAAACAAAAAACACGATGAGCTTTTCCACGCAAGAAAAACTACTCGTACTGTTTTGCTGCAAAAAAACATGAGCAGCTTTGTTGGGAGGAGGAGGCGCTTTAAAAGCGCTTTTTTTGCGCTTTTTAATACTACCACCGCCGCGAGGAGGACGACGACGACGACGACGAGGAAAAGACTTTTCGAAGGAGGAGGAGGAGGAATATCATCGTCTCGGCTTCTCTCTTCTTCTTTGTCTTCTTCTTCTTCTTTGTCTTCTTCTTCTTCGATGCGAATGAGGACGACGACGATGATGATGTTGAAGAATAACATCGACAGAATGGTTTCCTCTTCGAGCGCGTCTTCTTCTTCTTCTTCTCCATCTGATAAAAGCGATGATGATTCCAAGACGACGACGACAAAAAAGACGACTACAAAGGAGAAATTTGAAAGGCAGAGGGAAACGCAGGGCAAAATGCGCCGCGAGATTGAGATTGCCATCGACCGAACTGGATTGTACGAAACCGTTCAACAACAGAATGCGAAAGGGAGTTTGAATGATGACAAGAAGAACGAAAGGAAAAAAAATGAAGGTTTACTCGGGCACATCGAATCGCTGATTAAATTCCGAGGAGGTCCAATCACCGTCCACGAGTTCATGTCCGAAGCGCTGACGAACCCAACGTACGGGTATTACACGAAAACGTCTTCGAAAGATAAAGTATTCGGCAAGAGCGGCGACTTTACGACGTCGCCGGAGATATCGCAGATATTCGGCGAATTGTTGGGCGTCTGGTGCGCGACGATTTGGGAACAGTTGGGGAAACCAGAAGAGTTACACTTGATTGAGTTTGGTCCCGGGAGAGGGACGTTGATGATGGATTTATTGAGAGGAACGAGTAACTTTAAAAAGTTCAGCGAGGCTTTACGAGTGCACTTGATTGAAATCTCGCCGGCGTTGAGGAAGAAACAGTTCGAGACGCTGAAATGTCAAGGGAGTTTGGAGACGTTTGAAAGCTTGAATAACCTGTTATTGGCAGAGATAAAACCGAATCCGTTTGCCTCAAAAAAAACTGATGATGATGATGATGATGATGATGATGATGATAGCGAGGAAGAAGATGAAAAGTCATCGACGAAAGGGAACGTTTCTGGAATAACCGCGCACGGCACGAAGGTGTATTGGCACAACTCATTAGACGACGTTCCTTCTGGTCCAACGTGTATCATCGCGCATGAGTTCTTCGACGCTTTACCCGTGCACCAGTTTCGACGCACCGAACGTGGATGGGTGGAGAAACTTGTCGCGATGAACGAGGAGAACAACAGCTTAGAGTTTGTACTTTCACCGGGCGCGACGTTGAGCTCTTCTCAACTCGTCAAGAGACGTTTGAGAAAGGCATCGTCATCATCATCGTCATCATCATCATCATCCGATGTCAACAGTAGCAGTGATAGCGATATGAACAACGAAACGATTGTATCATTAGAAGTTTCGCCGAAAAGTATCGTTCATTGGGAAAAAATGATGGACAGAATCAACGACGAGGAGAAGAATGGCGGGAGAGGCGGCGCGGCTATCGCCATCGATTACGGCGACGAAGGACCTTTGGCAGATACTTTAGAAGCGATTAAAGATCATAAATTCGTAGAAAATCTGTTGGAAAGTCCAGGCGAGTGCGATTTATCGGCACATGTCGATTTTGGCGCGCTGCGAGGCGTCGTGGAAGAGCGAAACGAGGAAAACACGAGCGAGGTGAAATGTTTCGGTCCAACGACGCAACAGAAGCTTCTCTTAGAACTTGGTATCGTACAGAGACTTCAAAAATTAGCGGAGACGTGCTCTGAAGAACAGCTAGAAGTTTTAGCGGATGGCTGTCAGAGATTAGTCGGCGACGATAAAGTTGAGGAAGGCGAAACACCGGGCATGGGCTTAAGATACAAAGCGTTGTGCATGGTGAGTAAAAATTTACAAAGACCAGCCGGTTTTAGCGATGCGTAGTTTTAGTACCCATAGTAGTAGATGTAGTAGTAGTAGTAGTAGTAGTAGCGGTGGTGTGATTAGAAATTGGTTACATAGATCCTATTTGCGGCTGTCTTTTAAATCTCTTTCTCTTGCGATTCTATTTGCTTTGTGGCGTGCTCGACATTTCTCAGTTGATTTCCTACAAAAGTATTAATCTACACGTCCTTCGATCTCTTCGATCGATTTAAAAAAGTTTGACTCTTTGGACGTCGGACTGAAATCGGGCATTGTAGCCCAATCCACCGACGAGAATGATACCTTGCGGCGCAAGCATCATCACGTGTCCAGTTCGGTGTTCTCGGACGTTGACGTCGTCCCTATTTTGTTCGGTATTCGTAGTGAGAGATTCCTTCTTTTCCTCCTCCTCCTCTTCTTCCTCCTCCTCCGCGGCTTTCGGGTATTGCCTCGGCAACCAGTTCATCTTCGAAAGGTCGAGCACGGAGAACCCGGATTCGTAGAAAACGAGACCTTGCAAAGCGGCTAAGCCTCTCGTGCTCATCTTACCAGGAACAGTTGAGTTTGCTTGCATCCCTCGGCCGCCTTGAATGATGAGTCGGTTTCCGATTGTCAACATAGAATGGCCCACGCGAGGTGTCGGTGCTAAGCCAGTCGTTGTGACTTGCTGCCAGAGGATATCGCCAGTCTCGCTCAAGTCGAATTTCCACAAGTCGTTAAACGTAGTCGAAACGCGACACCCGCCGAATAAGTACGCGACGTCATTGACGACGCACAAAGTCGCCCCAGCCCTTGGACATGGTATCGATTCGTAAGCTCGACGGTTTTCTGGACAAAGTAACTTCCACGTCGCCGTGATTGCGAACGGACACGCGTCGTCCGTGCTCTCCAACGTGCACTCCCAGAAATCGTTGAAACACGCGTTCGTGTTTGACCCGCCAAAAACGAGCAATTTTCCATTCCGAGCGAACGTGGCGTGTCCCCATCGTGGCGCTGGTCTTCCGTGCACCGGATTCTTCTCGATGATGGTCGGTTCGTACCACGTCAACGAGCTCTTTCTTTCTAAAGCCATGGATATATCCTCGTTTGATTTTTTATCGGATGGAGTGAGGACCAAAAGATCGTCCTGGAATCCAGTGATGTAGCCTTGCGACCCTCCAAATAACGCGATAACTTCGCGTCCTAATCCAGGCTTGTTACCGAACACTCTCAACGTTTGTATCGACCCACTGCATCTAGGAAGCGGTGGCTCCCCAGACACGTGCAACTTTTCAAAGGCGTGCGTCGGATTCTTCCTCTCGTTCATATCTAAGAAGAAGACGTCGTTATGGAATCCAGAAGTTCTTTGTCCACCGAACAGGATTACTTTCGTCAAATCCTTTCCACATTGCGTCGCGCGATGTAAATACCTCGGAGAAAATCTATCGTAGTCATCGTCTTCGTCGTCCTCTCCTCCTCTTCCTCCTTCTTCCGTGGACCCGTCGTTTTCGTGCGGAAACCAGTTCGGTTCATCCGACACCGTCGTCTCGCTCGACTCGCTTCTTCCGCCCCAGCGCATGATGCCGTCTTCTCCTTTACACCACATTCGATACTTCTTCTTCCAGACGAGCTCTGTTTCCGTGCTCTCGCGGGTAGATGTGTTCCTAACAACAGTAATAATAATAATAATAATTAATGGATTTTGTCAGCATCCTGCGCACACACGCGCGTAAAAAGCAAAACGTATACAAAAACCGCCATGAAAGCGCTTTTTACTAACGAACACGAACGCGAGCAAAAAAGGTACAAAACTCTCACTCTCATCAAAACGTCTCACCTCTCCTCTCTTCTTCCAAATTCTCGAAAGACGATCGCGCCTTCTTCTCCGACTTCTTTTTCGCACATCGTTTTCCACAATCGTTCCGAAGAGTTTACGACGTCATGAAACGATTTGGACACGCGTTGGATATTTCCAACGTTGTTGCTTTTCCCGGGAACGCGAAGTAAGATTTCCTCTTTGAGATGGTCCGGCAAAGCGTCAAAAAAACAGGAAGAAGAAGGAATATTTGTCGCCTCCTCGTTCTCCTTCTCTTCTTCTTCTCCTTCTTTCACTTCTTTGACGATTATCGCGCGCTTCTTCCCATCGGAAACTTTGCGAGCGACGACCGGCATTGTTGTTGTTTGTTGTGGGGGGAAGCCCGAGAGAGTTTTTTTTAAACGAAAATGTGATGAAAAATGATGTGGATTAAATACACTTTTTATATAAAATTCATCGTAGTACACGCGTCTTAAGAAGATGTCTTCTTTAAGCCAGATCTTCCTCCATGGAGTGCGTGTGCGTCTCTCTATCTTGCGTGGGCAGATTATACACCGGGCAGCAGTGCACGCCGATGGTGCTTCTCGTCATATCTTCGACTTGTTTTTGCGCGAGTTCGGGATTGTTCACCCACGTTTCGTAAAACGAAAACGGGCACTTGGCGACGCCTTTATCGCCGTCGCCGGAATTGTACACGCCGGTGTACCCTCGGTGAAGAAGTTTGAATAAGTGATTTTGAGATTGATCATTTTTGCGGGCGTCGCGTATGCCGGAGATGGAGAGCTGTGCGTAGTTCACGCCGTTTGTTTCAGTGCCGCATTCGCCTAACGTTCGTCCGTCGTTGCCCACAATCGCGGAGTGTCCAAAGTACGTGTACACGCCGTCGCTTCCAGACGCGTTTGCGACCGCGACGTAGACGTTATTCATCCACGCCATCGTTTTCGCCACCATGACTTGTTGCTCCTTGGCCGGATACATGTATCCTTGACAACGAACGACGAGCTCGGCGCCTTTCATCGCGCACTCTCTCCCTGTAGAAAAAAAAATATTAGTCGTCATCCAAAATGTGGAAACCAAAGAAGAAAACTCACAGATTTCAGGATAGTTGCCGTCGTCACAAATAATCAGGGATACTTTCATTCCCTTCGGGCCTTCGCACACGTGGACCTCATCACCTGGGTACCACCCTTCGATCGGGCACCACGGTAAAATTTTTCTGTATTTCTGGACAATCTCACCTTCATCGTTGATGAGAACTAACGTGTTGTACGGCTGCTTCTTCGGATGTTCTTCGTGTCGTTCCCCGGTGAGCGAGAACACCCCCCAGACCTTCGTTTCTTTACACACTTTTGAAAACGCGTCCGTTTCTGGCCCCGGTATTGACACCGCGGTTGCAAAGCACTCGTCTTTATCGTACATGATGCCTTGCGTGGAATATTCCGGAAAGACAATCATATCCATTCCCGGCAAACCTTGTTTCATACCTTTGACGAGCTCGCATATTTTCCCAACGTTTTCCATCACTTGCTCGCAGTTGTGAAGACGTGGCATCGGGTATTGGTACACGCACACGCCAACCGTGTCTGGAGAGGAGGAGATATCGCCTGTTCTCGCGTGTTTAATGTTATTATTTTCATCAGTACACGAAGGATAATAAAGAGGTAGAAGAGAGGTCGTTAGAAATAATCAATTTCGGGTGCGACCTTTCGAGCATTCATTCCACTCGTATAAAACAACACATCCGCACGGAGAGATTAAGAGGACAGACGCACACACACACACACCGCCACCGAAAAACAGACGACGTGGAAACAACAACAAAAAACGCGCGTTTCGTTAAAAAAAGCGAGTTTAGAGAGAGAATACTGAGATCATCGCTGAACTGTCTTTAATAAAAGAAGAGAGACATGCGCAGGAGGGAAGACAAATTTACGTACCGTGTCGAGACATTTTATTTTGTCGACAAAGGAAGCTTTTTGTGGGCACTTTGGTGCGAAAAAAAAAAAATGATTTCAACTCAGAGTTGAGATTTTGAGCGTCGTCGTAGCTCCCCTGCTCTCGTTTTCTCTCCATTATATTTTACGTACCCGACGTACGTTCACGACGACGACGACGCGCGAACCTTTACCCTCTCGTTTCCTCTAGGAATTACAGAACAGAGAATTCCTTTTTTCTGAAATCGATCTCAGAAGAGAGAGAGAGACAGAGAGAGGAGACAGAGAGTTTATTTAGTGAGAAATAAAACTACGCGCGTAACCGTACTTGTTGACGTATTTGAGATTTAAGCGGCGCAGTAAAATAATTCAGAGATGTCTGCCTCTGCGTCGCACCTCTGCTGCGTGAGCGCGAGGACGAGAATAGCGTCGAATCAAATAGCGTCGACATCATACAACGCGAAACCGCGTGCGAGACCATCACGAACGCTTCGCGTGACCAACGCAGCGGACGATTTCCGAACGTCCTCAAAATCGACGAAATCGTCCTCCTCGCGTTTGCCGGCTGGAAGCAGTTCTCGTTCGGGGGATAATTCGTTCAATTCTTCGGGAAGTGGAAAAGTGAATACGAAAAAAATATCGCACTCGTCGACGGCGGCGTTTAAAAACAAAGGAGCATCGACGAGGGTGTTAGGGAGGGCGATCAGCATACCGAGAGGTGAAAGCGCCGGCGCGAGCATGGATTTGGATATTGGTGGAGATGTGGCTGACCTAGACATCGATGCGCTCTTATCCAGAGTGAACGAGTTGCACGCGGCGAGCGAAGCGATGAACGTGTTGCCTACGCAAAGGGAGTTGGATCAGCTGGAAAATACTTTAGAAAAGGAGTCTATTTCGGAGAAAGAAACGATGCGTGGATTAAAGAAGCCAAAGAGCGCGACGACGAGAAGCAAAGCGGAGGCGAGCGCGGCGGCGATGAAGAAAAAAAGAGACGACGAAGAGTTACTTCTCATGGGCGACGACGAGGACGACGACGAAGATCTCGACTTAGATGACGACGAGGAAGACTTGGACAGCGAAATCGAAGGGAATGGATCTCTCGGCATTGAAATTGCGTCGATTGAAGCGGAATTAGAAAAGAAAATTACAAAGGAAAAGATAAAAGGGAAGAAAGGAAAAGGAGAGGAGATAGTTTTACCAAAGACGCGAAGAGTTATCAAGTCTGCGGCGAATGTTCGAACAGAGCGCGCGATGCGCATTGCCAGAGGCGTCCGTTCGCAGAGGAACTCGTCTTCGACGAAGAAAGCGATCAAGAATGAAAATCAAAAAGCGGCTGAGTTGGATGAAGTCTCGGAAAGAGTGCGAGCTTCGGACAAGATTGTCGGCAAGATGCAAGAGGCGAGGCTGGCCAAGCGAAAGACAAAACCGTCGCTAAAAAAAGGACGAACTCGCGTTTTGAATCCCAGAGGAATTCTTCAAGCAAACCAGCACAGTGCGCAACAAGTAGATTCCATGAAAGTGTATTTAAAAGAAATTGGATCGGTATCTCTGTTGAATGCGAACGAAGAAGTGCAGTTGGCGAGGAAAATTCAAGACTTGATGAACTTAGAGACGACGTATAAAGAGTTGGTCGCCAAAGTCGCCGAAGGTAACGACCCTATCGCGCAAACGCAAGGAGATAAAGTCACCAAGAGCATGTGGGCCAGGGAATTAGGTTTAACCGAATTCGAACTCGAAATGAGATTAACGGAAGGGAAGAACGCGAAGAATCATATGATTCAAGCGAACCTTCGATTGGTCGTTTCCATCGCCAAGCGATATGCGAATCGCAACATGTCTTTCCAAGATTTAATTCAAGAAGGATGCGTTGGTTTAATCAGAGGCGCCGAGAAATTTGATTTCGAGCGTGGCTATAAGTTTTCTACGTACGCGCACTGGTGGATCCGCCAAGCCGTGACGAGATCCATCTCGGATCAATCAAGAACGATTCGTTTGCCCGTGCACTTGTTTGAAATCATTTCGCGTATGAACAAACTCGAACAAAAGTTCATCGTCCAGAACGGACGAGAAGCTACGTTGGAGGAAATTTCGGCGATGATGGAAATGCCTCAAGTGAAAATCACGCAGATAAAGAAAGCTGCCATGGCTCCAGTATCCTTGGCGCAAGCGGTTGGCGCGGATGACGATAAGCGAACGGTTGAAGACACGTTGGTTGATAACATCACGGAACACCCGGAAGAATCTTCCGGTAAAGTGCTTCTTAAGGAAGACTTGGAAAACGTTTTGAACACTCTAAACCCGAGAGAACGAGACGTGTTGCGTTTGCGATACGGCTTAGACGACGGTAGAGTGAAAACGTTGGAAGAGATTGGCAACGTGTTCTCGGTGACTCGTGAACGTATTCGACAAATCGAAGCTAAGGCGTTGAGAAAGTTGAGGCAACCGTCCAGAAATGGCATCTTGCGAGATTATATCCCACCCGCGAGCGCATCTTCAATAGGTTTGGAAGCGAGCGAGGACGACGAAGGCGACGAACGCATCTCCTCGTTGTCGAACTGTCAACCTTCGCCGCGTTGAAGAGTGTAAAATAACGAACAACAGAAAGTACACTTTTGCGCTCGCCATCTTATTCTTAAAACGTCAGTCACGATTTGTAATAGAAGTAATAATCATAGCTTTGAGCGCGTTTGTGCAATATCATCAAGAAGTAATAACACCACCACTAATAACTGCATTAATAATATTCGAATAACATAAAAACTAAACTAAAATCCGCTCTCTTGGATCAATTTCAACCCCGCGAAGAACAAGAGCGCGAAGCCGCCGATGCTCGCCAACACAACCCCGCCGACTCTCTTCGCGATCCCACCTACCGACGCGTCTGTATTATCGTCAATCTCCAACTCCATCAAACCTTTATTCACAATCGGTGCGTCTCCTCCTGGGCCACCCGGCAAAGTCTTCTTCGTTCTCTCGTACACTTCTCTTTGCACCGTCCCGAAACTCTTCTCGCTTCCTGACGCGAACTTCTTCAACTGGTTTCGCATCAACGCCGACGACTCCATCCTCATCAACGACGGATCGTTAATCGCCACATCGTACGGTAAACCCAACAATTCCATCTCTCGTAAATACTGCTTGGCCATTTCCACGTCTCCAAACGCCGCCACGCAACACATCGCCTGATATCGAATCTCTCTACGCACCGGAAGAGAAGCGTCGTCGTCGAGCTTCATCGCTTGTTCGAGCTTTTTGTACCCTTGCATCCGTTCGCCTTGCTCGTACAACCCTCTGGATTCATCCAAAAGAGTTTCCGCTGGATGTCCTCCTCCCGACGATGAAGAAGGTGGTGGCGTCGCGCGCACTACCACCTTCTTCTTCGCATCATCTCTTCTTCTCGTCTCGACGGTGTGTTTTCGTTCGTGTTTTTCCGGCGGTCGTCGTCCACTCGATGCCGATGACGCGAATGATGATGTATTTTGTTGTTGTCCCTTAATCGTCGTCGTCGTCTTTTTTAACGCCTTGAAAGAACAACTCGTGGACGCTCTCGTCGAACTCGTCCTCCTTATCCTCCGTTGTCCTTCGCTTGAAGAAGGCGTCGTCTGGGATATCGATAGAACTCTTTTCATCATATCTCTCGCGATGGATGTGTTTTTGTGTTGTTTTGTTTTTGGACGAATCTTTCTTTTTGGGCTCATCACTTTTGGGGCTGCCTTTTATCAAATACGAGTGTTCTTTTGGCGTTCCAACCCAAGAGCACCAAATCGAAAAATCTCTCTTTTTGGCTCGGGTGGACTGTTGTTGTTTTTGTGTTCCTTTCGGTAATCGCCCCAGACAAAGATAACACGCGACGACACACATAATCATGTTTGCCGTCCAGTCGTCCATCTGCGCGCGCAGCAGCAGTTCGTGCCAATTAAAAACGCAAAAGACCACCAGTTCGAAGAGAGTTCAAAGATGCCACCACCAAGCGGTACGTTTGTTTTGTTTTGTGTGTTGTACGCGCGCTCGTCGTCGTGCTCTCGTCGCGTCCTCCTCCCTTCTCAGAGAGAGAGAAAAGAAAGCAATTTTTCTCCCCAGTAGATCAAGATGTGTTTGTGCTTTTGCTCACGCTTTACTAATACCGCGAAACTCTTCTTTCCGTCGTTCATTTATTATATATAATAAAATGGTATCATCGTCATCATCATCACAACAGGTTCAAGTCAACGCCTTAGGGGTCTCTAAGGAAACCATGGTACGATCATCATTTTCTTCTCCTTTTTTCGCCTTGATTTTCCTCTTAAATGATTTGTGTGAGAGAGCGGTTTTGAGCGAAGCCACGGCGCAAACGCTTTTGCATCTTTTCAAATCCTCTTTCTTTCCCTTTCTCTCTCTGTGAATCCCGCACACTCACACATGAATTTCTCCTCACTACTGCTCTATAATAGGAATCTGTCAAGGAGAAAGCCTTGATTGCGTCCACCTCCTTGGCGACGCTCGCGGTCACCTCTCCGGCGTTCGCCTACGACTTGTTCTCGGCGGAAAACTCCGGCGCCATCAAGGTATGGATCGGCGGTTTGTTCATCGGCGTCTCCGGCGTCTCCGCCATCTTCTTGCCGTTCGTTACGGGCACGTTAAACCCGATCCAAATGGCCGTCAACTTGGGTTTGGTCAACGGTGAAGTCAGCAACTTGAGAAAGTTTAAGAGAAACGGCGAACCGATGGAGCACGGCACCAAATTCGGTCACAAATGGTACGACACGAGCGCGTTCGTGAACGGCAAGGACATCGATTTCGCGTTCACGAGCAAAACTATCGAGGCGCAAGAGAAGTAACTTTATAATCACACGCAGACATCAAAAGACATTGTAACTAGATAAAAATACTTCTACCATAATTTAAACAACCGACGACTCCGCGCAAAATACCACTGAGTTTGTTCTCCGCAAAAGAGGGGGAGCTGCCTTCATTCAGAAATTGAGCGCCACAATCAAACACATCATCATCTTTACACGATGATGATGATGATGTCATCAATATCGTCGTCGACGACGACGCGACAGCATCAGCAGCACACCACTCGACTGCTTTCATCGTCGTTATCCTCTTCTTCTTCTTCTGCTGGCGGCTTTCGTCGTCAAAGTCTTTTCTCATCTGATGGGAGACGACGGCGCAAAACCAACAACATCACGATGTGGACGACTTTGAAAGCGTCGTCGTATTCCTCCTCGTCCTTATCCTCGAGTAGTTTCGTGGATACCTCGGACGCGGAGAACTACGACGTCATCGTCGTTGGCGCCGGGCACGCCGGGTGCGAAGCCGCGCTGGCGAGCGCACGCGTTGGCGCGCGAACGCTGTTGTTGACGTTGTCGCTCGATAAAATAGCGTGGCAACCGTGTAATCCGGCTATAGGCGGACCGGCGAAATCGCAAGTCGTGCACGAGATAGACGCGTTAGGTGGGAGCATGGGGAAGATTGCAGATAAGACGTACTTGCAAAAGCGAGTTTTGAATTCTAGTCGAGGCCCAGCCGTGTGGGCGCTTCGAGCGCAGACGGATAAGTGGGAATACAGCAACGCCATGCGAGAAGAAGTGGAGAGCAACGAGAGAGTGTTCATTCGGGAAGGGATGGTGACTGAATTGATGGTGAACTCTAACGACGAGTGCGTTGGCGTTGAGACGCACTTTGGGATGCAGTTTCACTCGAAAGCGGTGGTGTTGACGACTGGGACGTTTATGAACGGTAAGATTTGGGTCGGGAGGAAAACGATCGACGCCGGACGAGCCGGGGAAGGCAGTTCGGTTGGATTGACCGAGCACTTGATTAATCTGGGATTTGAAACTGATCGATTGAAAACCGGGACGCCGGCGAGAGTGGACGCGAGGACGATTGATTACACCAAGTGCGAGGAACAAAAAGGCGACGAGGACGCCAAGTTTTTTTCCTTCGATCCGAGGAATCATTTGGTCATTCCGCAAATGTCCTGTTATCTAACCAGAACGACGCTGAAAACGCACGAAATTATTCGCCAAAATTTACACGAGACGCCGACATACGGCGGGTGGGCGAGCTCGAAAGGACCGAGGTATTGTCCTTCCATTGAAGATAAAATTGTAAAGTTTGCGGAGAAGGAGTCGCACCAAATTTTCCTCGAGCCGGAAGGTAGGAAAGCGCCTGAAATTTACGTTCAGGGGTTTTCCACTGGGTTACCGGAGCGATTACAGTTGGAATTATTGAGAACGTTACCGGGATTAGAGAACGCGACGATGATGCGTCCGGCATACGCGGTGGAGTACGATTACTTACCGGCGCATCAATGCACGAGAGATTTACAGACGAAAAAAATCGCCAACCTGTTCTTCTCTGGACAAATCAACGGCACGACCGGGTACGAAGAAGCCGCCGGGCAAGGTTTAGTCGCGGGTGCAAATGCAGCGGCGAAAGCGTTGGGAACGAAACCATTAATTTTGGAAAGAGAAGGTAGTTATCTCGGGACATTGATTGACGATTTAGTGACGAAAGATTTGCGCGAACCGTACAGAATGTTAACGTCCAGATCGGAATACAGATTAGCCTTACGAAGCGATAACGCGGACGCGCGATTAACACCCATAGGAAAAGAGTGTAACTTAATCGACGACGAGCGCTTCAAAATGTTCGAAGATAAAAGGGATACGATTGAAAACGAGTTGGCGAGATTGAAAAAATTTCGATTGAAAGAGTCCTCTCCGCTCGTCGCCGCGGCGTTGGAACAATCCAAAAATCTCGGCGCGGGCGGGAAGCAGTCGTTCACGTTGGAAGAGCTTTTGAGAAGACCAGGCGTCACGTACGACAAGTTCGTCGAATACAAACGAGACGCTGGAATCGACGAGATTCCGAGACCTCTGACAAAATGGGAAGCTGAGTGCGTGGAAATTCGCGTCAAATTCGCCGGTTTCATCCAAAGACAAAAAGTACAAATCGACCGCGACTTGAGCAAACACGGGAAAGAAATTCCATCGGAAATCGATTACAAGGACATCCCGATGAGGTTAGAAGCGAGAGAAAAGCTCGAAAAAGTGCGTCCGTCGACGATTGGCCAAGCCAGTCGCGTCGGAGGCGTCACGCCGGCTGATATTAACAGTCTCTTGATCCACATGGAAGTCTTGAATCGTGAGAAAGAAAAAGCTCCATAAATAATAAAGTTTGTTTCCGAAAGAATTTTGCGTGCGCGCGCAAATATACCAACATAGTAAAAGCAGCTCTTGTGCATTTATTTGTAACATATAACATTCATCATCATGTTCACCGCACCGCGAGGAGTCGTTCTTTTCTCCTCTACTTCTTCGTCTTTGTCGAGAAGAAGGAGAGCAAGAGCAGGAAAACAGTTGTGGAAGAAAACAGAATGTAAAAGTGCTTCGTCGAAAACATCATCATCTTTACCGCCCGGAATACTCGTTCGAGTCGCAAAAACCGCGTGGAATCTTGGATGGAACGTAATGATGAGTCAACTCGCTCCGAAGGATAAAGTCTCCGGGGAGTATTCGAGACCAGAATCGCAGTTTCGCGTCAAAGATTTCGATGATGATGGTTTTCATTCGGAAGGTAAAAAATTGTATCTTTTCGCCGGGAAAACCTGCCCTTGGGCGCATCGAACGTTAATAGTGAACGAGCTGATTAAAAAGAGCTCAAAGCAAAGAAGAAATGAAGAACCAGAACAACAGGTGGAAATAATATATCTGGAACCGAACAAGAATACGGGTTTGTGGACGGTGCCGAAAGAGGCCGTCGAGCGAATCTTCTTTCGCGACGACGGCGATACCGGCGAACAACGACGACAACAAGAACAACAACCGATGATTGAAACGTTAAGAGACGTGTACTCGTACGTTTCTGGAACAAAATTCGAAGGTCGAGCCACTGCACCGTTATTAATTAGTGTCAGTAATGGTAGAGCTTTTGAGATTGTCTGCAATGAATCGGCCGATATCATTCGTCTCTTCGATTGTTTAAACGGAGAGAACGATGAACTATATCCAAAAGAGAATAGGAAAGAAATCGATGAAATGTGCGCTTACTTGTTCGAAAACGTAAACAATGGCGTGTATAAAGCTGGTTTTGCGCAATCTCAAGCTACGTTAGACGATGCCGTTGATAAACTCTTCCAGGCGTTGGACGTCTTGGACCAGAAGTTAGAGAGGTCGAAGTTTTTGCTCGGCGACGACTCTCTGACTCTCTGCGATATCTGCTTCTACACCACCCTAATCCGTTTCGATGCGGTTTATAACCATCTCTTTCGTTGCACTCGCAAGCGGATATGCGATTATCCCAACTTATCCCGGTACTTGAAAACTTTATACGCCTTGGACGCGTTTCGAGAAACCACCGATATCGCCGGGATTCGAGAACAGTATTACACCTCCTTGTTTCCACTCAATCCAGGAAATCTCGTTCC
>Ga0115000_10002145_pt1 | contig 17230 bp, 17 predicted proteins | sample ArcticOcean_MG_C_6_FD_89690 | JGI IMG/M metagenome (GOLD analysis project Ga0115000, IMG submission 89690) | Marine microbial communities from western Arctic Ocean - ArcticOcean_MG_CB8_128 | ecosystem: Environmental > Aquatic > Marine > Oceanic | place: Arctic Ocean: Canada Basin | collected...
AGGTAGGTCTCGCCGACCTCGCCCACGATCACCTCGTAGATATCGAAGTCGATCGTCTGTGAGGTGATATCGAACCAGCCGCAGTAGACCCGTCGACCAGTCGGCGTCGGGTTCCGCGTCTCCACGATCTCTAACGTCCCCGGCTCCGCTGCCGTGATCACCAGCTCCGTATTCTCCAACACAATCTCCGTATCCGGCACGTCGGGTTCTTCCGGCGGATCCGGGTCGTCGACCACTGGGGCTTCGCCAGCGGCGTTCGCAGGACTCGCTAGCGCGAGCAATGCAATGGTGATTAGTAGGAGTCGACGCATGATGCCTCCGAGTCGAACTGTTCGACGCTGTTCGCCCTGTCGATCAGCCACTGACCGTCGACCTTCGTGATCCAGAGTTGCGTCCAGTTGAAGATCACTTCGTCGTTGATGGTCTCCCCAGTGTCAAGGTCGAAGAGGATTGCATCGTCGCGGTGACAGATATCAAGAATCGCTGAGCCGGGTTCCATGAATGCCATCTCCGGCTGGTTAACCGGCGGTGGATCATTCTCCGGATTCCGAAGACCGTGCCGCTCCTCCAGGCTTTGGACGGCTCGCCCGCGCAGGTCGGTAGCAAACTCTCCATTCGCGACTTCGTCCCAGATGGGGTTGTCGAGAATCGGTGGGTTGTTCGCCTCGACAATGACCTCGTAGAACCGCTCGACGACGGCGATGATTTGTTCTTCGTCGGTGAGTTCGGAGACGGTTGTCGTGGGAGCTTCGGTAGTCGTGGGGACGACCGTGGTCGAGATCGTCGACGGTGAGGTCGTGCTTGTGGTCGTCGAGGATGTCGTGGTGGGAGCGGCGTCGCCACCACTGTCGTCGCTACATGCCGTGGCCAAAACGACCACTACCAGTACTCTGCCAAGAGTTCGATGTATCGCGGTTATTGAAAGTACACGAGATTAGTGCAAAAGCAAGTCGACTGGCCGCGCCTTGGCCGTCTGGGTCAACCGGGTGGCGGGTTACCCCTCGGGCGGTGCGACGAAGTCGATCAGCTGCTCGACGGCGGAGAGCATTGGTGCTTCTAGGTCGGTCCAGGATTCGACCTTGCCGAGGAGGTGTTTCCAGAACTCTCGGGGTTCACCGCGAAAACCGACCGCCTCGACGATTCCCTCTTTCCACGGCTGGCCCATGGGTATGACGGGCCAGGCGTCGATGCCGATGACCGATGGCTTCACGGCTTGCCAAACATCCACATACGGATGGCCGGTGATGAGCACGTTGAGGTCGTTTACTTCGGCGGCGATGCGGGTCTCTTTCGACCCGGTGACGAGGTGGTCGAGGAGGACGCCGAGTCGGCGGGTTGGAGTTGGTCGGAATTTGCTGACGCGGTCGGCGAGGTCGTCGGCGCCCTCGAGTTGTTCGACGACCACACCTTCTACCCGGAGGTCGGCACCCCACACCTTCTCGATCAGTTCGGCATCGTGGATGCCTTCTACCCAGATGCGGCTGGCGCGGGCGATGCGGGCGGGCACGGCGCCGAGGTCGATGGAGCCGGAAGCGGTGGTGGTGGGCGCCTTCTCGGTGGGCGCCGGCGGGATGAGGTTGACCGGCACGCCCCTGCCGTCGATGCCCGCCCGCACCGAGCCTTCGTCGTAACGAACAGTGTGGTCCTTGCCGTGGCGATCGCGTAGGACGAGCTTCGGCGGATTGAACTCGACGAGTGCGCCAACGATGCCGCTGCCTCTGTCTTCGAGGACGAGGCCGCTGGTTGCAGTCATTGTCGGGCGCGACCGCTTCCGGGCCGCGGCGGAGCCGGCTGGATCGTCGAGATCGATCATCTCCAGCTGGGGTCGAGACGAGGAGCGGTCAGATGCCATCGGACAGAAGCTATGGCCCGCCGGTGACCGAGGGGTGGAGGCCATGAGTCGGCAATCGTAAGAGTTGCAACTCCGTGAGTAAACACTCGCATAATTGGATCCACCGGTTACCCTCTGACCGTGGCCGACAAACCAACCCGATTCCGCGTCGAAGAGCTGGCTGATGCAGCCGATATTGCGGTCGACACCGTGCGTTACTACCAGCGCCGCAAGCTACTGGCCTTGCCGGAGAAGGATGGCCGGGTTGCGTGGTACTCCCAGGCCCAGCTCGACCGGGTGCTGGAGATCCGCGCCCTCGCCGACCAGGGCTTTACCCTCGCCCAGATCAAGGAACTGTCGACCGGCGACGCCACCGGTTTACTGGCCGACCTCGCCGCCCAGAACGCGGCCGACCCGCATCTCGACAAGGCCGAACTCGCCCGGCGAGCCGAAGTGCCCGAGTTCATCATCGACGTGGTCGTTGGTGCGGGCCTACTCATCCCGGCCGTGGTCGAAGGCGCCAGCGCCGACGATGAAGCACGCTTCCCCGCCGAGGCTGTCGACATGTTGGTCGCCGCCCGAACCCTCGTGAGCGAAGGTGTCACGCTCGAAGAACTGACCGCGCTCGCCATGCGCCATGCCACTCACGTGGAAGACGTGGTTGACGACGCCATCGAGCTTTTCAAGCGTCATAGCGATCGGCGCGGCGGCAACCGCGACGACCTCATCGGGCTCATGCATCGGCTCGTGCCGGTGGCCTCAGATCTGGTGGGCCGCCACTTCGAACGCACCCTCCGCACTCGTGCGCTGGCCCGTATGGGCGACGACCCCGCGGCCGCGGCGGCTCTTGGAGGCGGACTGGTGGTGCTCGCTCGGCGACTCGACACCCGCATCGACCCGGTCGCCGTCTACGCCGCCAGCACCGAACATCATCGAGCACTCTGGATGCGCCCCGAGCGGGGCATGGCGCTCGTTGGCCTTGGCTCCGTAGAGACAATCACACCCGTGGGCGATGGCCGATTCTCTGCTGCCTCCGCCGCCCGCGCCGCACTCGCCGCTCGGGTCCACCGCACTGGCCCCGCCGACGCTCCCGCTCCCGTACTGATCGGCGGCTTCGCTTTCTCGTCCACCGGGTGGGGAGGCATACCAGCGCCGCCCCGCGGCCCCGACTGGTCCGGCTTCCCCGAGGCCAGCTGGATTCTGCCCGAGCTCACCTTCGTCGACCGGCCCGACGGGTCGTGGCTGCTCGCCGCCGCCCGAGTGGCGGCCGGCGAGGAAGATGCCGCGGCAGTCGACGCGCTCGAGCGTCGCATCGAGGCCAGCATCGCTGAACTGCCCGCTCCCTGTTCCACCGATCTCGACTTCCGCAACGGTGAGGTGTCGATCGAAGGACCCACCGCCGCCCCGTACCAGGCACTCGTGGCCGAAGCCGTCTCTGCGATCGGCGGAAGTGATCTTGGCAAGGTCGTACTCGCCCGTACTCACGAAGAGCAGGACGTCGACGTGGTTGACGTGCTCGCTCGGCTGCGGGCCCGCTACCCGACTTGTGCCGTGTTCTCGATCGCCGTGGGCAATCGAGAGTTCCTTGGCGCGAGCCCGGAAGAGCTCGTGGCCCTCGACGGTCGTCAGGTGCGCACTGCGGCCCTCGCGGGCACGACCGGTGTCGGCTGGGACGACAAGACTGATGCCGGACTTGCGGCGGAGATGCTTGCGTCGGCCAAGATTCGGGAGGAGCACGCTTACGTGGTGGACGACATCACCAACCGGCTCGCCGCCCTCGGCCTGGTTGGCGAAACGGTGACTGAACCCGAAGTGCTGCGGCTCGCTCGCCTCCAACACCTGCGCACACCGATCACGGCCCGTATCGAACGCCGCGCTGGTGGCGTGAGCGATATGGACGTGCTTCGAGTGGCGGGCGTATTGCACCCAACCCCTGCGGTGGCGGGCACCCCCACGGCCGCCGCCGTGAGCTGGCTGGAAGCCCGCGAAGCATTCGATCGCGGCTGGTATGCGTCGCCCGTCGGCTGGTGCGATCTCGACGGCAACGGCGAACTCCGCGTCGCGCTGCGGTCGGCTCTGGTCAACGTCGACACCAACACCGCCACCCTGTTCTCCGGCGCCGGCATCGTCGCCGACTCCGTGCCCGCCGACGAGCTCGCCGAAACCGGCATGAAGCTCCGGGCCCTTCTCGATGTCATGGAGCGATGATGAGCACCGACAATTCTGCTTACGGCAATTCTGTTTACGAGAATATTGCGGCCTTTGCCGCGGGCCTCGTGGAACAGGGTGTGGTCGATGTGGTCATCAGCCCCGGCTCCCGATCGACGCCGCTCTCGATCACGCTCCACGCCCAGCCGCAGCTCACCACGTGGATCCAGATCGACGAACGGTCGGCCGGTTTCTTCGCGCTCGGCCAAGCCAAGGCAACGGGCCGTCCGTCGGTATTGGTCTGCACTTCGGGCACCGCGGCGGCGAACTACCTCCCGGCCGTGGTGGAGGCCCATCACGCTGGCATCCCGCTCATCGTCTGCACCGCCGACCGGCCACCGGAGCTTCGTGACTGGGGCGCGGGCCAGACAATCAATCAGGTGGACATCTTCGGCAACACCACTCGCTGGGCCGTCGACCTGCCCGTGGCGGGCGACTGGTCGCCGGCGCAGTCACGTATGGCCGCGCTCCGTGCCGTGGATGCCGCTACTTCGGCAAGCCCTGGCCCGGTCCATCTCAACTGGCCGCTGCGCGAGCCGCTCGAACCAGCGGGCGATGTGCCCGTGGTCGAGCCAGTGCCGAACCCTCGCATCGAGTTCTTCGGTACCTCATTTCAAGGGGGTGCCGAGCGTTCGTCGCAGGCCTCCGTCGAGGTCCCACCCACCGCCGACGGCAACAAGGGTGTGATCATTGTTGGCCCCGACGCGGCGCCCGACCCTGAGGGTCAACGGCTCATCGTCGAAGCGGCGCTGCGGGTCGGTGCTCGCCGGGGATGGCCGGTGATTGGTGAGCCGATCTCGGGTGTGCGTCGGGCTGATGTGCACGACGGCGCCACAAGAATCGCCAACGCCGATCATCTCCTGAAGATCGAAGAGGTCGCCAAAGAACTCGTTCCCGACATCGTGCTTCGACTCGGCGGCAGCCCCACCACAAAGCCCGTGCGGCTGTGGCTCGAACGCCACCGAGCGCCTCTCGTGTTGTTCGACCCGGCTCGTCGCTGGAACGACGCTTCGTTCACGCTCGCCGCGCACGTCACCGATGATCCGATTACGGCGCTCAAGCTCTTCGAGGCCGTCGACCCGACGCAGGTCACCTCCGAGTGGTCGGACCGATGGGCCAAGCTCGATGCCGCCGCCGGCCAAGCCGTTGGCCAGCTCGTGTCCGAGGGCGACCTGCTCAGCCCACTCGTGACCGCGGTGCTGGCTGATGCGGTGCCGGCGGGATCGCTGGTCATGACGTCGAACTCCATGCCCGTGCGCGACCTTGACTCGTTTGTGCCGCTCGAAGGACCGGAGATTGATTTCGTCGGCAACCGCGGCGCCAGCGGTATCGACGGCATCACGTCAACCGCTCTCGGCCTTGCCAGTCGCCACGCCGGACCCGTCGTTCTCTACACCGGCGACATTGCGCTCCTGCATGACCTCGGCGCCCTCTTCGGTGCGGTGCGAGCCGGCGTTCACCTCACCATCGTCTGCGTCGACAACGACGGCGGCGCCATCTTCTCGATGTTGCCGATCGCCACGCGTGGTGAAGAGGTGGACTTCGAGACGCTCTTTCGCACCCCCCACGGCCTCGACCTCACCGGGTTCTCCGGCATTGGTGACGTGACTGTCACCCCGATCGAAGATGCGGATCAACTCCGGGCCGAGCTGGCTCGAGCGACGGCCGAGCCAACGCTAGGGGTCGACGTGCTGCTCGTGACCGTCGATCGCGACGCCGACGTGGCGCAGCGGCGAGCCATCACCGCGGCCGTGCGAGCGGCGGTGACCTGATGGCCGCCGTGCAGCGAACCCTCACCCTCTCGAATGGGGTAGCGCTCAACATCGAGATGTCCGGTCCATCCGGGAACCCGATCGTTCTGCTTCATGGTTTCACTGGGGATGCGTCGACGATGGCCGTTCTGGCCGGGCCGCTGGCCGTCGACCGCACGGTGATCGTGCCGAACCTGATCGGCCATGGCGGGTCGACCGGCCCCGAGAGTAGTTACACCGTCGACGCGATGGCCGAGCAGTTGGTTCAGCTGCTCGACCAGCTCCGAGCCGACCACACGATCGCTCCGGCCGAACCCGTCGACATGGTTGGCTATTCGATGGGCGGCCGCGTGGCGCTCGCCCTCGCCTGTGTTGCGCCCGAACAGCTGCGCTCGCTCGCCTTGATCGGCTCGTCCGCGGGGCTGGCCGACGAGGACGAGCGCGCTGTTCGTGCTGAGGCCGATGATCAGCTCGCGGCATCGATCCTGACGGACGGACTCGATGCGTTCGTCGGCCGCTGGATGGCCAACCCGCTCTTCGTTACCCAATCCCGTCTTGGTCGCGAGGCACTTGCCGCGTTCCGGGCGCAACGAATGAACGGCGACGCCGCCGAGTTCGCCCGCAGCCTCCGGGGCGCAACGACCGGACGGATGCGTCCGCTCCACGAAGAGCTCCCAAAGTGTGGCGTCCCGGTTCGCCTGATCGCTGGTGCCCACGACCCGAAGTTCTGCGCGATCGCCGTGGACCTCGCCGCGGTACTTCCCTATGCGGAGGTGTCAGTCATCGACGACGCTGGCCACGCGGCCCATCTCGAGCAGCCGGCGATCGTCATCGCCGCGATTCAGGCGGGGCAAGCGGAATCACACACGGTTCGCGTCGAGTTGCCGCTGGTGGATCCGATGACGACCGCGAAGGGCGTGACTACTCGACGAGCGTCCGCCCTGGTTCGGGTTCAGTCCCGTGACCACGTCGGCTGGGGTGATGCGTCGCCGTTGCCCGGGTGGTCGCAGGAGTCGCTGGACGAGTGCATCGCAGCAATTGCCACACTGCCGACTCAGGACATGGCGTCCGCCGCGTCGGCTGCCGTGCTCGGCGCCGCCGACGATCTGGCGGCGCGAGAAGCCGAACTACCCCTCTTCGCCTACTTAGCCGAGCGCAACCAGAAGGACGTCCCCGACCGGCCCGAGATCGAGATCAACGGATTGATCTCAGCTCCCGAACCAGAGCTGGTCGCCGCGGAAGCAGCGGCGCTCGTGCGGCTCGGGTACTCCACGATCAAGCTGAAGGTTGCGGCCGGGGCCAACGACCTCGCCCGGGTGAGCGCCCTCCGCGATGCTGCGCCCGAGGTAGTGCTTCGTATCGATGCCAACGGTGGCTGGGATATCGCCACCGCCGCGACCGAACTCGCGGCCTTGGCCGAATTCAACATCTCGCTCTGCGAAGAGCCGGTGAGCGGCGTTGATGCCATCGCCGACCTTGGCCGTGAGGTAGCGATTCCTCTTGCCGTCGACGAGTCCATGCAGGGTTCGGAAGGACTCGCCCAGGTCTTCGGCCGAGCCGAGGACCTCGGGGGGGCGGTGCTCAAACCGCAGGCGATCGGTGGACCGCTCGCCACGCTCTTCGCTATCGAGACGCTGCAACTGACGGGGCTGACGATTGTTGTCACCTCCATGATCGACAACGCGGTTGGGCTGGCCAACGCCGCCCATATCGCGGCCGCGGCGCAGCTTCCCGGCGCCCACGGGTTGGGCACCGCCCGGCTGCTGGCCCGAGACGTGGCCCCCGCCCACGAGGCTTTGCCAATCTTCGACGGTCGTATGCGGTTCGCGGCCCTCGACGATCCCGAACGGTGGGGATACGGATTGGGGCTCGGCCTCGTTTCGCCGGGGCCGGTGGGCGCGTCGTAACCTCACCGGGTGGATCTCTTCATCATTCGACACGGTCGTCCCCAGCGTCAGGTTCTCGCCGAAGGCGAGGCCGCCGACCCAGACCTTTCGGAGACCGGACATCAGCAGGCCAAACGAGTGGCGGAGTTCCTCGCCAACGAGAACATCGACCACATCGTGTCGTCCACGATGCGGCGGGCTTACCAAACCGCGGTGCCGCTGGCGACGGAGCTGGGCTACGAGGTTGAGCAGCTCGAGGACATCAAAGAGTCCGACCACAAGAACTCGATGTATATCCCGGCCGAAGAGATGTCGCGAGACGATCCGGAGACCGCGCACTTCTTCGAGGGCAACGTCTATGACCATGTCTTCAGCGATGGCATTGAACCGTTCACCGAGCGGGTGAGCCGCGGCTTCCAGCACATCATCGACACCAACAAGTCGAAACGGGTCGCGGTGTTCTGCCACGGCATGGTCACGTCGATCTTCTTGCGCACGATTCTGAATTTCGACGACCCGCTGTCGCTCACGCCTGACTATTGCGGCATCACCCGGGTGCAGGCCGCGTCCAACGGTGTTCGTTCGGTGCGCTCGATCAATGAGACCCACCACGTGCGCGACCTGATTGAGTGGTGACCGGCCGATGAAGTCAATCCGAGTGCTCGACGGCACCCCCACCATTGAAGACACACCGTTTGCTGTGCGCGAGGGCGATGTGCGAGTGAAGGTGGCGGCGGTCGGCATTTGTGGGTCCGACCTTCACCTCATCGATGCAGGATTCGCCGAAGGGCGAGTGCTTGGCCACGAGATCTCCGGTTACCTCGACGACGGCGCCGCGGTCGCGATCGAACCGTTCCGCTCGTGTGGTCGCTGTGTGCCCTGCGCCGACGGCGATCGGCATCGTTGCGCAGAGGGTGCCGAGATCATGGGCATCGTCACCGATGGCGGCATGGCCGAGTTCATTTCAGTCCCCGAGGCCGCGCTGGTTCGCCTGGCCGGGGGAGTGGATGTGGGCCACGCCTCGCTGGTGGAGAACCTGGCGGTGGCGGTTCACGCCCTCAACCGGGCCCGGCTCCAGAACGGCGATCGAGTGGGCGTAATCGGCGCCGGCCCCATCGGGCTGGCGACCGCAGCCGCGCTCAGTCGCAACGGGTTCGATGTCTCGATTGCCGCTCGCCACGAACATCAGCGCATCGCCGCTGATGTGGTCGGCGCGAAGGTGATCGACGACACGGCCAACTTTCAGTCCGACTTTGATGTCGTGTTCGACGCAGTGGGCTCTTCGGGTTCGCTCAAGGAATCGGTGCGGCGAGTCGCCTTTCGCGGTCGGATCTGCATGGTCGGATCGTTCTGGGATCCGGTCGAACTCGACATCGGCATCCTCATGCAAGAGGCCGAATTAATCCCGGCCATGATGTACGGCCGCACCCCCAACGGGCGAGAGATCGACGGTGCGGCCAGCCTGCTCGCCGAGATGCCCGAGCTGGGCGCCACCCTCATCACCCACCAGTTTCCGCTCGACGGTGCGGCCGAGGCATTCGCCACCGCACGCGATCGTTCGACCGGTGCAATCAAGGTCGTGTTCGAACCCCACGCCTGACCACCTACGATGCGGCGATGCCGTGGACCGAGGTGACCGAACCGTATGCCCAACCGCCTCGAGCGGTGGGGCCTCTGACGGCGCCGGGCGATGCGCCGATGATCGATCTCGAGGACCGCTGGGGCGCGATCTATGAGGCCACGATGGAAGGCAACGTCGACCTGCGCGCCTGCGACACTGTGGAGTTCCGCGGCTCGGTATTTCGGGGCGCCACCCTCGTTGGTCGGCCCGACATCGAGATTGATGCAACGAACTGCTCGTTCATCGATTGCGATCTGAGTGCGATCCGTTTCGCGAAGCTCACGAACTCGGTGGCCACGGGCTGCAAGGTGTCGGGCACCGATTTCGGTTCGGGTGTGCTGCGAGACGTGCTCTTCGAACGTTCAATTCTGCGCATGAGCGTGTGGCGTATGGCGGAGCTTGACCGGGTGGCGTTCAACGAATGCACCTTGGAAGAGGTCGACTTCTATGAGGCGCAGTTACGTCAGGTCTCGTTTGTGGGCTCCGACATCCGGGCCGCCGACTTCGACAAGGCTCGCTTCGAGCATGTTGATCTGCGTGGGGTGGGGGAGCTCGATGTGCGTTCGTGTCGCGACTTTCGCGGCGCGCTCATGTCGGCTGATCAGGTGACCGCGCTGGCCTTCCTATTTGCGGAGGCAGCTGGGGTGTCGATCGAACGCCGCTCGACCGACTGAGGGCGGGTCTACCGGGTACGTTCGAGGCATGAGCGATACCGCCGACCGCACCGATGAGTGGCAACAACTTCGAGCGAAGTATCTCGACGAACCCGATGATCGGCCGTCGTCGACCGGGCGGGGCGTGCACCATGTGGCGCTGTTGTGTGCCGACGTGTCGCGCACGATCGACTTCTACCAAGGTGTGCTTGGCTTCCCGCTCACGGAGCTGTTCGAGAACCGTGACTATCCCGGCTCGACACACTTCTTCTTCGACATCGGCAATGGTAACGCGCTGGCGTTCTTCGACTTCCCCGGGCTCGGCCTGGTTGACTACGCCGAGGTGCTCGGCGGACTGCATCATCTCGCCATCTCCGTGACCGCCGATGTGTGGGAAGAGAAGAAGGCGGCACTCGACGCGGCCGGCGTCGACACCCAGATCGTGCAGACGTCGATGTACTTCAACGACCCGGACGGCACCCGTGTTGAGCTCATCGCCGACCCCCTCGGCGAGATGTACGGCAACAAGGTGATGTAGCCGGTCCGTCGCTCGGTGCTGGTCGGCTTCTACTCTCGTCGGCGTGTCCAGCAGTGCAGATCTCACCCTCGTTGTTATGGCCGCCGGCCTCGGTTCCCGCTTTGGGGGCACGAAGCAGCTCGCCCGAGTGGGGCCCAACGGTGAAGCGTTCCTTGACTTCTCAATCATCGACGCGGTCGACGCCGGAGTCACGAAGGTCGTCCTGATCATCCGCTCCGACATCGAGGACGATGTGAAGCGCCATGTTGAGCTGCGACACCCCAACGTAGAGATCGCCTACGTGCGTCAGAACGAAGACGGTCCGTCGCGTAACAAACCGTGGGGGACCGGGCACGCGGTACTGGTTGCCGCCGATGAGGTGGCCGGTCCGTTCATCGTTTGTAACGCCGACGACTACTACGGTCGCAGCACCTACGCGTCGGTCGCGCCGCTCGCCGCTGAGCTCGCTCCGAATCGTGCCTTGCTCGCGGGTTTTCGGATGGACCTCACCCTGCCGGAAACGGGCGAGGTCAGCCGCGGAGTGTGCGGGGTGCAGGACAATGAGCTGACGTCCCTCGTTGAGACGCATGGAATCGGGCGTCGTTCTGATGGCACGATCACGGCCACCGACCCGGCCGGCCCGTTGGCCGACGACACGGTCTCGTCGATGAACTTCTGGGCCTTTCCCCACCGACTCTTCGGTGACCTCCGGACTGGTTTCGACACCTTCCTTCGTGACCACGGGAACGAAGAGAAGTCCGAATATCTGCTGCCATCGGTAGTGCATGAGCTGCGGGCCGCGGGGGAGATGACCGTGGGTGTGGTGCCAACCGACGAGCCGTGGGTGGGTATCACCAACCCTGACGACCTCGAAGTTGCGCAGGCGAAGATCTCCGCCTTACGGGCCTGAATTTTCCGCCGTCGGGAACCAGCCGCCAGCCGTGATCGTCACAACGGCATGAACCAGCGACTTCTTCCCCTGTGTCTCGCCTTCTCCCTGTTCGCCGTTGCGTGCGGCAGCGATGACCTCCTGGAGTCGACTGCGGTCGGCAACCCCGACGCGCCAACGACCACGGCCACGTTGGCGCCGCGGGGCTGGTTGGAGGGTGACGATCTTGTCTGGAGCGGCGGCGTCGACGGTGATGGTGAGCGGCTCTCTGCCTCTCCCGTGGCTTACGACACGGCGACATCTGATTCGGCCGATAGGGCCTCGTCCGAAGAGGACGCCGTCTCCTTTGACGACATTTCGCCGGTGCCGCCGATCAACAACTCGCCGTTGAACGCAGGTGCGATCAACGACGCCGAAGACGTTGCGGCGTTTCTCGACTACCGCACGCTTATCACCGACGCCGGGGTGGTGGTGCGGCCGCTCGACTTGAGCGACTCGACCGTCTTCACCGTGATCGGCTTGAACGGCCTACCCGTGCTTGATGCCCAGATTGAATTCTGGCACCCGGCCGATGATCGGTCCGGATCACCCGAGTTGACCCTGCCGACCACCGCTGACGGTTCGGTTCGTTTCGTCCCGGGCGCCATGGCCGAGTCCTGGAGTGATCTCGACGCGGTCGTTCGTGTTGGGGATACGGCAGTCGACGCCGACTTCGAGTGGGGCGTCGCCGAGGTGACAGTCAACATCGGCGTGCCCGGTGGAGTCGATGGAGCCGTGCCGCTCGACGTGCACTTCGTGCTTGACGCCACTGGCTCGATGGGCGACGAGATCGCTCGTCTCCGCGACAACATGACGCAAGTGGCCGAGCAGGTCAGTGCCCTCCCCAGTGCACCCGACGTGCGCTTCGGGATGACCGTCTATCGCGACGAAGGCGACACGTTTGTCACCCGCAACTTCGATCTCACTGGTGACCTGCAGGAGTTCCTAGCGGCCCTCGACGACGTGGTTGCCGAAGGCGGCGGCGACTACGCCGAAGCCATGGACGAAGCGCTGGCCGACGCACTCGCCCTGCCGGCGTGGCGTCGGGATGGCGCGGTGCAGCTCATGTTCGTGCTCGCGGATGCGCCACCGCAGGTGAATCGCCAAGTGGAGACGCCCTACACCGCGACCGCCATTGCCGCCGCCAAGGCGGGCGTGAAGATCTTCCCGGTCGCGGCCAGCGGCACCGATGATCAGGCCGAGTACGCCATGCGAGACATCGCCTTCGTGACCGGCGGACGCTTCGTCTTCCTGTCGTACGGCGTGGACGGCACGGCCACCGGCGGCAGCACCGACATTGGTGCCGACGACTTCGATGAGCTCCCGCTCGACCAGCTCGTCGTTCAGCTGATCGCCGACGAACTGGGTGCGCTCAACGGCACCAGCGGCCAGTCCGTGCCAGCTACCACCACGATTGCGCCGACTACCACGTTCGAGCAGTAAGTAGTCAGCTGAACTTGGTGACGACTTGCTCCAAGGGTTGGCCGTCGATTTCAAGTTCGACGCGCTCGTTGTAGAAGCACAGCACGTCTTTGACCGGTGCGGAGTCGGCGACCACGGTCTGGTCGCCGATCATGCCGATGCGGCCGAGCGTTAGTGGCCGGCCGGAAGAATGGCGAGCAAGACTTCGACGGCATTTCGATCGCCGGTAATCTCGATATCTTGATCGGCTTCGAGTTGGGCAGCGTCACCCCCGCCGCCTAACAGCGAGGCCAGCGTTCCGCCCGACATCACGACAGTGGCCTGGGGCTCTTGGCCCTACACCACCCGCAGCAGGCCCGGCGAGAGTTCGACGACCATGTCGGCCTTCTCGACCTTTATCTACACAAGGACCCGCTCCTCGACCTCAAGCAGGTCGAAGCGTTTACGGCGAGAACAGTCGGCGATTGAGTAAGCCAGCATCCAGTCGTTCACGACAACATCGCCCAGCAGCGGCATCCCGAAATTGAAGAGCGCCCTGATCACGTCGCCAATACCCTCGCCCTTTTCGGTGAGGTTGTAGCGGCGCTTGGGCTCGTCGAGTTGTTGAACCAAGTCGTGTGCCCGAAGACGATCCAGCGCGGAACTGAGCGTCTCTTCGTCGCGTCCGGGGTTGCGTTCGAGTAAGCCCACCCGGCTTTGCGGACCAGCCCAGAGGAGGTCTCGCATCAACAGCACGGCCCATCGATCGCCGAGTGCGTCCAGTGAAACCGCTACTGGACAGAACTGATCAAAGGAAACCGTCGCGCCCATCTGAATAGCCATGCAATCACAATCGCCAGAGCCATGTCCGTTCCTACGGTTGAGTCGGGCCGATATCGTCTGACGGTCCGTCAGATTTCAGGAGTCCACATGCGGGGCATCATTGCCAGCGGCGCCTACATCCCTCATCGTCGATTAGATCGCAGCGAGATTGCGACCCTCTTCGGCAAGGGTGGCGGGAAGGGCACCCGCGCGGTCGCCAGCTACGACGAAGACACCACCACGATGGGGGCTGAAGCGGCGCGCAACGCCCTTCGCGACGCCGGCGACGTCGATGTCGACTCGCTGTGGTTCTCCACGTCGACCCCGGCTTATCTCGAGAAGACCAACGCCGCCGCGATTCACGCCGCGCTCCGCCTGGCCCCCACTGTGGGTGCGCTCGACCTGGGCGGCGCGCTTCGCTCCGGTATCGGCGCACTGCGAACCGCGCTGCAAGGTGGTGGCACCGCCCTCGTTGTGAGCGCCGACATTCGCGATGGCATGGCCACTTCGGTCGATGAATCGAGTGGCGGCGACGCCGCCGCGGCGCTCGTTGTTGGCGACGACACCGCGGGCACGGTGATCGCTGAGTTCGTGGCGGCCGGCATCGCGACCGAAGAGTTCCTCGAGCGCTGGCGTGTGCCGGGCGCCGAACGCTCCCGCGTCTGGGAAGAACGATTCGGCGAAGTCACCTACGGCCCGCTGATGAAGGCAGCCTTCGAAACCGCCCTTGCCAACGCGGGCGTCGAAGCCGATCAGATCGACTTCCTCGCGGTGGCCGGCATGCACGCCCGGGCCATCAAGCGAGGCGGCAAAGCCTTCGGTGCTGCCGCCGACAAGATGGTCGACGATCTCTCCGGCACCGTCGGCAATACCGGCACGGCCCATCCTGCGCTGCTTCTCGCCGCCACCCTCGGGCAGGCCGAGCCTGGCCAGCTGATCGCTGTGGTCATGTTGGCCGACGGCGTTGAGGTCATCATCCTTCGCGCCACGGATGCCATCGCCGACTACACATCGAGCGCTCCGGTCGCCGCGCAAGCCGCCGCGGGTGCACCCGTCAGCTACGGAAAGTTCCTGTCGTGGCGTGGGATGGTTGCGGTCGAACCGCCCAACCGTCCGCCACCCAACCGTCCTTCGGCCAGTGCCGCTGGCCGTCGCACCGATTGGAAGTTCGGCTTCGTGGGCACCCGAGATCGCAGCAGCGGCATGATCCACATGCCGCCCGCTCGTGTGTCGCAAAGGGGTGGAGCGGTCGACGATATGAAGCCGGTCGAGATGGCTGACACCATCGGCACGATCGCTGCCTTCACGATCGACAAACTTGTTTACTCGCCAAGTCCGCCCGTGGTGTTCGCGGTGGTCGACTTCGACGGTGGTGGTCGAGCACCGCTCGAACTCACCGATGTTGATCCCGACGAGGTCGAGGTCGGTGGCCGAGTAGAGCCCACGTTCCGTCGCCTCTTCACGAGCGATGAGATTCACAACTACTTCTGGAAAGTCCGGCCCGTACGAACCAATTCCGCCGAGAAAGAAGACGCCTGATGGGTTCCCACGGCATCAAAGACCAGGTTGCGATCATCGGGATGGGCTGCACGCCCTTCCTTGAACACTGGGAAAAGTCCCTCGACGATCTCATCATCGACGCCGCCCACGCCACGTATGAATCAGCGGGCGTGAAACAAGAAGACATAGACGCCTTCTGGTTCGGCACCTCGCAGTCTGCCGCCTCTGGCCTGGCGATGGCGGGCCCGCTGAAGATCCAGGGCAAGCCCGTCACCCGGGTCGAGAACTATTGTGCCACCGGATCTGAAGCGATGCGCAACGCGGCCTACGCCGTGGCCTCTGGTGCCTACGACGTCGTTATGGCGCTCGGCGCCGAGAAGGTGAAGGACGGCGGCTACCAGGGCCTCAACGCGTTCCCCATCCCGACCGATGGCACGCAGCGCACCCTCACCGCAGCCGCCATGTTCAGCCTGATCCTGCCGGCGTACTCCAAGAAGTACGGTGTCGATCCGAAGGAGCTGCGCTACACGGTCGCCAAGATCGCCGAGAAGAATCACTACAACGGCGCCCGCAATCCACTGGCCCAGTTCCGTCGCGAAACCAGCGCCGAGCAGATCTGCCAGATGGCGGCCGTTGCCGGTGAGCTGTCCGTGTTCGACTGTGCGGGCGTGGCCGACGGCGCCGCCGCCGTGATCATGTGCCGCATGGAAGATGCCCACAAGTACTGCGACAATCCTCTCTACATCAAGGCGCTTTCATTCGTGGCCGGTACCGGCGCCGGATCGCTCGATCCCGACTACGACTACACCACGCTCACCGAGTCCAAGTGGGCGGCCGACGATGCTTACTCGCAGGCCGGTGTCACCGACCCGAAGACCGAAATCGCGATGGCCGAAGTGCACGACTGCTTCACACCGACCGAACTCGTCCTCATGGAAGACCTCGGCTTCTCCGACCCGGGCGGCGCGTGGCAAGACGTGCTCGACGGCGCGTTCCAACTCGACGGTCGACTCCCGGTGAACACCGATGGCGGCTTGAAGTCATTCGGTCACCCGGTTGGTGCCAGCGGGCTCCGGATGCTCTACGAAGTGTGGCTCCAGCTACGCGGCGAAGCGCCCGAGGACCGTCGTATTCCGAAGACCGATCGCAAGCTCGGACTGACTCAGAACCTCGGCGGCTACCCCGGCGAGATGGTGAGCTTCGTCGGCATCTACGGCCCCGAACTCGGCTAGTTCGGACAACCTCGGCCGTCGATACCGCTGGCGCGATTTCCATAGCCCCTGACACTCACTCCCGGTGACGCCGATGTCACGGTTCAATGACGAACGGCGCGGGCTGGAGTGCCAAATGTTGCCACAATTGATTTGATTTCCGCGATCGGCGGCCCAACGACGCATCGTTGCCATCGTTACTGCCGCTGCGCTGACGGCCGCCTCGCTCGCTGCGTTGGCTGCGCCTGCGCACGGTGTTGCCGGCTTCGGTGATGTCGGCACGAACGACTATTGGGCTGAACCTGTCCAATGGATGGTCGACCACGATCTGACCGCTGGCGTGAGCGCCGGTTGTGTCGCCCCCGGCGAAGCGGTCACCCGCGGCCAGGCGGCCGCTTTCATGTGGCGCATGGAAGGCAAGCAAACGGTGGCCGCCGTTCACTCGTTCGTGGATGTCAACGCGAGCTGGCAACAAGACGCAGTGGCATGGATGCTCGATCGAGGTATCACCACCGGGGTCTCCGTATAGCGCTTTGCCCCCGATGCCCCTCTCACCGGCGGCCAACTCGCTGCGATGTTGCACCGTCTCGAAGGGGAGTCGGCCGCAACCGGGCACCCGTTTGTCGACGTGTTCCGTCCTTGGCAGGAGGGCCCGGTCTCGTGGATGGTCGCTGAGAACATCACGACCGGCACCAGCCCCACGACCTTCAGCCCCAAAGACGCTGTCACCCGCGGCCAGCTCAGCAACTTCTTCTATCGGTACAAGGGCGAGCCCGCTGTCACAGTTTCGTGGGCCTCGCCGCCGTGCACCGGCTAGCCGATCCCGCCCTCGCATCCCGAGCCGCCAACGACTTCGCCGGACAATCCCGACCCCACGCCGTTCGACTGCTCTGTGAGCGCG
>Ga0115000_10002147_pt1 | contig 17225 bp, 9 predicted proteins | sample ArcticOcean_MG_C_6_FD_89690 | JGI IMG/M metagenome (GOLD analysis project Ga0115000, IMG submission 89690) | Marine microbial communities from western Arctic Ocean - ArcticOcean_MG_CB8_128 | ecosystem: Environmental > Aquatic > Marine > Oceanic | place: Arctic Ocean: Canada Basin | collected...
AACCTACTATGGGATACGATCGAGCCCCAATCTACCCACCCGATGGCCCCGGGTCGGTTGGCTGCTTCCCTAGGCCGGTATCTGGGCGCTAGGCCGGTAAAACCCAAACATGTCTTTTTTGGGGGTCTCTCAAGTGAAACCGTGTGGGCGTCCATTGGGGGTAACACTAGGGTTCCATGCACCAAAAGACAGGAGCAGGGCCGGGGGTACCACCCCCTGCGCCATGCGCCACCCTACCTACCTCTGACAGGGCTCCCCGGCCTGAACGAAATTGCAAAAGAAAATGTTCCCATTTACCCCCCAGGGTCCCCTTGACTCCTATGGGGGGCCTCCGAGAGCCCCGTACCGTCCGAGTCGACGGCGCGGGTCAACCGCGACTAACGTAACGTCAACTCAACGTTGAAATCTTGCCGCCCTGACAGATTCCTTTGACACGCCACGAAACTTTATGACCGCGCTTATGCATCCGACCAGGCTAGAGTAGTGGGTTTCGCGCCACTAGTCCCTAGTACCCCCTAGTCATGCTGGCCCGGGTTATTTAAACTTGAAGAACCAGCACGAAGCTATTAATGGGGAAGCGCTACAGCACCGCACTTATCCGAGTTCACGCCCCTCCCCCTCCTTATCAGCCCGGTCTCGGGGCGCGCAAAGAAATCCTGTGGGACTCTGCACTGTGGCAGCCGAGATTCAAGTTGTTCCCGGCCAGGGCGGGATATCAGGGCAGCCCCCCCTTTCTACCAGAGGCACCCCCCGCGGTGCCCGGCTCAATTCCCGGCTCAGGGCCGGCACGGGCTCATTTTTTGGAGGGTGCGTGCGGAGGTCTTAGTCGGCAGACCTTACCCCTTGAACTAAAAAATATAAAGACCCAGCGCCCGCCTCCTCCCTCGGGCGGCTGCCCACGTACATCGCCCTTAAGCCGGATCCTGGGTCGCAGCGTCAAAGTAAGCAAGGCGAAACGCGCGGTACGGACGCCAGACCGGCGGCTTTCTGAAGAGTACATAGGGCAAATAATAATTATAAGAGCCATAGTCTGAGCACATTCCTGGGTGCCCGAAACACTAGCTCGACAACTCGTCAAAGACCGGCTTCTTGGGGTTTTCTCGGGAAGTAGGGCGGTCGGCTTTTTTGGTTTCAATTCTTTTTTATTTGTTCAGGTCGGAGCCCGAACACTGCTACTAGTAAACACCACCACGAATCTACCGGGGGGGTAGGTAGATAGATCACTGCTGAGATTCGGTTTTGCCATCAAGGGCTTGCGTTTCCGCACGCGCTGGTGACTGCCGCGGCATGGTTGATAGTCTCTGGGTCAACTTATTTGGCTGTCCTCATAAAGTCGGAAGAAGAAGACGGAAGAAATGACGGAGTCGGAAGAAAAAATGCGTTGCTGGGTCACAGACATCATCGGACCACTCGTCGACCTGCGGCTAGAGTCCGAGGCCGTGATCAAATGAAGCTTTGCTTGTCACCTGACGACTCATGTCGGCCATCGACCTGCGATGCAAGCATATGTGCAATCTTGAGCGTGGCGGAACATACGGTGACCGTGACGGCGACTCGGACTATGTTTTGATTTTGCGTCCCTGGCCCATTGGGTAGCCTGGGGGTGCAGCGCGAAGGCCGCCGAGTGGCAGAATGTGGGCTTCTACGACTCGGCAAGTCCACCAGTTGTCCGTCACCGCGTGTCAGCCATCGCCACACGCGGGAGAGCATACGGTGGACGTCGATGGCGGGTCACCTGGATGTCTCTTGGTAAAATTCGACCGGTAGGAATTGCATATGCATTCCAATAGACAATGGAAGGTGCGTAGCCCAGGCCTGAGGGCGAGGGAACCATCCCAGCCTACACACCCCGCCCGTTGTGTGCGCTGGTCCGATTGGCCGGTACTGGGCTCCTTTTCGTTCTAAATCGATCGCTGGAGTTATCTCTCAGACACGAGACTTCAAATCAGTCGCTTCCACTTCAAACTAGTCGCTTTCCAAAATGGTCGTCAAGGTGGCTCGAGTGTCTTAACTGTACCTTAAGGGGCCTCGGATGCCCCTACATTCACATGCGCCAAGTAGGTCCAAGTCTGAGCGGCTGAGCGAGAAAGTACTCAGTATGGTAATACTATTCCTCATTAGTTTGCGGCAATCAACTTCAGGCAAAATAAACTAAGTAACGAGTCATATCGGACATTCACTGGGACAGGGGCCAAGTCTTGAGCAATTGAGACTCTCAGCCAGAGGATGCAACACGGACTTGATAACGGCCAGACCTTGTGATGACACGAACGCCTTTATAAGGGCGATATCGCTCGTTGCTAAGCTGCAGAGAAGCAACTTTGATACCGGAGACTGACGCGGCAGGCACTTTCCATGTGACTTGCATCGGTCGTGGCTCGTCAACAGGGCCTTTTATTACCATTGTTCCCGTGAGTAGGGATATCTTAGTGGGATTAGCAACTAGTGTCCCAATAGTCCACCTTGCGATCTTTTTGGCCTCGTCATATAAGACAGTCCCCAATGTGGTAGAGAGCGTAGCAGTCTTGACACAATTTGGGAATGGGATCGACAACGACACATCCTCTATAACCAAAATAGTCTTCCGGTGGGCAAGAGCTAGAGATGAAGCTTGCTTGAAACCAATTTGAATTTGAATGCGACCATGGCCCGTGTGGCGTTTATCTGACATTACCACCGTCGAACTGATAGATAGGGGCGCCGATACATTAGTTTTCGCGTTCACTCGATAGCGCATGAGCTCAAAGAGACCATCAGGAGGGACGAAGCTCACGACACGATCACGCTCAAATCTGCTATAGCGCACACATGGATGAAAGGAGCAATCACTGATCAAAGCTGGATCCACAAAACTTAAGCACAAATCCGGGATTCCGGACAGGCGGGAATTGGCCATTATTGCGCCAGTAACTTCAGAGGAAACAACCTGTCCGTTCCGGTCAATAACTGCATCGACTTCTTCTATGATATCGAGGTATATATCGTTCTGGGCATATTTTACCCCTGACTTACGCCAGAACATTGCTGAGATAGTCCCATCTGGAAGCACATCGCTGACATTAGACTTGCCAGTTGCAACTGCCTGCAGGCACCCTATCATGGACGGGGGTCTAATCATGGCTTTCAAAGCATTGGGCTCTGTAGTCAACGGACTTCCATCGTCCAACATCTCCTCGAGTAGTTGGTATACCATAGAAAAGTTATCCTTGATAGCACTTTCATCTGGTCCGAAGTAATCTACAAAAATATCTACAGTCCGATGTAAAAATTCCAGAACAAGCAATGGTGCTACGTCTCTTGCTACGGTTGCAACTAGGCATATATGATCACGACAAACTGCCAGCAAGTAGTGCTTAGAGACATGCAGAGCCGGTCGCAGCTCAACTTGATTTCGTCCTTTTGCCTTGTCCCAGAGATAGTCGCAAATGCTCCGCGGCGTAAATCCCCGCCAGTGGCGTTCGATTAGAATGTCCCCAGTTGACCCCACAACAAAGAGCGACTTAATCATCTAATAATGTATCGGGGAGTAAGAACGTTCTTAATATCAGGGGAGTATTGGGGGGGTCCGGGTGATCTTATAAATGTAACAAATTGCGCACGGGCATGGTTGGTGAATGCATCGAAGCCCGAATTAGTGGCGACCCGTGTCGGTGGTGGTACCTCGGGTCCAGTGCGAGACCGTGACTAAAGTCCAGCCAAGATCACAATCCGATGGTTTGTGGCCCGCAGCACCGTGGCACGCCTCGGCGAGGGCGACCGCGCCGACTCGGACCAGCAGAACAAAGCGGAGCCATCGGCCGCCGACCGCTGCGCTGTACAAGCACCAGCTCTGGAGTTTGGTCCTCGACGACGCGGCCTCCGTCTGCAGGCGACGGCCGAGCACCAGGGAGAGAAGATTGGGTGCGCGCTTGTAACTCACGACACAGGCCAGGTTGGTGGCAACCCATGGATGATAAGCTCGATGGTGGTCGCCTGGAACAGCCCCGCGTGGGCGCTGCACATCCGGTTGCATCGGCTGCGCTTTGTGCGTGTAACTCAGGCTCTAACCTGGGGTGGTTAGCGGTCTAGTAAGTAATTATGAGCGCCTCTGAGCCTCTGGTGCCGAAATGTTTTAGTGGCGGCCTGTGCGTGGGTGTGCTCTCTCCGTCAGATCGTGCCGGCGGTGCCGCGACACACCATGGCCTATGGCACACCATCCGAGTTGCCAATAAGCTAACTTGGGCAATTGCCACGCGGCGCTATTGGTGCCAGTGTCCGAGGGCCCTCGGGGGACCAAATTAAGCGTAGGGACAACACGGAATTTCGTTTAGGTGGGGCCTGGGGGGGCGGGCGGTGGGGGCTGAGTCAGATTTTGACGGTCCACGACGCATATATACGTAGCCGGCAACGCGGGCTGTTTATAAATAGAGGTTGCGTTTATTCTCGAGAGTCGGGCGAAAGGGTTGGGATCCCTTTTTGGTGGCCCACTAGTGTGTCGCATGGTTGTAGCTGCTCTGCTGGTGCCGACAACGGCCGCAAAAAGCTATCGAAGGTCCTTATGCTAACATGTGGCTCTCGCTGCCATCATGGCGGCCTGTCGTAAGCATCTGTCGCGTGACGGCCCAAAGTCGTACACATCCTGCAGTACCGACCGCTGGCGTGCCTGCTGCCCCGGATCGCCTGTCCAAGTTAAGGCACGCCGCATAGGCTGTTCAATAAGGAATCTTGGGGAACTCTACCGCAGCCGGCGCTTGGTGATTGATGTGAGGAATTGGTCATCTTCTACTTCCCGCAGTAAATTGTCGCGCGTGAGCATTTCCAGACCGACACCTCTAGTGGGGGTTTGGATCACCCGGGCAATCTATGATCTCTCCTTGGCGGATTCATGGGCGATATGTGCTGCAGTCTGGAAGAAAAATGGGCAACATGTCAGATAGCACCATTCAATCCAGTTGTTGGATTTTATATTGCGTGATCGTGCGATTGAATCTTCCAAGAGCAATTAAGTATTTGCCGTCACTTGTGAACCTAACCTTAGCAATGCTCGAACCATGGCCAGGAACCTAAGGAGCACAAGTTAGGATAACGAATTTCTGGCGTCAAGAACCTTTATCATGGACATTCCAGGGGCGTGTGTTGGGTAGTTGTAAACAGCGACACTCCCATCAATGCATCCCTTAGCCAGATATTTGAGATCTGGTGAGCGATGAACACAAGTGACATGGGGGGCCAAATGTCTTCTATTATTTGCAAATTGAGTGGAGCCGGGGATTCTTGCCGACTCTTCCATGCTGTTAGCTGCTGAGAGCTCTAAAGATCTATCGTCCTCTGGTTTCCAGCAGCCTTGGACGCTCCAGCCAATTGGCACTGTGATGGTTGCCCACTTCTTGTCGCGTACAGCTGCGGGAGATAGAACTCGAGTGCCATCGGCTGTGGAGTAAAACTGTAGTTCATTAGTGCAGGTGGCCACTTGGAAATGACTTGCGTCAACACTTATGTCAATCGATGTCAGGGGGGCTCCAGCATTGGCACAGATAGTCCTCAGGGTGCAGTCGTGGGCATTATGAATGTATACCTATAGTACAGACCACCTCGACACCCAAGGATGAACCACTGGACTCCGCGTGATGATAAACTCGTCCATCCTCAGATGCAACAAGAAAAAAGTCGCCATCACGGCACCATTTAATATCAATTAGCGGAGCTTTGGACTTGCGAATTTCAACAAGTATCTCAGGTAGTGCACACTGTAAGAAAGAATTTAGTGCTCGCTATGGCAAAGACACCGTCTGGAAACTCCAGCTTGAATTCGTAGCATTACCAAAGTTCCATCTCTGGCCTTGTCCATGGGGTCACCACCAAGACCAACAGCAAGCTGAACACCATTAGGAGCCCAGGAGCAACAGCGCGCAGCAGCGCCTCCAAAGGTGTCTGGACATGCACGCATTACACAACGCCGAGACAGACACGACCAAATTCGCACTGAACCATCATCTCCACTAGTTGCATAAATATCACTGCTTTCTGGGTTCACGTCAAGACCATGAGCTTCTGTTGCCTGCTTCTTGCGACGAGCATGTGCTTCGGTCAGAAGTACTGCGCAGCCAGAAGAGGTCGCAAGCTCGCACATTTCGCCAGATCGTGCAATCAACAAAAGTCTAGTTTCATGTTGACCACCAAAGCACAATGATGCAGCAATTGGTATCAATATCGAGACTTTCATATTTGCAAGATCAAAACTTTGGAGTGTTTGCAAACGATTGTTCCATGTCTTCACAACCCCATCACGCCCAGCTGTTGCGTATATATTTCTTTTTTGGGCCTTCGCAATTGCATAAACTGGTCCATCGTGTGCATTTGGCACGTGTTCACCAACTTCCTTGCCTATCCACAAATATAATGAACCAACACCAGTCCCCGTTAAAGCAAAAGAATCAAAATTTGTATCGTTCGATAGGACGGGGCTGGTTATCGAGGCTCTTACTGGGCTGTTATTTTCAACCCCACGTCCAATATCCGTACTCACTGGGTGGTGTCCCCGCACAACACACAAAATGGCCACTTTTGGACATCTTTGTGGGTTAAATACACCACGTTGTCGCCGTATGCCGCCTGCTGCAGCTAAGCGTATAAACTCTACAGTGTCACACGCACCAACAAATAGCGGATAGCTGGTATGACCCACAAATCCTGCACAATGTACACGAGATCGCATGCCAGACCCTACAGCAACTCGAGTTCCATCCTCCCACCCACCTGATCTAGTTACATATAGTGAGTATGAATGATCCTTATCGCCGCCAATAGCCGCCAGATGCCGACCATTTTTTGAAAACGAAAGTAATAGCGCACCACACCGCAAATGCCTTGGAAGAACAGAAATCGTGTTTCCAGTCAAGGCGTCCCAAATCCGAACACGTGGGAATCTCCCTTGATCTCCAGATGCGGCAAAATGCCCATCGACAGTAATGGCTAATGCGCATATATCAGCTAAGGCACTCTTCATTTCCCCTTTCTCTGAGATGTCAAAATCTGGAGCACCGCCCTTGTGATGATGGAAATGAAAGCATTGTGAATGTGTCCTGGCATCATACACGACTCCTAACCCACCACAAGCATACACAATTCCGCCCTGTGAGTTATATGCAGCACATCCCCTAATATCATCAGATCTTTGACCGTGTGCGCAATCCAGGGTCACCGTAATCTGTGGTAACGCTGGATTTTCGTCTTCGAGATTTGAAGGTGGAGTTAAGACCGACATCCAAGCGGCAGTGTTGTGTGTTGTATCATCTTGGGCCCTCGGCGACTTACTCTTAATTGTGAAATGGTTGACTGTTGCTTTAAATGCACGTTCGATGGCAGTGGCCATGGCACGTCCACCGTCAGCATCTATTGCGTCATCATAATCTCGAGCAGCCTCAGTAACTCCAATGCCATAATTATCAGTTGAATCCGCTGAATCAGGTAGAAAGCGCCAAACACAGATGTTGCGGTCTAGGCCACCGATTGTGACAAGATGTGAGTCATGGTTAGTCCAAGCCAGACGACGCAACGTCCCCACGTGGGCAACTCCAACTCTTTCAGCAGAAGATTCGGTCGCGCTTGTTGCTGGGTACTGCAGTAACCGTAGAACTCCATGGTGATCACCTACTGCGACTACTTTGGCTGAATTTGAGCGGGCAAGGCATACTAAGCTGAGAACTGTTTTATCGTCTCCGTGAACATCAAAACTACTTGTCTCGTACCCTCCACCCTCTGGTTTTGCTAGAACAGCATGTACCCCGATGGTTGCCCAGCCAAAAAGACAGGTGAAGGTTGCCCATCTGGCATTTTGTAAAATTGAAGGGTCAGCCACACTGACTCCAACACGAAGATCACCATAGGCTAATGTGCGGGCTTCATCTGCAACTTGTATGTGCCGACCGTCAATGGTGAAATCAATAGCGTAGATAGCAGCCCCCTTCGAAAGCACCATTGAGGTCATACGTGAAAATTGTCCGTGTTCATCTGACAGATAAACATGTACCCTTCCATCTATACCGCCAGCAACAAGAGTTAGACCATCAGGCGAAAATCTAACTTCACGTAGCCACTCGTGCGCATCTGTGAACTCATGTACTAAAGCTCCAGTATCTGACCGAATGAGCTGCAATGTTCCATCAACTTTGGCACTTGCAAACTTGAAAGTGTCAGCGTCACCTCTCGCTTTCTTTGTTACTTTATCATCTAAGAAATCTCTGCGCTTTCTAGCCCAGTCCAAGGTATTTGCCTCTTCCCTTGGACCACCTAGACATAATGCGATCAGTTTTCCACTGGGAGAGTATGCTAGAGCTCGACAAGTGCCCGCAAGTATCGTCAAATATCTTCGTGCATCTCGGACATCAGGTGTCTCGATGTCCCAGACTGCCAATGCACCTTCATCGGAGGCCGTTGCCACATATTTTTCTAACGGATGTGGGGCTAGTCCCCATAGTTCGCCAGCTGCAGCGCCACCACCGGCAAGAGCCACCGACGTAGGAACACCATCTGAGGCTCTGAATTCTCTTAGTTGTGAGGCTGCTTGAGAACCGACCAGAATTCTAGACGAATCTGCGGAAGTAAACACCGAGCGAATCGGCCCAGCACCACGATTGTCAAATTTGGAAATAATTTCAAGAGCCCCGTTCCAGAGTTTAACGTCCCCATCACGAGCCCCAGTGACCAGCACAATTGCGCTTATCTGCTCAGTACGATGCCAAGGTGCATCCATGGAATATATAAACCCGTCGTGCGCTTTTATTGATTTTCCAAGCTCACGGGAAGAACCCTCAAACACAAAGAGATGACCGTCCGCAGTACCAACGACACAACTGGCATTGGGAAGATATGCGCAGCTGAGGTAACTTTGAATCGTACCGAGTCGACCAATTCTTCCAAAAGATGCAGAGGCATGTCTCGTGGCAGCATGGTTGGCAAGGAATGTAAAAAAAAGGATATACTTGATACCAACAATGGCTATTTCGCTTCCAAAATTACCAAAAGCCACATCAAAGGGCTTGCGACAAGTGGTAGAAGACACAAACAGTAGATAGCCCGACGTCACGTCATGGACAGCTACCGTGTGACGGTCATCTGCCCCTAAACTTACTAGGGTCTTTCCTTTGTTGTCATCAAATGCAAGGAGTGTGATGGCATTCAAATGCGGGCCGCGTATCACTCTGCTTGGCCCCTCTGCAACATTCATCGCTACCCATAGAGCAATTTTAGGTTCTGCAGCAATATCTGAGGTTGCCAGAATTAATCTGTCTTTTGATATGGCAAGAGCACAAATCTCAAAGCCAGCATGAAAAGTACCAAAAGATTGCCCACCACTTCCAACATCCACACGGACTACAGTAGCCCCAGCTGGGTATACCACAGCACCGCACGCAGTGTACTTTGCATTATTTCGGCTTGCCTCACAACTGTAGCCAAATACCCGCGACAGAATGAGAGAGTCAGTGGGCGCAGCACCCATATGAAGCTCTGATTGTTGCGATGGAGGCATTGACATCCCGAGGAACCATGGATCATGCGAGTAGGGTGGTATTAAACTGTTACTCTCCGCGTGTCCGCCCAACTCGAGTTTTTGCTCTACCTCATCGCGCAGCACCTTAAGCTCAGCAGCTAATGGACGCTCATTAATGAGGTCAACAGCGGTCTCGACGTCCTCGTGGCGTTGAAAATCACTACAGTCTCGCAACTCATGAGCGTAATCTTCTACTTCATCCTCATCTCTATCATCTGCATCTTCTAGCCCACGTATATCTTCTCCTAGAGCCCACTGCATGACACAGCGATCATCGCGACCGCCAGTCAATAGATGAGTTTCGTCAGAGTCTAAGCTCATAGCTACCACAGAACCGGCATGCCCACGCCATTCAAGAAACGCCGCATCATGTCTTGACGGGAAGCGAGTGAGCCTAATTCGCCCGTAGGAGTCACCAACCAGGATGAACCCGCCACCTGTTTCTGGTCCTTCACCATCATCACCCTGAGCTCGTGTGCAGGCTGTAAGTATTGCGCCATCTTGCTTGGCCGCAATATATGATCCAGCCACACCATAACCATAAAGACATGTTTCAGTTGCCCAGCGAATATCTTTAAGTGCACTCAGATTACTTTGGTATTGTGCCGAATTTGCATTAAAAAAATGCAACTGGCCGCCATCACAGCAAGATCGCAACCAACGAGAATCACTAGAAAAGTCAATGTAGCGCACCGGCGATGCGTGGCGCCTGCATTGACCTATGGACTCATATTCTTCTCCGCATGCATACAAGTAGACAGAAGAGTCTTCGCTTGCAAACGCAAGAATTTCTCCATCTGGCGAAAATTGGCTGGCAACAAGAGGGAGTGTAGAATCTTTAGCCTCAAATGCAACAGATAGATCGCTATCATTTAAAATGCAAAATCCGCCTATTTTTGATTGCGGCATGCCCACTTCACTTGCAGTACTCGGGCAACCGAACCCTGACGCGAGGAGATCACCATTAGGGTGGTAAGCTATACAGCCAACAGGCGACGCCAATTTTGCTGTTCGCACAGGACATTTCGTGACAATATCCCACGTTCGCACAGTACAGTCTGCGCCACAAGACGCGAACTCTGGTTTCAGAGGATGGCATGCAACACTACACAAGGCTCTGCCAAAATGGGAGGTAGTCACAGGACCACCAAGAGCATCCGACCCATCAACGGCAGATAGCTCATATATTTCATTTCCTCCAGTACCAATAAGCAGCTTTGTTCCATCATTAGACAAGCAGACTGATCGTAGTGTCGGGTGTATGCCGAGCTCGGACAAATCAAAACTGGCACCAGGATTAAGTGTGTGAGACCACTGTCTTACTTTCCCGTCCTTTCCTCCGGTAAGCACTCCATACTTGCCCACGTATACAGCGTTCAACGAGCCTCTGTGAGCCTGGAAGGCCTGGACACAGTTACGTCCATGCCACACATACAAGTGTCCAGATGCCTGTCCGGATAGCACTACGTCGCCACACCGGGCGAGACATAGGGTTGGCTGCCTTCGTGCTCGTCTTCCAAATGCACCACGGCGCCGAATGATGTTGGCGCCCTCGCGTCGCCAGAAACAAGCAAAAGGTTCGCCAACTCCACACGCAGCAATTGAATCTGGGCCGTCATCTACAAATGAAATGCCAAGAATAGAACCCAAGATACTGGAGCGTGCTGAAAACACTCGAAGGCCAATGCGCCAGTTATATATCACGAGTGTGCGTCCCACATCACCACCAATAGAAGCAAGGCGCTCGCCCGACTGCGAAAAGGCTATTTGTGTAATCGCAACAGCATGTAGACCGGCTATAATTGAAAGCGGCTTACAAGAGATTACATCCCAGCATATCAAATTAGGTCGAGCCCCTGACTCCCCAGTAGCCACCGTGTCTCCATGAGGAGCCACACCTAAACTGACAATTTCATTGGTATGACCTGTCATATATCGTTGGCGATGCTCGAGTGGAGAGTAGATGATACCCAGCTTTGCTACTGGATAAATGATCTCGCCTGTCAGCGTATATCGCACATTACCCCTGCAATCTTCACCACGATATCCGTGCACCCATTCGAGCGTAAGACTGGCGTCTGGAAAGCTTTGATTCGCGGTTGCATTTGCAAGCGCAGTCGGCGTTAACGATGCAACAGACTTGACCCACGGTTCAGGGTCACCACTTGGATTTTGAAATTCAGCAGAAATTGCAGCTAGGAGAGTAGCTAGCTCGGGTGAGCCTTCAAGAGCCGCAGATGCCGCGGTAGTTGGAGACGGATAGCAGCCATCTTGAAAGTAATCAATATCTTGGAGTGTTGGGGTATAGTCTAATGATTCTAAGAGTATGGGGAGCTTTGTCTTGTCCCTGAATTCACCATCAATGGGACCTACAGAAATCAAAATATTGATTCGTGTGGCACGCATGTAGGCACACGTTCGAGTTCGCCACTGCGAGAAGACATCGGATCAGGATCATCAAAGAATTCAAGCCATGATACAGCTACTGGATCAAAGAGACAGAAAGCAACCAGGTCCTACAGAGATAGAGCGTCCCAAAGGTACAAGGCCAAGGTTCACCAGAGTTCGGAGTTTGGCCTCCCGGACAAAGGATTTTGTGCTGGGCGAGTTTGTCTTTGAGTTGATTTGGGCAAATGAGAATGCCCGCATAGCAACGAGCTCCACTTCGTCCTCGCACGGACAGGTCTCACCAGTGAGCTTGCTCAAGCCCATTAGGGTGCAGCGAAATGCCAGGGTGATTTCGTCAACGCTGAGTTGCCCTGCGCCGTCAAAATCAAAGCAAGTAAATGCGAATTCCAATTTTTCGCGAAACGACATTCCCGACGCCATGGCAAGTGTTGAGAGAAACTCAATAGCATCCACTAGTGCATTCTCATCTGAATCGATTTGATTAAAGAGTGTCTGAACTTGTTTGTTGAGCGCTGATCGACTGATCTCTAGCTCTGTGGTGAGCTCCTGGCAAATCAGCTGCATTTCGCATAGACTTATTCCAAATCCATCTGCAACATCGTTGAAAGACTCCCAAAGTGCATTGATCGCGCCAGGAGGAAGATTCATAAATATCCGCGCTCTCGGATCCCACTTCGCCTTCCCGACCATCTGACCTGTGAAACCTTGAATGGCGTCGATAAAGACATATTTTATTTGGCTCGCTGCAGTTCGCCCATCTCAATATCAGAGTTACCACGGTAATCACACCCAGTATATATACAGTATTCGAAAGTAGATTTAAACATATCTAAAGATACGTGATCTGCGTTACAAGATGGCAGGACGCAAGGTGGCAATCTATAATTGTGCACGAGCTTTGGATGATAATGACATATATATACTGCAAATGTTCGATGCCTCTCCGTCGGGCCTTTGGTAAAGGCATATCGGCAAACCGAGTCAATCGAGTATTTTATGCCCATCACGGAAAGCGAGTTGGATAATGCTGCCTTAAGCCGATCGCAACAGGCACTGTCCAAGCTTGCGGAATCTCTCTCTCTCGTAAAAATGGGCGAAGAACAGGTTTTGGTTTCTTCGATCGCTGGTATCATCAAACCTAAGGTACTGCCAAGTGGAGACGGCGTGCGACAGTTTATTGGTCGGACAAAAGCCGGTGGGGACACCCTATCTGACTTTCTATCCGAGGCGCTTTCCGAACTCTGCAAAGAGAAGCCAGTAGGCCTTGATGCGGTTCGTTGGTTAGGGCAGTGGATCCTGAAGAATAATCCAAATCAGCCCATGGTAGAGGAACCAACAGACATGAATGCCACCCTGCAGATATGATGTCGGAAAGTGTAGTGAGATATCATTCACATGATCACAGCGCGAATACCACGCCGAAGAAGTTTCAATAACATTCCTGCGACTAGGGAGTCATTTTAACACTAGACTGCAACACCTACCCAGGAGCCATACATCCCACTTGGTACCCAAGGACCAATATAAGCGCCCGGGGCGTTAAAATTCGAAGGGCCATGTCGGGTACAGCTAGCTGTACCCGACAAACCGGGGACTAGTGAACAGGGCACTAGCCCCCTAGTGACATGACTCTAGTAGGACTATAACACCCCCCTATCCCATAAATATACTCTCTATGTGACCGTGGAGCGATTCTACGTGAGGTGGAATGCCGATTAAGTATTTTTGAGTACTTTTAGTCATGGATAAAACCCGCACGTTTTCTACTGGACAAAAAGGTCCGCGCTAGATTGTAGAGCAGCCGTCAACACACAAGCCAACAGCGCAGCGAGATGCCGGACCATGTCCGCAGCGTCGCGGACATGCTCCATGAGATGAAGAAGATTGTGGAGGAACCGCTGGCGAACACCAGCCACGCCAAGCACCGTCAGCATGTAGCACAGGCTATTACACAGCTGATCAGATCCGAGGTGACCGAACGTGCTCAGCGTACGCTTTATATAGCTGACACGGCCGGCTCGAAGCCGGCAACCAAGACGGCACCGGCGCTTCTAACACTCGCAGCATCATTGCAAGAGATGTCGAGCGCCATGTTTGGTACAAACTGGGCTTGGGCAGTGGTTCCCGTGGTGCCGGCTACGGTGACCAGGGCCATACCACCGCCTCAGCCCACAGAAAAGAAACGCGGCCGTCCACGGAAAGATCCAGCGGCAATAGCCGCGGCTGCAGAGGAACGAAAGAAAACTGCTCACAATGAAGCAATCACCGAGTGGACAAAAGTCTTTGAACAAAGAAAGCGATTTTTAGACGCTGGTATCGGTGCCGAATTCCCAGTTTGGCAATTTTTCAAGAGTTTTGAATTTTTTGTTTTGTTTTGTGTCAACATAACGCCCCCCATGGCGCGTTTTTTTTTTAACCAGAATGATATTTTTTGAAAAATGTTTCTAAAAAGCCGGTTCCCTGGTTCCCGGGTTCCCAATCAGATTTTGACTTAAGATTGTGACGGGTTTTGTTGGACCAAAATGAGATTTTTTGAAAAAAGTTTCAGAAAAACCGATTTCCTGGTTCCCGGGTTCCCAATCAGATTTTGACTTGAGATTTTGACGGGTTTTACTGGTAATTCTATGGGGCTGCGGACGCATTCACAACTGTTACACGGGTAGCCGCAGACGTTCTACGATATCCAACGCTGCGAGGCCCCATAGCAACAGAAACCGGGCGGGGAATGGCAATCGAACGTCGCTGATGCACTCTGACGCCCGCTGCTCGCCACGCCGGCGTCTACGCGCGTCGCGCTCCGTGACATTTCGGTAGATTACGAACTTCGGGCCCACTTCGTGAACTTGAATGGGCTTGTTGTTTAACTCGATGATCTAGCTGAGATAAAGGACGGCCAATATCATGGGCAGCCCGCTTTTTTTACCCCGTCGTCGTCCTTGCAAAACCGTGGCCCCTGCTTTTTGGGCCATTTTCCGAATGGCGGAATAAACGCCTCCGTAATTACGCCCTAATTTTTTCCTATCGTTCCAGTATCAGTATCGCACCGTGACCTATTCAAAGTTGGAATTTCCGATGTCACGGTCACGGTGGGCCGGAGGTGAGGCCGCCCTTCCACTGAAATATACCCCAGCTAGGTTCCGGTCTCCTTAGCCGCTACTAGTTTAGTACCCACTTCGAGCTAAGCCCGTTAGAACGGCCGCGTCGTTATTTTTAGCTATGTTTAGCTAAACTTTCATTCGAAAGCGCCGTCGTTGCCTCAAATGGCTGCCCTACGCGGTCGTGAGGGGGGTCGTAAGTACGTAATAGCATCCAGGCTGCACTGTGCACTGGCCATTTGGGGCAACGACGGCGGTTTCGAATGAAAGTTTAGCTAAACATAGCTAAATATAACGACTCGGACGCCGTTCTAGTAGGTTAGGCTCGTTGTGCCGTCACGGTCGCACTGGATCTTTATAGGTCCTAGGGCGAGTAAGTCCAGCGCGAATAGGTCCTAGGGCCCGAGGTACGGGTTAATGACTCGGGCCCGGGGGTTTGGGCACGACAAAAGATACTTTGCAGATAGTACTTTACGCCGGCGTGACGGCGCCGCCCGCCATAGGTGCAAATGGTGTAAATAACCAAAAATAGCTATTTACCGAAGACTGCGTCCCGTCCCAGGACAGCGCCGGGGTGGAGCGGGCTGGCAACGCGTGGGCTTGCGTTTGAGGTCTCGGTCGTCGGAGCCCTAGTACAAACTATGACCCCTCAAGCCTTGGCGAGCACGGTCGCCATTCCGCAATGAAGCTCACTGGAGCAAGCAGCCGCCGCAAATCGCGGAAGGCTCACTTCACCGCGGATTCCTCTTCGCGGTAAGAGAGTGGACGATGAGTAAAATTAGTACTTGCTCTTAACGTAGGCGCAAGATCATGTCGACCTCACTCTCAAAGGAGCTCCAGGCCAAGTACAATGTTCGATCCATCCCCATTCGTAAAGACGACGAAGTGATGGTCGTCCGCGGTATCTACAAGAATCGCGAGGGCAAGGTTACAGCCTGCTACCGTGGTAAGTATGTTATCAATGTCGAGCGGATCACGCGTGACAAAGCTAATGGTGCTCAAGTGAATGTTGGTCTTCAGCCATCTAACTGCATTATTACTAAGCTCAAGCTTGACAAGGATCGCAAGGTCATTCTTGACCGGAAGGATCGGTCGAACGCTGGCCGCGTCGAAGGCATGAGTCTCGCCGGCGTTGACTAATATAACCTACTCAAGACAGAATGTTCTTGCTTCCTCCAATCGACCTCGCTATGTGTTGCGCTGCTTCAAGAGCATCGAGGCCAGTAAGACGGGGGGTGAGCGCAGCTATCTTCACACCAGGCTCCGAGAAGCGGCGGAGCCCAATGTCGGACAGATTGTCGCCTATGCCGTCGGTGAGCGTCTAATACTTAATACTCTGGAGGAACTTCCTCATTTAGCCTCGGATAGTGAGATGAACTGACCCGTACTATATACAGTACGGGTCAAACAGGCTAAAACCCGCACGTTCCAAACCCGCACGTAGTAATAATTACAACAAGAAGAACGCCGGTTTAGCTTCTTCCCGGGACCCATTGTACTTATAAATGCGTGCAACACGATCCTCTCGGTCGTGCGAACCTATTCCGTGTATTTATACTAAAATGATTTACTAGGGCTACCCGCTACAATAGGAGGTAGGTAGCGCGCACAAACAAATCCTGCTGCACGCTCCGTGTTGCACGCGCACAGCAAAACCATGACAGCAGCCGACGAAGGTGAGGCGATGACACAGCTGCGTCGCGCAACAGCCGGCGGGGTGCGGGCTGGTGATTTTAGTCTTTCCGCCGAGCGGGTGCAAACAGTGCTGCGGTACACCCAAGAGGTGCTAAAAAACTATGAGCGCGTTCACGGCACCAAAAATTTCCTGAATGACACGTTCCAGGCGTGCGACATGAAGTGCGCCGAATTTGAATTAGTGCGTTTTTCCTCGGAAGTTTTAGGTGTAGAGACTGGATGCTCGGTTGATGATGGTACCACCCCCGAGAAAACATCGGAAGAAATCAAAGAAATCGTTGCGCGGAAGAATTGGCTGCGTCTGCAGGATTGGGAGGACAACGATGCCGTTTTAGCAGCAAAAACAGCACCCATCGGCACGATGCAATGTGACTTTTTTTTTGTATGGAATGTGTTCGTACGGTGTTTGCACGTCTCTATAGCGCCAAGGGACTATGTAAAGCGGACTAAATCGGCGTTCTGTTCGTACTTGTTTCTTTTTTAACGTGCGGGTTTAA
>Ga0115000_10002148_pt1 | contig 17222 bp, 19 predicted proteins | sample ArcticOcean_MG_C_6_FD_89690 | JGI IMG/M metagenome (GOLD analysis project Ga0115000, IMG submission 89690) | Marine microbial communities from western Arctic Ocean - ArcticOcean_MG_CB8_128 | ecosystem: Environmental > Aquatic > Marine > Oceanic | place: Arctic Ocean: Canada Basin | collected...
AATGATCGGGTACGCGCCGGCGAGCCGCAGTCCGAGCACCACGCTCAGCCCCACGCCACCCAAGCCGAAGATAGCAGTCGATGTGCCGGGCTGCACCTTGGCCGTGTTCACCACCGCGCCGACGCCGGTCATGACCGCGCAGCCAAACAGCACCGCCATCTCGAGCGAATACGACTTGTCAATTTTTATCAGCGACTCCGGCGCGGACACGGTGAACTCCGAATAACCGGACACGCCCTGGTGGTGGTTGACCTCTCCGCCGCCGCTCACGCTGAAGCGGCGACCGCCGTGCAGCAACCGGCCGGCAACCGCCGCCTCGTAGGCCGGCTCGCAAAGCGGCGCCCGGCCCACGGCACACATCGGGCACCCGCCGCAGCACGGCACGAACGAAAACACCACGTGATCGTCCGGCGCAAGCCCCTTCACGCCGGGGCCGATGTCGCGGACGATCCCGGCCGCCTCGTGGCCCATCACCATCGGCACCGGGCGCGGGCGCGAGCCGTTGATCACCGACAAGTCGGAGTGGCACAACCCCGCACCCGCCACCTGCACGAGCACCTCATTTTCGCCGGGGCCGTCGAGATCCACCTCCTCGACTGAGAGCGGGCGCGACTCCGCATACGGGCGTGGCAACTCCATTTGCCGAAGAACAGCCGCTTTGGTTTTCACGCCCGCAAAGCTACCTCCGCCCTTGGCCAAGCGCAATGATCACTTGCGACTTTGGCTTGTGTCGGGGCGGGGGTTGTCGGCAACTTGGCTCAGCGACGTGGACGAGAAACTTTCAACTGGCGAGGCCGCACCGAAGCCGACGGTGGTGGCGATCGATGAGACGCTCACCAGCGAGCGGCTCGACCGGTATCTCACGACGAGGCTGCCTCACATCTCGCGCGGCGGCATCCAGCGGCTCATGCGCGAGGGCTGCATTCTCGTCGATGGCAAACCGGCCAAGCCGACGCAGCATCCCACCACCGGCCAAACGGTCGAGGTCACTTGGCCGGTGCCAAGGGAACTCGAGGCCAAGCCGGAGGATTTGCCGCTCGATATTTTATTCGAGGATGACGACCTCGTCGTCGTCAACAAGCCGGCCGGCATGCCGGCTCATCCCGGCCACGGGCACGAGAGCGGCACGCTGGTCAACGCGCTGCTGCACCATTGTGCCGGGAGCCTGAGCGGCATCGGCGGCGTGGTGCGCCCGGGCATCGTGCATCGGTTGGACATGGACACGACCGGCTGCCTCGTCGCCGCAAAGAACGACGCGGCGCACCTCGGCTTGGCTGCGCAGTTCAAGGAGCGCGAGGTGGACAAGCGATATCACGCGATCGTCTGCGGCCGCTTGGCCAACGACAAGGGCGAGATCGACGCGCCAATCGCGCGGCACCCGGTGCACCGCAAGTTGATGTCGGTGCAGCCCGGCGCCAGCCGCAACGCACGCACCGGCTGGCGTGTGCTGGAGCGCCTGACCAAGAGCACGCTCGTCGAGGCGACGCTGCACACGGGGCGCACGCACCAGATTCGCGTGCACTTCAAGCACATCGGTTTCCCGGTGGCCGGCGACACGCTTTACGGCACAAAGGCGACAGCGCAGTTGGCCTGCGACACCGGCGTGCGGCCGGAGCGGCAGATGCTCCACGCGCGATCGCTGGCGTTCACACATCCGCGCAACGGCGAGCGACTTTCGTTCGAGGCCGCTTGGCCAAGCGACTTCGAGCAAGTGCTCGACGAGTTGCGAAACGCAAAAAAAAATTCATGATCGAACTGTGGACCGGATACGGGATCGTGCTGCTGATTATGTTCATCGGCGTGATGGGCAATATCATCCCCGGCATCCCCGGCACGCCGCTGATTTTGGCCGGCGCCGTCGGGCATCAATTTTACTTTGCCGGGCAGGGCGGCGTCGGCTGGGGCTGGGTGGCGGCGCTGACGGCACTCGGCCTGCTGGCGCTTGGGCTGGATTATTTGGCGACGCTGCTCGGCGCGAAGAAACTGGGCGCGACGTGGAAAGGCATGGTCGGCGCGTTGCTCGGGTTGGTGGCAGGGTTGTTCGTGTTTCCGCCGTTCGGACTGGTCGTGGGGCCATTCGTCGGGGCGATGGGGTTTGAGTGGGCGTTCGGCCGAAAGGCACCCGAGGCGGCCAAGGCCGGCGTGGGCGCAGTGATCGGAATGGCGCTGGGAGTGGTCGGTAAGCTAATCTGCTCGGTGGTGATGTTTGCGCTGTTCGCCTTCGCCGCTTGGCCAAGCGCAAATGTGCTGCCGCCGACTCCGACGCCACCGGCGGTGGAGGCACCGGCTGCCGAGGCAGCCGACGCGGCTTCGGACTAATATTCGGTGTCGGTCTTCTTGTTTTTCAACAGCGCCCGCATGGCTTCGGCTGCCGCTTGGCCAAGCTCGTCGTTCTTGGCTTCGCCGCCCAGCTTGGCGTTGCTCTCGCCCAAATCCTCGCCGAGCATTTCCATCGACTCGCCGAAGAGCTTGGTTTTCTTTTTATCATCGCTCATCGGCAATAATCTGCCAAAAATCGCCTGATAATTCAACCGGGCTAAAAAACTTTGTTTTTTCGTCGATTTTCCGTTGCCAAAGCCTCTTTACAGGCGTAGCAAAGCTGACCAATGAACTCACTACGATTCATTCCGCGGAACGTCCTTTTGGGCGTTGGAACCGCTGCAATTCTGTCCCTGACCGTCGCCGCGCAGGCCGCCGAAGGCTGGGTTGTGGACTTCGAGAAAGCCCAGGCCCAGGCCGCCAAGGAAGGTAAAAGCATCCTCATGGAGTTTACCGGCTCGGACTGGTGCCCTCCCTGCAAGGCGCTGCAAAAAAATGTCCTGTCCAAGGACGTCTTCAAGACGGAGATGCCCAAGAGTTTCGTCCTACTCAAGCTCGACAGCCCGCGCGACAAGTCCAAGCAGACGCCGGAGGAGATCGAGCAGTATAAAGTGCTCAGCGCTAAGTACGGCATCCAAGGTGTGCCAACCATCTTCCTCGCCGATGCCAAGGGCCGGCCATATTATCAGACAGTCGGTTACAGTGGCGACCCGGCGGACAAGTATGTTGCCAACCTGAAGGATCAACTCGGCACCTTGGCCAAGCGCGACGCAGCGTTCGCCAAGGCTGAGAAAGCCTCCGGTACCGAGAAGGCCAAGCTGCTTGCCGAAGGCCTGTCGCTCGTGGACGACGAGATGGCGCTGAAGACTTACGGCAACGTGGTGTCACAGATCATCGAGTTGGACTCTGAGAACAAGGCTGGCCTCAAGGCCAAGTTTGCAGGACTTAAAGACAGTGTGGGATTCAAAAGCGAACTCGAAGCCACCATGAGCGCCAACAGCAGCAAACCGGAAGACACCCTCGCCGCCATCGACAAACTGATCGAAGACAAGAAGCCCAGTGGTGCCGCCCTGCAGGAGGCTCTATTTTACAAGGGCTCGATCTATTTTCAAACCGACAAAGCCAAGGCCAAGGAAATGCTGCTCGAGGCGCAGAAGCTCGCGCCGAAAAGCGAGACCGGCAAGCGAATCGATGACATCCTCGAACGCTTCTTCAAGGACGAGTAAAGGCGACGCTTGGCCAAGACGCGAAAAAGCACACCCGCTTGGGTGTGCTTTTTCGCGTCTCGGCACTTCCCCTCCCAGCCATTTTTCTACCGAAAATGCGTTGACAGGCTGCAGCTTGCGAGGTGTCATCCCCGCGATCTGATGGAGGCAACACAACAACTGCAACTTACCGTGTGTGACCGGACATACGCTGAATGAGCGAACAGACCTTTAATATAGCCCTCGTCGGCCTCGGTTTCGGCGCAGAGTTTATTCCCATCCACCAGGCGCATCCCAACGCCAAACTCGTCGCGGTGTGTCGGCGCAACGAGGCGGAGATGAACGCCGTGGCCGACCAGTTCGCCATCCCCAAGCGCTACACGGATTACGAAAAGCTGCTGGCCGATCCCGAGATTGATGCGGTTCATATTAACTCGCCGATCCCCGATCACGCGCCGCAATCCATCAAGGCCCTGCGCGCCGGCAAGCATGTGATGTGCACCGTGCCAATGGCAACAACGATCGCCGAGTGCGAGGAACTTTGCCAAGCCGTCGACGAAACCGGCCTCAAGTACATGATGGCTGAGACGGTGGTTTACAGCCGCGAATTTCTGTTCATCAAGGAGCTTTACGACAAGGGCGAACTCGGCAAACTCCAGTACCTCGCGGCGAGTCATCCGCAGGACATGGATGGCTGGCCAAGTTACTGGGAGGAGATGATCCCCATGCATTACGCGACGCACGTCGTGAGCCCGTGCCTCGGGATGGTCGATGGCCTCGCCGAGTACGTGAGCTGTTTCGGCAGCGGCACCGTGCGCGACGACATCGCGCAGAAAAGCGGCAACAAGTTCGCCGTTGAAAGCTGCCACATCAAGCTCAAGGACAGCGACCTCTCCGCGCACGTCTGGCGTTTCCTCTACGACGTCGCCCGGCAGTACCGCGAGAGCATCGACGTGTACGGCACCAAGAAAAGTTTTGAGTGGACGCTCACAGAAAACGACCCTCACATCCTGCACGTGGCCAAGCGGCCCGAGGCCGAGATTCCCGAACGCGTTGAGGTGCCAGACTTCGCACATCTCCTGCCCGAGCCGATCCAGAAATTCACCCAGAGCATCGAGGACGCCGACCACTTATCATTCGTGCAGGGCGGCGGCCACGGCGGCAGTCACCCGCACATGGTCAACGAATTTTTCAGCGCACTGGCCGAGGACCGAGACCCGTGGCCCAACGCCAAGACGGCGGCCAACTGGACTTGCGTCGGCATATGCGCCCACCAAAGCGCCGAGCAAGGCGGCCAAAGAGTCGACCTCCCCGCCTTCACCCTGTAAAATTTTTCCTTAAACACATAATAAATAAAATGAGCAACGAAACAAATAATTCAACCGGCAATAAGCTCCTTTTCTGGGGCTGTTTCGTCGCGTTGATCACAACGGCGTTCGCATTCATCACGCGTGCGTTCTTGGTAAACACTCCAGATCTTTGGCCGGCAGCTTTCGGGCTGGATGCGGTAAAAGGTCAGGAACTCTTCGGGGCCGGCATCTGGCCATTCGCAATTAGCATCATCGCGTTCAGTCTCATCATAGACAAAGTCGGCTACAAGACTGCGATGATCTTCAGCTTCGTATGCTACGCCGTATATGCTGGGATGGCCTTCATGGCTCACGGCATTGTCAGCGGTGCCGATGGCGAAGCGCTGACGGCAGCTCAAGGAAAAGCTTACGGCTACCTCTACTGGGGGTCGGTTGTGTTAGGTTTGGGCAACGGCACTGTGGAAGCCTTTATCAACCCGGTCGTAGCTACCATGTTTTACAGGGAAAAAACCAAGTGGCTGAACATCCTCCACGCAGCTTGGCCGGGTGGATTGGTTATCGGCGGTGTGTTGACCATCTATTTGGGAGCGCAAGCTGCTGAAGACTGGCGGATTCTCATTTACTTGATAGCTCTTCCCGCCATCGCATTCTTGGTTATGCTGATGAAGGCCAAGTTCCCGGTGAACGAGCGCGTGGCATCCGGCACCAGTTACAAGGAAATGTTGGCTGAATTTGGAGTGATCGGCGCCTTCATTGCCTTCTTCCTTATTTTCAAGCAAATCGGCATGGTCTTTGAATGGAACAACGGACTAACTTGGGGCGTGATCATAACGACTGTAGTTGGCTATGGTATTTATTGCCAATCCATCGGCCGCCCAATCCTGATCTTCCTCTGCTTGATCATGATGCCGCTTGCCACCACCGAACTGGGCACCGATGGCGCCATCACCGGCATCATGACAGAACCAATGCAAGCCGCCGGCTACCATCCGCTTTGGGTATTAATTTACACCTCTGCAATCATGGCGGTCTTGAGGTTCTGGTTTGCAGGCCCAATCGTGGAAAAACTCACCCCGATCGGCCTGCTCATCCTCTCTGCTGCGTTGGCTATTCTTGGCCTGTTCTTCCTGTCCACCGCACAAGGTCTGGCGGTGATATTTATTTGCGCCACACTGTACGGCTTCGGTAAGACTTTTTTCTGGCCGACTATGTTAGGTGTCGTTTCTGAGCAATGCCCGAAAGGTGGCGCACTCACGCTGAATGCCATCGCCGGTATCGGCATGCTGACAGTGGGTATCATTGGAGGCCCGCTCATTGGCAAGATGCAGGAAGATTCAGCAAAGAACGCTCTTGAAACCAGCGTCTACGAGAAGGTCTCCGTTGAAAGTGAGTATTTCCTCGGCAAATACACCGCAGTGGATACAGCCAAGGTTTCAGCGTTGGGTGAAGAAGCCGCGAAGGAAACCAACAGCAAAATCAAGGTCGCTAAGCAAGGTGCCCTGGCGAACATCACTGTGTTCCCGATCATAATGCTGATCGCCTACATCGCACTATTCTTCTATTTCAAGGGAAGGGGTGGATATAAGAGTGTCGAAATTGGTGGTGAGGGTGGAGAAACCGCAGACCAGTAAAACCAGATAACCCATTTACAATTGAGGGCGGTCGAAAGACCGCCCTTTTTTTGTCGCTTGGCCAAGTGGGGTTTACTGTTTGAGGCGGGTGGTGTGGTAGGACAGGCGCTGGGCGGGGGTCATCGACGCGAAGTCGGGCGTGCCGCCAGGCTTGGTCGGCCAAGTGGCGCTTGGCTGCTTGCGCTTGACCAAGGGGTTGTTGCGAATGGCCACGCTTGGCTTGCCGCCGGTGTCGCTGTAGCGCATCGATTGCTCGGTCAACTCCAAGTCCTGCTCCAGCGAAAGCTTGGGCGTGATCCCCTTCCCTTGCAGCACACCGTGGTAGGCGTGTACGGCCTCCTCTGGGCCGATCGTGTCCTCGGCGATCAATCGCAAAAACTCGATGAACGCCAACTGGTGCTCGGCGTTGTTGATCTTGCGGCCGTAGAGCGCCACTCGCGCGCCGTATTTTTTGGCATCGTGAAGCAAACGAAAGGCGTCGTACGTCGTTCCGGCACTGCCACCCAGCACGCCGACGATGAGATTCGGGTCGTACTGGCAAATCTCCTCCATCAACCGCGGCCCGTGATAAACAATTTTAAGGAAGTCCGGCCGCCCGGCTTCAGCGATCCCGGCGAGGGTCCGCAGAATCTGGTCGTTGATGAACTCGCCGAGTTTCTCCGGCGGAATGCCGCTCTCGATATTCGGATCGAACACCTCAAGGAAGTAGCGGAACCGCTTGCGCTCGGCCTCCTCGCGGAAGGCGTGGAACGCCTCAAGCGTGCGCTTGTCCCGCTCGAGATCATTCAGATAGGTGACGGAGTAGAGGCCAAGGTTGGCCCCAGGGAACTCACCGCCATCGCGGTCGCAGTCCAGTTTACCGCATTGGATGTGGTCGATGCTCGCCGAGCGGAACGGCTGCGCGGCGTGGCTCAAGTAGTTGCCGTGGCGCGCGGCCCAGACGTCGGTAGCGTCGTTGGCGCGCGCGGCCGGCGTGATGTGCGAGTCGCGAAACAGGCCCTCCTTGATGGTGAGTTGCTCGTTGACGTGCGCCGACATCAGCACGATGTCCACCAGACCCTGGGCAGCGACCTCGCGGATAATGTCTAGCAACTCGGGAAGGTTGCGGTGGCCGAACTCGTCGCGCGCCCAGAGTTCCGGCGAGAACTGGGCCGGGTGCGCGCCCTTGGCCGAAAGATAGCGGCGGTGGCCCGGCGCGCTGACGCCGAACGCCATATCGGGATCCTTGGCGTCGGCGATGATGAACGCCTTGCTCGAGCCGGGGTTGGCCCGGATGTCGGCGAGCTTGGCGTCGAGCGATTTCATTTTCAGGCCGCTTGGCCTAGCGCAACAACTCAACCCTTGAGTCGGTTCATGATCTCGGCGGTGACCGCCTGGACGACCGTCTCCGCCTCGGGGTCGCCCGCCGGCGCATCATTTCCCCCGCCGGATGCCGGCACGGCGCAACTGACGCCGGGGCGCCACTCGTCGTTGTCGCACAGTTCGCACTCCTTGAGCCCAAAGCGCGGATCGGGAATGCCGAGCGTCTTTTTGATGTTAAGCAGATCCTGCAGGTGCTTCGGCGAAAACTGTTTCGGCTGCACACCGAGCTGCGTTGTCACGAGCACGGTGCGGCAATACGCCTCGACGATCTCCATCTTGAAATAGGCGTCCTCGATTGTGTGGCTCCACGAGACGACGCCGTGGTTTTCCATCAGCACCGTATTATGCTCGCCCACCAACTCGGCGACTTTGCGGCCCATCTCCGGCGTACCCGGAGTCTCATACGGCGCGATTGGCACGCGGCCGATGAACACCTCGATCTCCGGGATCATGCAGGTCGGCGGCGTCACGCCGGCTACGGCAAAGCCGGTGGCGTACGGTGGGTGCGCGTGCGACACGGCGCGGGCCTTGGGCTGCGCCTTCATGATCGAGAGGTGCATCAAAATCTCACTCGTGCGCTTTTTCACGCCGGCCAACTGGTTGCCGTCGAGGTCCACAAGGCAGAGGTCCTCCGGCTTCATGAAGCCCTTCGACACGAGCGTCGGCGTGCAGAGCACGACGTCCTCCGTGAGGCGGATGGAGAGGTTGCCGCCATTGCCATCGACGTACGCACGCTGCCAAAGCCGCCGGCCGACTTCACAAATCTGTTCCTTGAGCTCGTGTACAGCGGGGCAGTTGAACAACCGCTCAAGGTCGGCCTTCGGGCTGTTGGCTCGGACGGCTTGATCGATGCCCCCGTCGCTGCCCCCGCCCTTGGCCGGGCTGCCGTTGCGCTTGGCCTTGGCCGCCCCAAGCTCTTTCATCCGGTCGCGGGCCGACGGTGTGATTATGGAGTCGGAAGGGATGCTCCCCAAGCCGCCGCCTCGGTGTAGTTCGTCAATGTCTCTGGCGCTGTAAACTTTTTTCATGTGGTAAAATTATTTTTTGGGTGCGTGATACACTGTGTCCACGAGTGCGGCGTTGATCGCATCAATCGGCGTCGGCTCGGAGAACGGCGATGCTGCCTCTCGGCCTTCAATGAAACCGATCGTTTGGCCTACATCCCCACCAAGTGCATCGTAAACGACGAGGCTTGGCTCGGCACTCAAGCCTTCCGGCGGCGTGTCGCCATTTTGAAATCGGTCGCGTGTATACGGGTTAACCACCAGCCAGCGGCCGCCCTCAAACGCGGGAATCATCTGGCTGAGCGTCACTCGGCCAATGACCTTCCCCAATCTCATGCGGCGTCCTCCTGCATTTCGTCGATGATGCCACTGATGATCATGCGCACCGGGCTGCGGTTATCGCCGACGGCGCGGCGCGCGGCCAAGCCATCGGATGAGACGATCACGCGCTGATGCATGCCGGCACCGTGCGGGTCGATGGCGATGATCGGCGTGCCGTCGTCCTCACCCTCGAGGTTGATCGGTTGGCACACAACCAGCCGCCAGCCCTCCAAGCTGGGATGTTTGCGGGTGGCAACCACGTTGCCCTCGACTCGTGCCAGGCGCATACTCAGTAAATTCTCAAGTTATCGACCATCACGCAGCGGCGCACACGGGTAAACGTCCGCGGATTGGTCACGCCCTCGCCGGTCGGCGTGGCAATGGAAAAACTCAGGTACCCCTCACCGCCCAGACCCAACCCAGCCATGCTAGGCCCATTCTTGACAAACAACGTTGTGTCTAGCGCACGGCCCATGGCGGTCATGTGGTTCACGTCGTGCGAGTGGATGATCGCCGTGTGACGGTAGTTATGCTCGGCCTTCAAGGCCGCCTCGACGCCCTCCTCCACGCTCCGGACACGCACGACCGGCAGCATCGGCATCATCTGTTCCTCATCAACAAACAGATGGTTCGCATCCGTCTCGGCAAATAACAACTGAGTGCCGTTTGGCACGCGCACGCCGGCGGCCTGGGCCAGCACCGGAACGTCCTTGCCGATGAAATCCTTATTCGTCGCCGCGTGGCCGCAGCCGGCGCCCTGCCCCTCCGGGAACACAAACGCTGCCTGCGTCAGCGCGTCGAGTTGCGACGAGTTGAGCCTCACAGCGGCGTGCTTTTCCAGTGCGGACATGAACGCATCGGCAACACTGTCCAGCACGAAAACCTCCTTCTCGCCGATGCAGAGCAGGTTGTTGTCGTAGGCGGCGCCCTGCACCACACATCGCGCGGCGCGGTCGATGTCGGCGGTGGCGTCCACGAGCACCGGCGGGTTGCCTGGCCCGGCGCAGATGGCGCGCTCGCCGGTCTTCATCGCCGCGTCCACCACGCCCGGTCCACCGGTCACGCAGAGCAGTCGCACGTTTTCGTTCGCACACATTTCCCCGAACGACTCGAGCGTTGGTTGCTCGATGATGGTGGCGATGTTCTCGATGCCGATGGCGCGATGGATCGCCTCGTTGAATTTGCGCACCGCCAACGCAGCGCATCGGCTGGCCGCCGGGTGGGCGTTGAACACGACCGCATTGCCGGCGGCAACGATGTTGACGATGTTGCCGGCCAGAGTCGGGATCGAGTGGGTCGAGGGTGTCACCGCGCCGACGACGCCGAATGGTGTGTATTCCTCGAGCGTGATGCCGTGGTCGCCGCTGAGCCCGTCGGGGCGCAGCCACTCGACTCCCGGCACGTTGCGGATGATTTGGAGCTTCTCAATCTTGTGATCGAGCCGGCCAATCTTCGTTTCCTCAAGCTCGATTCGGCCCCACTCCTCGGCGTTGTCCTCGCACAGACTCTTGACGATCTCGACGATCCTTCGACGCGCCTCGACGCCCTGTCCTCGCAGTTGCTGGAACGCCTTGGCCGCGGCATCGCACGCCTCGTCGGCGGTTTTGAACACGCCAAAATCCCTGCCGCCACTGCCCTTCGCCTGGCAACCGCAAGAACCGTTGTCGCCAGCCGGCTTGGCTGTGGGGGCCGCGGTGGCGATCGTCGGGCTGCCACCCAAGCGGCCGAGGACGTCCTCGATCACGTCGCGGATCAGTGCTTCATTTACTGCGTTTGCCATTTTGTCTTATTCGTTTTATCGGTTTGCGGCCCGCTTGGCCAAGCGGCTTCAGGCTTGGTCGGCGGTCTTTGCGTCGTAGATCACTTGGCCAAGCGCGTCCACGGTATCGACGATCCCCACCACCACGGCGTCCACTGGTGCGCTCTTCATGTTGGGCGCCAGCCGGGCGGAGCTGCCTTGGGTGAACAACACCATTTCCCCCTCACCTGCGCCGAGTGAGTCCACCGCAACGATGGTGTTTTTGCCGGGGCGAAACCTGGTGGGATCACTCTCGTCAACCAGTTGGGGGCGAACCAGCAGCAGTTTGCGGCCGATCAGTCCTTCATCCTTCTTGGTCGCGACAACCGACCCTTCTACTCGGGCAAGAAACATTCCGGTGCCTCCTTATTTCTTGGTGGTCTTGGGCAGGATGGTGCCGACATCGCTGTGCGGACGCGCGATCACGTGCACGCTGATGAGTTCGCCGCCGATGGCCTTGATGGCTTCCGCGCCGGCGTCGGTGGCCGCCTTGACGGCGGCGACATCGCCGGTGACGCACGAGCTCACGAGAGCGCTGCCCACCTGCTGCACCGGGCCGGACAACTCCACGTTGGCCGCCTTGAGCATGGCGTCAGTTCCTTCAATCAGGGACACGAGACCCCGCGTTTCAATCAGTCCTATTGCTTGTTGTGACATATCAGTTTTTGTTTTTGTATGGTAAAAAATCAGTTTCGCCTGTGGTCCAAATAGCGTTTCACCTCGCGCGCCACGACCAGCTCCTCGTTGGTGGGAATGATCATGACCTTGGCCGGTGAGTCGTCCGCGCTAATGACCGTTTCCTCGGCGTGGGCCGCCGCGTTTTTTTCGGCGTCGAGCCGGATGCCGAGCTGGTCGAGGTCGGCGCAGATTGCGGCGCGGATGCCGGCGCGGTTCTCGCCGATGCCGGCTGTGAACACGAGGGCATCAAGCCCGTTGAGTTGCGCGAGGTATGCGCCGAGCCAGTGCCGCGCCGAGTGCACATACACGTCGAGCGCGAACTTGGCCTGCGCGTTGCCGGAGCTGGCCTCCGAGACGATGTCGCGGATGTCGTTGTAGCCACCGCTCAACCCCTTGAGACCGCCCTCGTTGCACAGCGCATTTTCGACGTCGTCGATCGACAAGCCGTCGCGGCGCATCATGTGGAGCACAGCCATTGGATCGAGGTCGCCCACGCGGTTGTTTTGCGGCAGGCCCGACTGTGGGCTCAGGCCCATGCTGTTGCCGACCGCCGCGCCGTTGAGGATGCCGGTGATCGACGAGCTGCCGCCGAGATGACAGGAGACCACCCGCAACGGCGGGCCGTCCACCGGCGAACCGGCGTTATCGACGTACAGGTTGCGGGCGCGCTGGGCCACGTCTTCGCGGCCGAGCAGTTCCGCCGAACGCTCGGCGATAAATTTGTGGCTTGCGCCGTGAAAACCCCAGCGGCGAACGCCCGCGTCGTGCCAACTTTGCGGCACCGCGTAGCATGTCGAGGCTTCCGGGGCCCACTGGTAAAACGCCGTCTCGAACAGCCCCACCAGCGGCACGCTTGGCATCTTCTCCGCAAACAGCCGGATGCCCCGTATGTACGGAGGGTTGTGCGCCGGGGCGATATTGTTGCAGGCCTCCATAGAGTCGATCACTTCCGGCGTCAACTCGAGACAGCCGGTGCGCCCCTCGGCCATGATCGCCTTGAAGCCCACCGCCGCAAGGTCATCCTCGGACGCGATCCAGTCACCCGACCGAAGCTCGCCGAGCACCTGCTCGATCGCCTCGGCGTGGTCGCTCACCCGCTCCAGCCCGCCACGCGTCAACAGCTCGCCGTCGCCACCTGAAAAATCAAACAGGCGATACTTCATCGAGGTTGACCCGAGGTTGGCGATGAGTATTTTCACGTAATTTCAACTAGGTACTTGGCCAAGCGACGATTTTACTGCAGCCACTCACCCAATCCCTTGAGATCCTCGTGAGGGCGCGGGATTACCTGCACGCTCACTACTTCGCCGACGGCGGCGGCCGCAGAGGCACCGGCATCGGTCGCGGCCTTTACCGCAGCGACATCGCCCCGGTAAAAACCGGTCACCAATCCGCTGCCGACCTTATCCCAGCCGGTCATCGTGACATTGGCTGCCTTGAGGGCGGCGTCGCTGGCTTCCATTAACGCACAGAAGCCCTTGCACTCGATCATTCCTATTGCTTGTTCAGCCATGATGTTTTTTTTGTGTAATGGTTTTGGTTACTTGTTTGCCTTGCCCGCCGGATTGTTGAACGCCTTCAACAAGTCCTCGTGCGGACGGGCAATGACGTGCGAGCTGACCAGTTCGCCGACCCGGGCCGCGGCGTTGGTGCCTGCGTCCACGGCGGCCTTGATGCTGCCCACGTCTCCCTTGGCCAACACGGTGATGAAGCCGCCGCCGATCGGCACGGTCTTCACCAGTTTCACGTTGGCTGCCTTGACCATGGCATCGCTGGCTTCAATAATGCCGACGTACCCCTTGGTTTCGATCATTCCTAATGCTTCACTCATAATATGTTTTGGTTTTACGAAAAAAATTACTTCACCAGCTCGCACGGTGTGTCCGGCTTGAGGTCCACCGCATTGCCCTCGTCGGTGTCGATGTGCACCTCAAGCTTAAAACTCTCATCCACGCGAACCAGCATCTCATCAAACGTCACCGCGCACGACCCACCGATCTTCAACTTCATCCGGTCACCGGCCGCTACGCCGTAATGCGCCGCGTCCTCCGGGTGCATGTGCACGTGCCGCTCGGCGCGGATGATGCCGTCAGGCATCTCAAAAAATCCTTCCGGTCCCATCAGCATCCCACCCGGCGTGCCGTCGATGTTGCCGGATTTTCGCAGCGGAATGTCGAAGCCAAGCGCGATCGCGTCGGTGTACGCCAACTCCACCTGGTTCAACGTCCGGCACGGGCCGAGGATGCGCAGGTTCGAGATCACCCGGCTGCGCGGGCCGACCAGCGTCAACGCCTCCTCGGCCGCGAACTGCCCCTCCTGATACAGCCACTTCATCGGCGTCAACTGGTGCCCCTTGCCAAACAGGGCCTCCACCGCCTCCTGCGTGAGATGGCAGTGGCGGGCGCTGATGTTCACCACCAACGGACTGGGCGCATTACCCGTGCTCGGCACCGGTTTGCCCATTCGCTGATAAACCGCCTGGCGAACCAAATGTTCCACCACGGCTCTGTGAACTGGATTAGCTTGAACAGCCATAAATCGCTCCTAGGAAATGAAAATGGCCGTATTTGAAAGATTGTCAACAAAATACTTGCAAATAATTTCAATATCTTCCATATTTCTTCCAAGTGCAGGCAGAAGAGCGCCAATTTATGATAGAGCAGCATCTCCAAAAAGTGGAGTTCGCCTCGCTTGAGGAGCTTTCGGAGAGGGTCGATGTGTCGGTTTCCACCGTCCGCCGCGACCTCACGCTGCTTGAGGCCAAGGGCGCGCTACGCCGCACACACGGCGGTGCGCGGCTGGTGGCGCCCAAGTCGGATGAGTTTATCTTCACCTCCCGCGACACCCATCAGCTCGGCGAGAAAGAGGCGATTGGCCAAGCGGCCGCTGCACTTATCCAGCCCAACCAAGGCGTGATCATCGACTCGGGAACCACGGCCTACCATGTGGCCAAGCACTTGGGCGGAAAAGCCTCACACGTCATCACCAACTCGCTGCCGGTGGCCAACCATTTCGGCTCCGACAACAGCGTCGAGGTGCTTGTTACCGGCGGGGTGATTTATCCGAGGCTCGGCGTGTTGGTCGGCCCGCTCGCCGTGGAATCGCTGTCCGGGATGCACGCCGACGTCGCCGTGATGAGTGCCGGCGGTATCACGCTCGACGGCATTACCAACTCCCATGCGCTACTGATCGACATCCAGCGCGCAATGCTCAAGTCGGCGCAGCGAATCATTTTTTGCCTGGACCACACCAAGTTTAATCGCCGCTCCGTCTCCCCCCTCTGTGAACTCGACGTGGTCGACACCATCGTCACCGATGCCCAAGCCCCCGCTGACCTCATCGACCAACTCAAACAAAAAGGCATCAAAGTCGTCGCCGCCGACTGAACTCTTCGCTTGGCTTACTCCCCCTTGCCCGCCTGACCCCTATAACACGCGCTTTACCTTTGGGTTCCATGGAAACTAGTGAGAAATATCATAGACAGATCAAACACAGACTCACGATCCACAATCTCACTAACAACTCACTCAAAACTTAATTAACTCTTTCGATCTGAAGTATTTATTACAGATCACCCGCCACTAATCGTTAGGTTCCCTTACCTTACCTTGAATCGGGATTTACATTGGGATCATTGAGTCCCATGGGATCGGGTGAGGACTATCAAAGACAGATCAAATACAGAGTCATCAAAACCCATGATTGGTAACACGGTGATCAAATACGATATTCCACGTTGTCCCATATTAGATTTCAAATCTCACAAACACCTAAACCCACAAACCTTATTTTCATATGACCTCAGTATTTATTTTATTCTTTTTCCGTCCCTATGTGTTTATTCAATAACTCCCAATATTGCCAATCCGTAACATCATTACCACGTTTTAGTCCCCATCTCACAAGGGTTGGCAGCTTGTGTTTATGTGCTATTACCATATTTATTTTGGGAATGATTGTCAGATATTGCCCTCCATATCCGCTTGCAGTATAAGCTCCTTCAAAATCAGGGTTATGTTTAATATTGTCTACCATCCACCACATATAACCGTAAGAAAACTGAAACGGACTTGTTTCAGTAAGTCCCTTTCGTTTATTTATGACTTCTGTAGGCGTAACTGTTGTTGTAATCTTTTCAATCCAATTCTTAGAAATTATCTGTTTTCCATTCCACTTTCCTTTGTTAAGCATCAATTGCCCAATTTTAGCCATATCTCTGACAGAAATGTACATATGATAGGCAGGGTATCTTGATTTGCTTTTACGATGCTGTTTTTTTTGTTTTTTAATGTTCCAGTCTTGAAAACCAAGTGGAATTGCCAATTGCTCCTCTAGTTCTTTATAAATGTTTTTACCTGATTTTTTCTCAAAAATATGGCCTGCAACATTGTAGTCCCAATTATTGTAGACGAAATACTCTCCAGGCTTCACCGAACCTCTTTCTAAGATATTGTTCTCATCATATCCACGATTTGCGGGTTGATAAAATACTCCAGAGCGAGAATTTATAATATGGTCGACAGTTGCGGACTTCTCTATTTCTAAAAGACCTTTATCTTCTTCTATTCCGATTTCTCCAATACTTTGGTTTAAGTCTATAGTACCATTCTCAACATATTTGCCATACAGAATACTTAAAATACTTTTTCTACAAGATGCCAAGTAGCTTATATCTTGAATATCTCCATATTCAAAAAGAATTTTGCCATCTTTTAAAACTAACATCCCTGTTGTTGTTAAGTTGTTCTTGATGTAACTCGTTAATGAATCTAATTCGTCTTGTCTAAATCCAGTTTCATCTAATGTTGTGTGTTTTTCAAATAGTATTCCTTCAAATTGAGGTTTATGTGTTGCGCAACCAAAGATCAAAAACATTAAACTAATTAAGAATAATTGTTTCATTGTATTCTTTTTTTTAAAGTAGCAGGATTCGAATCTGCGATCATATATCTATAGAGGTTTCAGACGTATCTGCCATTCCTACCCAATTAAATTTCCCCGTCACCCATAGTTATTTTAACACCGCACCCTAATTCTTCTAATAGAACTACAAGTAATAAAGCACTTGTAAATTTACTACCTATTAAATCTATAAATTTCATTTGAAATAATGAATGGTGTTTTGAATTTAAAACATACCCACTGCCATTTATCTTAGAATCTTAATGTTTTCTGTGTTTTTACTTTATCAACCTAATTTAAATTTCATTATTTCAGTCTAACAGTATCAAATAAAAAACAACTACGATCTCACTAACAACTCACATATTCCTTTTATTAGATCCAATTCTCACTAAATTTTAACTTTCTCTTTAAATCGTTCTTTCTAAATAAGTTAACTCTGTTCAATTCCTTTTTCTCATCTTTAAATTACGGTTTCCCTTGCCAACTGTCCCACCAACTCCGGAACTGCTCCCATTGGCTCTGGAGAAGCTCGCGTTGACTGTTACTCAACGCATCCGACGAGTGAATGTGGTGCCCGTACTCCGAGTGCCCTTCGAGCACCATCAGTTGCTTGTAGTATAAAACCAAGTCCGGGCCTTCGTCGAACTTGGAGAGCACCGACAAGGCATCATCCAACTCCCCGGCCAAAC
>Ga0115000_10002152_pt1 | contig 17199 bp, 18 predicted proteins | sample ArcticOcean_MG_C_6_FD_89690 | JGI IMG/M metagenome (GOLD analysis project Ga0115000, IMG submission 89690) | Marine microbial communities from western Arctic Ocean - ArcticOcean_MG_CB8_128 | ecosystem: Environmental > Aquatic > Marine > Oceanic | place: Arctic Ocean: Canada Basin | collected...
AAAGCAAATCGACCAGCAGGGAGCAGTTCCTTTATTTCAAAACTTGAAAGTATTTCAGGAAAAAAGGTCAATCTCACCCCGAAGGGACGTCCTAAAAAAATTAAATAACACCCGTCCCTATTTTTTCTGCAATAGATTTTATCTGTAGCGTACTAATATTAGTGTAATAAAAGAGGTTCGAACATATCTGTACCCACAATTCCAATAATGTCCATTATTTTCAGATTTTTTTTTATTTCATGCAACCTTTTTAAATCTGTTGCATCTAGGGTGTGAACTTTAAAACATAATAGAATGAAAAAGATTAAAATGAAATATTTAGTTGCACTTTTAGCAATAGGAAGCTTTGTTTTTACAAGCTGTGAAAAGGAGCCAGAGTTTGTTGAATGTGTAGAAATATGCAACAACGGAAACAGTAATGGACATAATAATGGTAATGTTCAGGTTTGCGAAGGAGGGGATTCCATTTCTGAAATAAACACTGTTGATACTAACTTTGTGGAATGCGGGAATGGCTTAATTGTGGACACTAACGCTATCATATATTGTAATGGATTTATATGTGCGGATTCAGCAAATTGGAATTACAGTAGTCAAAGTGATGAACAGGTTTATTGTGTAAATCAACAAGGTACTTCACAAGGAGCTTCGCAAGGAGAATCATATAATGGGTTCCTTTCAATTGGTTGTGGACTCGTTTACTTTAATGATCCGGATGGTGACTTAGATGTATATGAGTACCAGGAAGATTTATTCGCGAAAACGATAACATGGACTAACGTTTTAGAAGGTGGGGATCCGATTGTATGGAGGATTATATTTGATCAGCCAAACAAGCGGGTACTAGAGACAATAATATTAGATGATTGGGATGATTATTGTAAAAGTGAAAACGTAATTACAATGACCCTTTCAAGATAAGGATAAGAGTATATGAATTAATGAGTTATAGTCCGTAGATCTTCCATCCAATGGTTCGAACTGCGTCCCGTTAGCTTCACGATTTAAGAACGAAACCCACTGGAAACAGTGGGTTTTTGTTTTTAAGGTGACAGGATGGGTGACAATTACTGCTTGTTTTACCACCAAGAATAATACTTGTCAGAGGTTGTGGCTTGTCGATTGCTTTTAGACTTATTACATTTCTCACAACTTAGCTGAATGTTACAAGGGTCATTAGCGGTTCTGTCGCATTAACTTATTTTCAACCAGTTTAAGACAAAATTCACAGAATTCTAATTTGATGACTATCTAATTATCAATTATTTAACTTTTTGTTAAAATGATTTTTTAGGTGGTTTTTGAACGTTTTTGAGTTAATGCGACAGAACCTATTATAAATACCAATAGCACAAAGTACAGTAAAGCCTGTCCCTATTCTTACATAATTTAACTAATCTTTTGTTTCTTTTTTTAGCTGTCTTGCTTCTTTTGGCATAGTGCAAGGATAAAGTCCAAGTTCTGTTATTTGGTAGGGTAGTAGAGGGTCAAGCCAATTTTCTATATTTGGAATTATTAATGCGACAGAACCCTATTCTGTCAATTAGATAAATCTATTTTTTTTTATTACAGAAAACCATACAATTTTCTTTGTTTTTAAATTTATAGAATCGGTGATTTTTTAATTGTTCAGCTGTAAACTCTTTGTAGTACGGGTTTGGATCTTCGTTGCTTGAATAATAAATTTTATAAATGAGAGTCCCATTTTCATTCACAGGGAAAATTGGTTCATCAGTTATTAGATCAAATAAAGTGTACTGTTTTTTCCAGTAAACATTTGCAAAATCCTTTCTATCGTCCGGATCTCTATTTATTTTTGATTGTTCATCTACGGGTTCTTCTATTGTTTTATTGTTCTCTTCATTGTTGCAACTTGAAAAAAGAGCGATACAAAGAATCAATAAAAATATATTATTCTGTTTTTTCATTTTTTTTTATTTTTTACATTAATCAACCATAACGATTATGTAATAGCACCTGTGGTACCTTTTTTTAGATAGAGTGGACTAGTGCAATTACATATCACTTATAAATCTAACTCTTATTTTTTGGCTTGTCGTTAAAGAGTTCAATATCATCCTTCAAAAATTTCGATAATACGAACTTACAGCCCTCAAATCTTCCATCAAATGGTTCGAACTACGTCCCGTTAGCTTCACAAAAGAGACCTCGCATTAGCGGGGTCTCTTTTTTTGTGATCCAACCAGGATGAGAACCTAGGTTCGAGACGAGGAGGAACGACGACCCGTGAGAGCAAGTGTGCATGCCTGTGTGAATGAACAATCCTGGTTGGATCACAAAAGAATGAAAACCCTTGCTAGTCAAGGGTTTTCTGTTTTTGAACATTTTTAAATTCTTGTAAGGTGCTGATTTACAGTGCTGATTGGTTCGAATTCCCGTTAGGATAGTAGACTGGATTGTTAAACTAATTTTCGTTGTAATCCCTTTTTAATACTGGCTTGTAGGAGGTTCGAGGCCTACTGGCTACTTATACAATTATATCGCTAATGATCAACGATTTTTTGTTTGTGACATTAGGGTGAGTCTACTTCTGAGTTGTCAGTTTTGATATTGCCAGAATTCTAATGTAATTGTTATAAGTATAGGCCTTAACTTTTATGTCCCACTAATGTTGACAAATCCACTTTTAAATTGGCGAGGTACTTAATTAAGACAATACGCGGTTTGAGATTACTCCCAAACCGCTATTACTTATTCACATTGTTGATATGTCGCTTTATATAATACCAGCAAACTTAATTCCTGTTAAATCTGCCATATCCTTTTTCCATGTTGTAATATCTCTTTGCTCAAATTGGTTCAAATGATTGTGTCCACATGCTCTTGCCATAACTTTCATCAATTCTGTAGAAGCAGAAAAGAAATTATATAACTGTTGTGCAGATTTATCGACATTCAATAATTTTCTCAATTCAGGTTTTTGCGTTGCTATACCTGCTGGACAGTTATTGGTATTACACATTCTTGCTGCCACACAACCTATTGATTGCAGGGCAGAGTTAGATAATGCTATACCATCAGCTCCTAAGGCCATGGCTTTAATAAAATCATCTGGAACTCTAATTCCTCCTGTAATAATTAAAGTCACATCTTTTCTATTTACTTTATCCAAATAATGTCTTGCTCTGGCTAAAGCAGGAATAGTGGGCACAGAGATGTTATTTCTAAAAATCAATGGTGCTGCACCAGTTCCACCACCTCGTCCATCTAATATGATATAATCTGCACTTGCGTCTAAAGCAAACTGGATGTCTTCTTCAATGTGGTTAGCTGATAGCTTAAATCCAATTGGTATACCTCCCGTTACTTCACGTACCTTGTCACCAAACTTTTTAAAATCTTCTGCAGTATGCAAGTCATCAAAAGTTGGTGGAGAAACTGCAGGTGTACCTTCTTTTAGATTTCTTACTTCTGCTATTTTCCCAGTGACTTTATTACCAGATAGGTGTCCTCCTGTTCCTGTTTTTGCACCTTGACCTCCTTTGAAATGAAAGGCTTGAACTCTTTTTAGCTTATCCCATTCAAAACCAAATTTAGCAGAAGCATATTCGTAAAAGTATTTACCATTAGCTTGTTGTTCGTCGTCTAACATTCCACCTTCACCTGAACAGATTCCTGTTCCTGCCATCTCTGCTCCTTTAGCTAAAGAAACTTTTGCTTCCTCTGATAATGCACCAAAACTCATGTCCGAAACAAATAGGGGAACGTCTAACTTTAAAGGCTTCTTTGCATTTGGTCCAATGATTAATTCAGAGCCCACAGCTATATCTTCCATCAGCGGTTTAGTTGCCATTTGAGCAGCTAATAATTGGATGTCATTCCAACGAGGCAATTCAGGAATAGGAACTCCCATAGCACCCATTTCACCATGATGTCCAGTTTTAGATAAACCATCTTTAGCCAAAGCTTTGATGTATGCTAACGTAGGTTCTTCTTTGGTTGAGCCTTCTTTAACTGCTTCTGAACTCTCTGGAGCAGTTTCGTCTTTTAATGTGGCATGTGTACCGTCACAATATGGTGGATTCTTAGTTTGTTTACACATACATAAATACCCTGTCTCATCTTCCTTTGCCTCAAAAGAAAGCGGCTCGAAAGGAGTAGACACATGCGAGTAATCGCAAAATGGTTGGTTTTTGGACTCGCCACATGCGCACCAAAGGTATTTTTTACCTTTTTCAAGTTCTGCAGCTATTGGTTTTATGTCTGCTATTTTTGGTTTTTCCATCTTGATATTTTGACATTATTTTATAATAAATATTTCCCTTCTGAGGGTTCTGTTTTTGGTGGTAAATTTGACGCTCTCAATATTTACGTCTAGAAATTATTAAGAATCCCGTCTTTCACCAATGGCGAAACCTTACTTCCAATCAATTCGATTGATTCCATTAATTTCTCATGAGGAATATTCACGTCCATTTGAAATGTGAACCTTGAAATTCCTCCAAGTGCTTTACTATGCCGAAGTATTTTCTCTGCAACTTCCTCAGGGCTTCCAACAAGCAATGCTCCAAGAGGTCCATTTTGAGCATCAAATCCTGATCTTGTAACTGGAGGAAAACCACGTTCCTTACCTATTCTGCTAAACATCTCAGCATAGCCAGGATAAAAATCTTGAATAGCTTCCTCTTTAGTATTTGCCACATAGCCCAATGAGTGTATTCCTACCTTTAATTTTTCTGGTGGATGACCGGCTTCTTTTCCTGCTTGTCTGTATAAATCAACAAGCGGTTTAAATCGGTGTGTTTCACCTCCAATAATGGCAATCATGAGAGGTATGCCCAATGTTCCTGCTCTTGCAAATGAAGCGGGTGTACCTCCAACTCCGAGCCAAATGGGTAATTTATTCTGTTGAGGACGAGGATAAATAGCTTGATTATTTAGCGGGGGGCGAAATTTACCTGACCAGGTGACATATTCATTATCACGGATTTTAAGTAAGAGCTCTAATTTTTCAGAGAAAATCGCATCATAATCATTCAGATTAAAACCAAAGAGCGGAAATGATTCAGTGAACGAACCTCGTCCAGCAACGATTTATGCTCGCCCTTTTGATATTAAGTCTAAAGTTGTAAAGTTTTGAAATACCCGAACTGGGTCTGCCGCACTAAGTACCGTTACGGCACTCGTCAAAATAATTCGCTTAGTACGTGAAGCGGCCGCAGCCAATATCATCGGAGAAGCCGAATCCAGAAACTCTTTTCGGTAGTGTTCACCAATTCCAAATACGTCTAAACCAACTTTGTCTGACAGTTCAATTCTTTCAAGGAGCTCTCCTATTGCTTGCGAAGCACTTATTTCATTACTTATTGGAGCTGCTGCAAAACTATCTATTCCTATTTCCATCTGAGTTATTTATTTTCGTAGTAAGAAAGTGCCCCTGATGGACATTTGCTTATTTGCTTTTTAAGCTCTTCAGTTGTTGCGTTTTCTATTTTTATCCAAGGTCTATCTCTTGGATTATAAACCTGAGGTAACATCTTCATGCATTCTGCTGCATGAATACATATATCTTGGTTCCATACAATTGTGATTTCATTATTAGAATATTCTTTTTTCATTGCATGTAATTTTTTCTGATTTCTATTTTTAGACTATCTCATGTTTGCTATTTGGAGACCAACGGTCATAAACAAGTTTTCTTTAGTGTTCACAGGGTCAACTATACTTTCATACCGATAATTCATGTTTACCGAAAACGAGAAGATTTTATTTAATTTGAATAGTAACTTTGGCTCAATTCGGAGGGTGTAATTCGTTCCGTCTTGAACCGATTGAAAATAAAAGATGGTGTAATTAAAATCAAGCTTGTCCTTGATTAACACATTTGATCCAAAGAGTATAAGGTTAGCGCGGAATGTTTCATAGCCTTGGATATTTTCAAACGCTGTCTTATCATAAGAAGCGAACGAATTTAAACGTAATTTGTGGTTTGTTTTATTGATAATAGTCAGTCCAACACCAAGGCCTGGTGAATGTCTTGACTTCACTTGATATAAGAGACTTGATTCATAGATATAACCGACAACTGGGTGAATTCTCTTTTGCGGAAACAGAGTGAAGACCCCCCTTGTTAGTATGTCATTTTCAAGTTGACGACCATTTGTTTTATGGTATATATAGTTTCCAATTAAAGCAATCTCGAAAGCTTTTTTAGTCAAAGTTGTTTGCAGAGATAATGGAATCATAAGCTGATCAAGTCTGCCTTTTGACATTCTCATAGATGCATTGAATTTATAGTTGAAACTCAATGAGTCTTTCGGCTTAATTTGATCAGATTGTGAGAATCCAAAATTAGAAGTGAATATCAGAATAACCAGAAGCATTCCTGTCAGAGTGTTTCTTGTTATTGTCTTTTCGAATTTCATAATAGGAAAGGTCTTTAAATTGTTGTTGGGATAGAAATTCCATTTTGTGTATTTATCTCTTTTCCCATGGCCTCCATCTGCTGTTACTTCACAGTGAAATATTTATGAATTCCCTTTTGGATGAGCGGAATTCCTACTATACCAGCTGGTAACCCAATCAATATTCCAACACCAATGCTTTTCAACCATGCAAACATGAATCCAGGGAAGAACCCATTGTTAATCCACATCATAAAAAAGGACATTACAATGGACATCAAAACAACGATAGCTACCCCTTCTATTAGTCCATATACTTTCTTACTTACTTTCATATTTCTATAATTTATCAGGATCAGTTATTATTTCTAATAATACAGGTCCTTCTGTTTGAAATAATTCCTTCATTTTATCTTCAACTTCTGCGTTATTTTCTGCTCTTAATCCTTTCATTCCACATGATTGAGCAAAGTCACTAAAATTGGGATTTGATAAATCAGTTTTCCATACATCAAACTCTCCAGATCTTTGCTCCTTACTTATTTTTGCCAGTTGGTTATTGTTGATGATAATTAATTTGACGGGAATGTTATATTGTACTAATGTCGTTAGCTCTGCCATATACTGACCAAAACCTCCGTCACCTGCTACTGCAACTATAGGTAATTTGCCTTTAGTTGCGGCCCAAGCGCCTATTGAAGCAGGTAAGGCAAATCCTATTGAACCTAAGTACCCTGATAATAAAAAACGATGATCTGAACTTTCAAAATAACGACCAAAACTGTAGGCATTATTTCCTACATCTACACACATAACACCCTTCTTTGGGACTCGTTTGTTTAACTCAACGAATATTTTTGAAGGTGTAACGTTAGCAGAAGCTTCATTTGCTCTGTTTTCTTTTTCTTTTCTCCAATCCGTCCACCTTGTTTTAATTTCTTTTTCTGGTTGTTGAGCTATTGTGCTGTCATCTAAGCTTTCATTTAAAAGCGATGCGGTGGTATCTATGTCTCCTAAAACACGCACAGATATAGCATTAAATTTGGCAAGAGCCAATGGGTCGTGATCTACTTGTATGGTTGGAATACTTTCTAAAATACCTGTGTGCTGGGCAAATGAAGCGCCAAATACAATAAGTAAATCGGCAGAACTCATAAAATGAGCTGCAAGCGGAGTACCACTTTTACCTAATACTCCACAAGCGAGTGGGTGATTATCGGAAACAGCTCCTTTCGCTTTAAAAGTAGTCATTATTGGTGCACCTATTTTTTCAGCAAAATTTAATATCTCTTGAGAAGCATTTCGAGCACCATGGCCTATAATAACAGTGGGTTTCTTTGCTTTTTTTATTAGTGCGTTGGCTTTATTTAGTTCTTCTTTTGGAGGAGAAATAGCAAGGTTAGGCATTCTTCCTTTGCTATCAGAAGCAGTTGAATTATTGGCGGGAAGCACCTGTATTTCGTCTGGAAATGTGAGGTGTGAAACACCTTTGTTGAGTATGGCATGCTTTATAGATAATCCTATTAACTCTGCATGTGGACTGTCAGCTTGAACTCTATGATTAAAATCGGCAACAGAACTAAAGGCTGAAACTAAGTCTACTTCCTGAAAGTTACCTGTGCCTACTACTTGAGTCGCTACTTGTCCTGTTAGAGCCAAAAAGGGAGCTCTGTCAACTTTTGCATCCCACATACCGGTAAATAAATTGGTTGCTCCTGGTCCTGCAATAGTTAAGCAGGCAGCCGGTTTTCCTGTAAGTTTTCCATAAGCAGAGGCGGCAAAAGCGGCAGCTCCTTCATGTCTTATTCCTATGAATTTTAGGTTACCCTTTTTTTCTTGTAATCGCATGGCGTCCGCCAAACCTAAATTAGAGTGGCCTACCATTCCAAAAACAGTATCGACGCCCCAATTTACCATTGTTTCAACCATGACATCAGAAATAGTCGTCTCATGTATGGTTTCTTCTTCCAATTCTACATAAACTCCATCATCTTTGATCGCTAACTTATAGGCCTGGACTTTGTCATCAAATCCTTCTGGAGACTTCCCTGTACAGGTATGAAATTCATAACCATGCCAAGGACATTTAATAAAGCCATTTTCTATCGTTCCTTCATTTAAAGGTCCCCCCATATGAGGACAAGCGTTGTCTACAGCACCTAATTCTCCATTCACTTTAGAAACAGCTAATGTTTTCTTACCTGCTTGTACTTTTAAGATTTTTCCTTCTTCTATAGATTCAGGATTGTCTAGTATTTTATACCATTTTTTTTGAAGGCTCATCGAGTGTAGAATTTGTGAAAAAAGGAAATAAACCAAAGAACATCAAGGCTGGAAAAAAGTGCATTGGAATTGCTAACCCGGGAAACATTTCAGGAAATTCAACATCCAAAGGTAAGCTCATACTTAAAGGACCAAGAATACTCAGGAAACTGAGGGTCACTACTAATACATTTAGCCAACCTTTAAGAATGGTTTTATTAATGCGGACTAGCAGCCAATAACCTAAAGCCATTAGCATGCATCCAAAAAATGAAGCACCTGCTATGGAACCAGGGTTAATAACCGAGCTGAAGTCAAGAAACAGAGCATTCTCGTACACCATTTGATATGCAATTCCAGCTACAGCTGCAAGTGATCCAGCTATTATTCCGTGAAGTATGTTTTTTTTCATTACATTATTTATTGATCACCGGGATTGAAACTTCCAGCTTAATTTCATCCGAAACTTTCTTCATCGATTCCCCAATTTTGAAGTCTATTCGGTTAACGGAAAAGGTCGATTTAAAAACATTATTGGAAAGAGTGAAGGGAAGCGTCATTTCCTTCTCAACGCCATGCATTTTCATCATTCCTGTTACAGCAAAACCTGTTTCAGTTTTTGAAAACTTAGCGGACTTAAATTCAATGTTTGGGTAATTATCAGCATCAAACCATTTTTTGCCTTTAGCATGCTTATTTTTCATCCCATTTCCAGTATTAATAGAATTAACATCGATTGTAAGATCACATTTGGATGAACCCAGATCGTTATCATCAAACTGAATATTCCCAGTTATCGTTTTAAATATTCCTTCAGGATCACCTGTAGCACTTGAAAATTTAATCTCGTGGTTTTCTGAAATAGTCCAATTAATGGAACTGTTAATTGTAAAAGCAGACAGTACAACGATTGAACCTGCTAATAGCAAATGTTTAATTGATTTCATCTTAATAATTTTAGGGGTTGATTTAACGGTTAATGATTATAAGCTCATATGAGATCCATCACAATAAGGAGGATTCTTTGTTTGCTTACACATACACATGGCCGCAGTTTTGTTTTCTTCTGCTTTAAATACATTTGGCGTAAACTCGCTTCCAGCATGCGCACCATTGCACCAAGGCTGATTTTCAGATTTTCCACATGCACACCACGCATACGTTTTACCTTCTTCTAATTGTTCCATTTGTGGGGTCGTACCCGATACATTTGCATTGCTCATAGTTACTAAATTTGATTTTAGTAAAACTAATGACTATTAAATACCTGCGCATTCATGTAGATTAACAAATCAAAGAATTGTCAATTTTTTCTGGTTATTTCTCCTCGAATAGTACTTAAAGCTTGTGGAGTAATACCTAAATAGGAGGCAATCATTCGCTGAGGAACTCTATTGGGTATTTTTGGGTATGTTTCTAAAAATGATTCGTAGCGGTCTTTTGCCGAAGTACTCATTAACATGATTACTCTACTTTGTAATACAGCAAGACGTCTAGATAAAAGGTTAACGTTGTTTTTTAACTGAGTAATATTTAGCTCTGATTTAATTAATAAGCTTTTATCCATGATAATTACATCTGATTCTTCAATGCAATCAATAAAAAGTTTAGCTGGTTGATTAAACTCATGAGATTCAATATCTGCAATTACCCAACTTTCGGGAGCAAACATGAAAATGTGTTCTTTTCCCTTATCGTCTATGGTGTAGCTTCTTAATAATCCTTTTTTAACAAAGAAAGCATTTGAGCTATTTTCTCCTGCCCTTTGAAGAATGTCACCTTTATTAAAATGTGAGGTGTTCTTTTCGGAGTCAAGATTTAATATTTCATTAATGTTCTCCATTCTTTTTTAATGTGCGCCAATGTTTGTGTAAATATCAACAGTGGAATTTATATTTCACTATTAATCTAATTCTTATTTTTTGACTTGTCCTTAAAGAGTGTAATATCCTCCGCCAAAAAGCTCGATAATTATTCACCTTGATTTTGTTTTTTATTTGAGTTCATGATTTCGTTCCTCAATTGAGGACCTTTGGTCCATAAATTTAATCAAGTATTTCCCTCAAATCCTCCAATAAATGGTTCGAACTACGTCCCGTTAGCTTCACAAAACAATGAAAACCCTTGCTAGTCAAGGGTTTTCTGTTTTTTAGCATTTTTTGATTCTTGTAAGGTGCTGATTTTCAACATGAATTGGTTCGAATCCCGTTAGGGTAGTAGACGGGATTGTTAAACAAGTTGCTTCGTTATTCCTTGATTATAGAGGAGAGTACTGGTTCGAACTGAGCTGGCTCACGTAACTCTTGAAAAACCTTGTCCAAATCTGTATTTTTTTACGCCTACTGATTCCTTCCACTGCAGCAGAATATAGCTGAATATCATGGGTATTCAGTCAGTCATCAGGGGCATGCAAGTGCTTATAATTCACAGAATTCTAGGGAGTGAACAATGGATTACATTAGTACCCCATTTTTAGACTCTATAACAGGTGGTAAATCAGTTTCGCCTAGCATTTCTCTTAGATCTATTTCAATCGTTCTACATAACGATAGCATTGGGATGTCATTTGCCATTCCTTGAAACGGATTTTCAGAGTAATCAGCGACAATTTCCATCATCACGTAAACCCATCCTATAAGTGCTGTTATAGGTACAGCTAGCCATAACCCATAAGTTCCTATACTAATAAATTCGGGGATGATGCTAAAAGGTAGAAGCATGATAAAGATCCCAATAAAATACCTGCTCATATTAGCATATTGACGAGGAAGTGGAAATTTTTTAATACGTTCGTTTTTACCTTGAAGAGTATAGAAATTCTTTAATAGACTCATCAATTCCATGTGTCTAAAATCTTCTATTAGTCCTAATTCTCTAAGTTTTTTTAGATCACGAGATTGTTCATTAATTATGTGCGTTGCAGTATTCGAAAAGTTGATCAATTTATCATATTCATTTTGAGGTAAAAAGTTTTTAAGTTCAGTTCTAGTAACTTCATCGTCTATTAAGCCAAGACCAAATTTCTTTTGATACATTTTGGCAGTCCTTGCCATATGTCCACCTTGGCTAATGTGCTCCCAGGGAGTAGCTACAAGTAATTGGTTGCGGTGCGCATAAAGCCAACCAAGGTGGCGATAAACAAGTCTTTTCTTAATTGCTTTAATTTCCGTTGAATCACTTGATTTTTTTGCAAATTGATTTGTTATGAAGCCATCTATCATCATACCCCAAGAACGGCTGTCGTTTACTATTCCACCCCATATTTTTCGAGCTTCCCACATTCTGTCATATGCTTGATTATTTTTAAAACCTACATAAAAAGCCACTGCGGTTCCGACAACTGACACAGGGAGCCAAGGTATTTGTACGGTTATGATTTCAAAATGGTACAGCAAAGCCACAAACCCCATTGAAATTGTTAACCAAACTACATGGTGTCCTGTCCACTTTAACAGAGCGCCGAACTTAATACCTTTAGTGACTATCATATTTATGTTATTTCAATTTTATCATTCAATAGTAATCATCAAAAGTGTATGAATTTTTTATATTATTGGCTGTAAGACGATGTGTATTTATCTGATATTAGTTAATATCCCGATAGGATGATGGACTAGTACCTGTTTTGGATTTAAAAAATTTGCTAAAATGTTGAGAATATTCAAAACCTAAGTTATGAGCTATTTCCCCCATGTTTTTATCGGAGCCTAGTAACATCGACTTTGCTTTTTCAATAATGTGCACATGAATATGCTCTTTAGCACTTCTTCCTGTTTCTTGCTTTAATAAATCGCTCAGGTAGCTCCCCGACATGTTGAGAGCTTTTCCACTTTTTGCAACTGTAGGTAATCCCTCATTTTTTAGATTTTCGGATGTGAGATATTCTTTCAGGTACTTTTCAAATCGATTAACTATTTCAATGTGAATGTTTGTTCTCGTGTAAAACTGCCTGTCGTAGTATCTGTCACTATATTTTAGAATTGTTTCAAGATTTTGAATTATCAATTCTTGTGAATGTTTATCAATGTTTTGGTTCAGTTCTAACTCTATTTTTCCGACTAATTCTCTCAGTGATATTTTTTCTTTTTCTGATAAATGTAAAGCTTCGTTCGTTTCGTAATCAAAGAATGAAAAGCTTTTTATTGTGTTTCCTAATTCAGCTTTTCTAATTAAATCAGGGTGAAAAAGAATTGTCCAGCCAGAATCGTCAAGTTCTTCAATAGGATCACTAAAGGAAGCTACTTGATTAGGAGCTAAAAACACAAGGGTGCCTTCCTCGAAATCATAAGAATTTCGCCCGTATTGAAAAGTCGTTCCTTTTATTTTTCCTTTCATGGAAAGAAGGTAGAGATCACTAGTTATTTTTATTTCACTAAAATCAAGATTAGTTTGTGGCCATTTTTTAATTAGTGTAATAAGTGGATGTAATGGTTTTTCCAATCCAAATATTGAATGAACCTCGGCAATAGTTTTAATGTGATGAAATTTAGACATTCTGTTTTATTATGTATTTCATTAGTACCTAATTTTAGTCAATTGTTCTGATAAATCCCATAGTTTTTTTGCTTTTTCAATTTCATGAGAAAGTTTGTTTGATTGCACTAATTCTGGAAATCCTCTCATTTCCATCAATTTGGTTGGACCGTAATAGTTTCCAGATTTTACACTTTCGTCTGTCGCTGCTCTTAAGGTTGGAAGAGTCCCCATCTGTACGGTTTGAGCAACAATATTACCTAAAAAACTAACCAGTCCAGAGTGTCTGTCTAATTCTGTCTTTGTCCACCCTGGATGCGAAGCCGTGAATATCGGTGCATTTTCGTTGTCCTTGAATTTCCGTACCAGCTCATATAAAAAGTAGAGATTTGCAATTTTACTGTCTGAATACGCATTGTTAGTTTTGTATTTTCGTTTTTCCCAATTGAGGTCATCAAAGTTTATATCTCCTGACTTGTGAGCTATACTGCTCGTTATAACAACCCGAGAATGATTGGTGCTCAATAACAAAGGCATCAATAATCCGGTAAGTGCAAAATGACCTAAATGATTGGTTCCCATTTGTATTTCAAAACCATCCTTTGTTTTAGAGAAGGGACACATCATTATCCCAGCGTTATTAATAAGGATGTGAAGGTTCGTGTAGTCTTTCTCAAAAGCTGTTGCAAAACTCTTGATCGATTGTAAATCAGTCAAATCAAGACTTCTAACGTCAATTTTAACATTTGGAAATTCATTCTTAATTTCGGTAGCAACAGCATTTGCTTTTATAGTATTTCTTACAGCCATAATAATACTGGCGTTTTTTATTGCTAAAACTTTTGTAGCTTCCTTCCCTAAACCACTTGATGCGCCAGTGATCAATACTATTTTTCCTGTTTGATCAGGAATGTTTTCAGTTGTCCAATTATCTGTTCTCATGAGTGTGTCTTAGTTATGTATTTAGTTTTTATTTATTTTCTTCACAAAAGGTTTTAAATGACTCATTCATTGTGTTATAATGAGCGACCATATTAGCTTTTGTTTTTTTACTCATAACTAATGACTTCATTATTCCACGCATTTGTTCATAATGAACTAAACGAGTCTGTTTACCATTATTAATAGACTCAAAAATAAAGACATGTTCAGCTTTTATCAACCATTTTTTAACCCCCCAGTTAAAAACTTCTGAAGTATTCTCGAATACAATTGGATATACAGGTGCAGGTGATGGATCTTTTTTTCTGCTAAAATTTAACATTAAATCAAGAGTAGGTTTAGTTGATAAGTTATTAATATCACCACTTTTTACTGATATTTTTGGAATTACAGTATTCCATTCTGGCCATTTTTTAAAATTTAAAAAATGCTTTCTTACAATTTCTGCTGATGCATTTATGGTGATTTCGGTGTAAGCTGTGTAACTATTATCAACGTCACGTAAGTTACGGATATACTCTTTTGAATTTTGCATATTGGTGCTGTCTTTAGGGTTTAATTGTGCGTTTACTGACAATGACAAGACTGTAAAAGCAAGAAGGGTGATTAAAGTTTTCATTTTCGTATTTTAATTAATATTGAATACAAAGTTGGTTCTTTTATAAATCAACTAATTATACATTTTACGGAACAATGGATACATTTCGCAGAACTTGAATTAATAAATTTGTTTGGTGTTTCAGATAATTAATAGTTGTAAATCTACCAGTAAATGGTTCGAACTACGTCCCGTTAGCTTCACTAATAAAGAAAAGCCTCATATTTGACGAAGGAGAATAGGCTTTTCTTTCGTAATTCGTGATCACCAGGAAAGCCGCAGGCAATCCTGACCTAACCAATCCTGGTTGGATCACAAAAGAATGAAAACCCTTGCTAGTCAAGGGTTTTTGCTTTTTGTAAATTTTGTGCCGTCACTTAAACTATTGATAATTAATTGTTCTTGGTTCGAATCCCGCTAGGGTACTAGACGGGATTATGAACCTAATTTCCTTGCTATTTCTTGACATTACTGTGCTGTAGAAGGTTCGGTACCTACTGGTCGCTGTCCCTATTTTTCAAAGTATATTCAAGGAAGGAAGGGAATGTATTGCTGAAATGAACTCCTTTCCTTACTTTTCAACTTTAAATTATTATAATAAATTTTCATGAAAAAGCTCTTGAGACTAAACACTTTAGTATTGCTGATTATACTAGCATCATGTTCAAATAAAGCTAGTATTAGAGAAGAAGTATTCTATTTTGATGAAGAAAAAACGATTCTAGCTGCAAAAGAATCATACTTTGATTCGATTTTGGAAAATGGTCATGAAATATCACTTTTACACGGTGAGCAGATTGAATACTATGAAAATGGACAAATTGATAGGAAGAGCAACTACCACTTCGACCAATTAAACGGTTTACAATTTCAATTTACCCCGGAAGGTGACACTACCAGTGTGGTTTCGTTTTTAAACGGTGTACAAAATGGAATTAAAATAACTGCTATGAATGGATATAGGACTGTTTCGAATTATGCTAGCGGGAAGTTAAATGGAAACTATTTAAAGCATACAACTTATAGCGAGGAAAGGATTGATACTGTCGAGTATGGTGAGTACAAAAAGGGAAAGAAGGAAGGTGTGTGGGTAGAGGCCGTTTTGACTTACGGGCTTAATCACCGATTTGAAGGCAAGCATATTTACACCTATGAGAACGGAATAAAAAATGGCTATTGCAGGTTTTTATCAGGATGGGAGGGAATGGTTGTTAATGGAAGAATGGACGGTCGTTGGGTTAACAGTTTAGATTCCACATTATCCATCCTGATTGACAACGGGGAATTAATAGCAGAGGAAATAACAGGAAAAGAAAAGCCAAGTATAAAAACAAGAGGATATATATGGGAAGGGTACTTTAATTCGGCATATGGGCATGCTGTGGAAACTGATAGGGTAACCCCGGAGAATTATATAGGATATGAATATCAGGAAATTAATATAAACTTCCTCGAAAGCAATTATAGAGAAGACAACTGGGAAATTATAAAGGAAAAAAATTATAGAAATCATACCATCGTTGATCATTTTTCTTACGCTCCTGAGTTTATTTGGCGTGATAACATTTTAGGCAGGTATTATTATCCAATGAGGGTTGGTGAAGATAGAAATGACTCCATTATTATTGATTTTCGGTACAATATTATTTTGAATTTAAGAGTGTCAAAACTTGATTATTCAGATAAACAAAAGAGAAAAGAATTGTATAGTGAGGGTGTACATAATAATACACTTAGGAGGCTTAAAGAAACTGTGAATGTCAGAGAGTATTTAATTTCAAGTGTGCAAGACACAGGAGTGTTTGAATATCAGAAATTGAAAATCGATTCAGAAAAAGAGATAAATTGTATTTTTAGTCTTGTTTCAGCTGAGGTAAAAGGAAGTGGCAACAACAAAGAATACATAAAGACCAACTTTTATATTGATTCTCAATTTAATTGCTACAAAAAGGAAGCTACTCGAAGCACGTATTGGAGAGAGAGAGAAGTTACTAGAGGGGATGCGTATAAATTAAGATGTGTCGAAAAAAGGTATGATGAAGAAGAAAATACCTTGTATTTAAAATTGGAAGGCATTAATAGTAATGGGAACTGGGGAAGTTCTCGAACATGGGTAATTAATTTATCCCGCAGTACATTATTTGCAATACAAGGGCATTGTTCTAATATAGAAGAAGTCAGAGCTTTTTGGGGCGCTACTCATGTGCGCGACAAACGAGAATACTATGGCAATAAAGTCGAAGCCTGTGAGTATATGCTCGAAGAAAATGAAACGTTTGGAATAAATCATCTAGTAATGGATAAAATTCAAGCGATCAAAGAGCGGGAGTATTGATTGTTAGTTGATTGTAAATTCTTGATCGTTAAATAGCTCTCGTCCCATAGCCGTCAACTTAAGCGATTTACCAACGTTAATTTGTTGATAATTAAATGGTTAGGTGGAAAAATGACGATATTCACACCAAAAACCACCCCCTATATAATCCCTATGATAAATATCTTAAAAAATTAAGAACTGTAATTGGCAAAGCCCAATTAGATATTCACAATCAAGAATCA
>Ga0115000_10002155_pt1 | contig 17187 bp, 4 predicted proteins | sample ArcticOcean_MG_C_6_FD_89690 | JGI IMG/M metagenome (GOLD analysis project Ga0115000, IMG submission 89690) | Marine microbial communities from western Arctic Ocean - ArcticOcean_MG_CB8_128 | ecosystem: Environmental > Aquatic > Marine > Oceanic | place: Arctic Ocean: Canada Basin | collected...
AATACCGTTTTCAGATTTAAATAATATAGATCCAGCAGCGTCAGAAGAAGAAGAAGAACCAGCGGCAGAAGATACCGTTACTACATATATACCTTTTAACCTGATCCCAAACATGATCCGTGTCAGAAAAGGATTAAATTTATATTCTAGTAATTTAAAAGTATACCGAGCCCTTCAAGGAAAGAATATTGTATTTGAAAAAGGTGGTGTTTTCAATCTAGATCTTTATGGTGATGCTGTTTTGTGGGGTTCCTCTGTCATGGAGGGTGTTATACCAGATCTAAGTGAGTTCCTAAGAACTAAAAATTATTACTTAGGCTCAGCCAGCCTGTTCTTCCCATCTATTGAGGCTGTATCAAAATTTGAATGCACATTCACTCCGGAATTCAAACTTAAACAGATTAAAGTATGGTCAGAAGGTTGTGGAGATAAAGCAAATGTATATAAGGGATCTAAATTAGATCCATTAACAAAGTCTTCTTCTGCGTTCAAAGACCCAACCGCCATGGCATATTTTGCTAAAATAAGTGAGATGGAACGTGACCTAACCGCGCGAAGTCCAAAGCCGTGGGTGCAGTTTATACAAGAGTACACATATCCGAAAGTAACAGAAACCATGCAGGCCCTCGTCGGAGAGTTAGAACCATTGGAAGCTGCATTAGGTTGTATAGCCGATTCATTAGCTAACGAGGGCAAACAGCTTGGACAGGATATGTTAGATGAGGTGTTCGGCATCGGCGATGCGATTGCAGCGCAGTTCCACAAGATGTTGTGCGAAAAAGATTATACAGAATTCCTGGAGCAAGAATACAAATTAGGAAAACATGCTGCCCCCCCTGACACCATCGATGAGATCCCTGGATATTTTAGCACCCTTAAAGGCGCCGCCCAAGAGGAAAGAGAAAAGTTTATTAAATCAATGGCTCTGGAGCAGGCTTACGGAGAAATAGAAGAAAAAGATGTTTTGATGACATCTATGTGCACCCGCCTTTTGTCTATCTGCGGCTCCAGTGGAAGCCAAGCGAAGCTAGATCTAATGTGGCTGAACGGTCTAGACCCAATCAGGATGTGCGGCCTATTTGACATGATGTTGGATGCTATACAATGCCTCTTCAAGGGATTAACGTTTGAAGAAGTATTAGCCAGTATGTTAAAAAGCGCCCTCAAGGCCATGTCAATTCAAAATTTCGGAGATTTATTCATAGGTTTACCTCCGGATAAACAAGCGCGCCTCGATGAACTGGTCAAAAGAAAATTAGAAAGTGGTGATATCGCCGCCGACGGCCGACTGCAAGACACCAGCGAAGCCGCAGAATCCCCGAACTCACCGGATAGCCCCGCTGATGCCAAGTTTTTTGTTCCCCCGACCTTTCTAAAGCCGTGGGAGAACCCGGAACTCATTGAGCGACAAGAACGAGAAAACATGGTTGAAGGACCATATGAGGGGATGACTCCCAATGGCATCCCGTCACAGGGCCACCCAGATTCACAGCTTGGAAAAGCTACCGCGGTAGCTCAAATGGAATCCGCTGGAACCGGTCTAAGCCCCAATGTAGTGATGGAAGCGTACGCTATAGCGTTATTAGAAGAATACTCAGATGATCTTCTGGGGCTGATGGCAGAGGTTGAGAAGTTCCCGGGCGCCCAAATCGTCGCTTACATCATTGCCACATTGGACTGCCCCCGCCCACCACTATTTGATCCAAGTATCGTAGACTTTTTGAAGGATATAGAATTACCATTCTGTAGAAATACTAATCACATTGGTTTGCCTAGATTACAAAATCCATTCGCATGGCTACCAAAATTATGGGATATCTTTAGAATCTTGTGGGCGATTATTAAACAAAAAATATGGGATTTGGTTGTTACACTAGTGTGCAAACTAATAGTGTTTCTTTGTGAGTTACTTGGTAATGCTATATGTAAAGCTCTTGAGACAGTCGGCGATCTAGCCGCATCCCTGCCATCCGTGATTGGCGGCCGCACCACGTTTGGGGAAGTTATTAAAGAATCTCTCTGCGGACCAGACGCGGACCAGGAACAGATTGAAGATACAATACAAGAGATGTTTAACAGTTTAGGCCAAGGCTCCGCAGCCCTAGCTGATAAGAGCGCAGTGATGAGCTTCACGGAAGATCTGTCTTCAACAATGACGAAAAGCGAGCTGACCAACGCTATATTAGGCAATCCGTCACAGTCCTTTCTGGATATTATTGAAAGTTTGGTTGAGTTTGAACATCCAGAATTTGCAGATGCCTTCGGAACTCCAGCAAAGGCAGCCAAGTTTTTTGAGAATGTTGGAAATATAATACCTACCGGCGCAAAAGCCGCACTGAAAGACTTTGCTGATCCATCAGTAAACGAAAATCAACTTCCAGCAAACCCTACTCTTTGTGCGACACCCGCTGATCGCGAGGCCTTTTACAATGCACGTGCTCAGCTTCTAGAGGGCAGAGCCTCCCCAGATCAGATTGCTGCATTGGCCGCCGCAGGCCGCGAAACAATCAAAGACGACTTAGGAAATTTGGGAGACATCATGCAGAATGGTATACCAAACTTTTTCGAACAGAACATGCCTCCGATCATGTCAAGCGACCCTACTTGTGACAATGGTATCATACCATTTGAGCCAAAAGAACTTGCTAAGGCAGCTACAACCGCGATTAATACATCATTAGAAGTTCTTAAAATAGCATATTCACAAGACATGTTAGGTAACGGACCATTTGTCCAGAGCAACTGGGGATTTATGAACATGGTGATGTCCGACACTATGGGTTGGGCTTACACAACACATTTAAGAAAATCTAATTCTTCCGGAGGTTGGTTCACCAAAAGATCATATGTTGATTTTAATGTTGATGCTGATGATGCCGAGGTCGAGGGCGACACCAACTTTGCCAATACAAGCAACCAAAGAGGCGCCTTTCCATTATATGTAGCTGATCATCTTCTTAGTCATGAAACACAGACAGGAGAAATGGAGAGAGCTATGAACGAGTCTACCTTTGAATCGAACAATGAGTTCGCGCCAGATAAGCATTTCTCCAGAACATTTAGTGATCTGGGGTTTGATAATCTTTTTGATGAAGTTGATCTCCTGGTACTTCCAGACTACGGTTACAACGTTACAGTAGAACCAGAGTTTGCAACATCTTTGCATATCCAAGGCGCCGCCATTCAACCAAATAACTTTGGCGATGGAAAAGTTAAATTTAACAGAAGAGGCAGAAAAAAGAAAGAAGATATCAAACTAACATTCAGAGATAACGCACAAGGTGAGAAGAGTTCGGAAGATGGATTTTCATATGGGTTTAATGTAAAACTGTACTTAAGTGATCTTGTTTCAGAAGATGGCCAAGCTTTTAATAGACCAGATAACAACGCCAGGATAATAATTGAAAAAGTTCTTAACGAAGGTGTGATGGATTCATCAAACTCCGAATTTGAAAATGAACCAGAAGATGGAGAACTCAAGAGAACATCCGATTCTATCATAACATATAGAGCTTACGAATTCCTATCAGTAGACGAGGGTTTAGACAACGAAGAATTAGATAACGGAGAATATATAAAGTTTAAAAGTGTTTTAAGCTCTCCGAGCAATTCATTAATACCACAAGTAGTTCTATTGCAAGAGATGATCGAGAAACAAAACGATGGTGCTGCTCCACGAATGAGCGGATTAAAAGACTTTTATGATCAAGCTATGACATCTATTTTCTCTAAATTTGCAAGTGAAATTTATACTAACAAAGCCGCATTTGAATACGGCGCCCAATTAGATGACCTGTCCGCTGCCCAGATAGAATATGGAATGGATTATAACGGAAGCTTCACACTTTTCAAAGACTATCTAGATGCGACAGAAACTGATACTGACGATGCTCCTCTTGGTATAAGCAGAATGCAGTATGAAGAAGAAAACAACGACGGTGCACCCAATAGAGTATTTTACTTAGATCCGCTGGTTTACGGTGGTTCATATCTTAACCCGGCGGTATATTTGAAACCCACAAACAAGACAGGCTGGCTCGGAATGGTGGATGTCATATTCCCAGAACTAAGTCCTTGTAAACCACAATCTACCGATTTAGTTAATTTTGGAAGCATCCAATCAATAATAGATGAGAGCTATTCAAAGATTCCGGTAGATCAAAGACTCAAGTCAGATCCAGATTGTGTAACTGAGAAACCATACAATAGAATTTTAGAACGCCACTCAAAAGCTGGAATCGAAGGTTTGATTCATGCTATGTGCAGAATCTTTGTTAGTGTTAACTTCCTAAAGAGTCTTGCCACATTTACAAAGTTTAAACCAGACTTTAAAAACAACTTCAGTTCTTTATACGCATCATACGTTGTAGAATTGATGGAGGAAGAATTAAAAGATGCTCAACCAAATTCGTTTATAGAATTCTTTAGCCCGTTTAAAGATGATGAGTTCTGGTATGCCTTCCTAGAACAATCTGTACAAACATATGCCAGGAAGGTTGAAACTGGTGCAATTGAGGATGTGCCCCCTGACGTGCTAGCAGCGCTCGAAAAGCTACAGAACTATGAGTCTAAATACAAATATCCAGATCCAGATGATTTAGATGAAGCCAAAGATATAGGTGACGCTTGGAAGTTCCAATCATTAAATAACTATCGATATGAGAAAAACCTTGAAGCCATAAAGGAAACAGAAGAATTAGCTAAAATAGTATTAAAAGAATTTGTAATTATGGAAATGGGATATATGTCTGAGGTTTTCATGAAGAGCTTACAAAACGTTGGTATCATTGAAAAGGATACCATGGTGGAAAACTTAGGCCATTACATTTTAGAAACCTTAACAGCTAATACAGATTTAACGCTTAGCAAAGAATTAAAAGAAGAAGTGGAAGGGCTCCCAACAGAAGGAGACGAGCTATACACAAATGGAGATGAGTTATCCACTCCCGATGGAGAGCCATATACGGGATATTATCATACTTCTATCGGTGATGAAGGAGAAACCATTTATATGGTTGGTGAATATCATACCGAGGACGAGCATGACGCTCTAAGGCCTTTTGCAAATAAAGTAATTGTGCCCATTGGTTCGATCGGTCCCATAGGGACAACCACCGGAGACCCCAGCACACAACCGTTTGTAGCAGAAACATATATTAAAATTGCCGGCCAATATAAAACACCTCTCGAAGCGGTCGGCATAATGTTAGCACAGCCTGATCGAACATTAAATATATCTGATGTGTATCCTGGTACCCTGCGTCTCAAAATTGATCCTGATACTGGGAAAGTGCTGGGAACCACAGGGAAGCTGGGGGTAAGATATGGACTTAGATTCTCAATACAGGCCGCGCCCGGAGCCGCCTCAAAATATACAATTATAGAAGTAGAGATAGATGCGTTAGATCTTCCTATCGCGAAGTTCCAGCCACTAGAAAATGATAGTAAATTACTGTTATGTTTGATTAATAATTTGGTAGACGATGATAAATTTAAGATGTTGACAAAATATATTTTCCCGCTAAACAAAGTTCTCTCAACTTTAGCAATTTATAATGATATGGCGTTTCTTCCCTCAATTGGTGAAGTAACATCGACGTTCGTTGAAAAAGATCCTGAAGACAAGCCCGGCAAGTACGTTGTAATTGATAGTAGTTCTGGCACTGACATAGCGAAAGTTCATCCCGGCATGCCTGGCTGGGCAACAAAAGAGGAGAGAGCATCGGGCATGTTCGCCGGCGGCGGCTTCTTTACACTACACTTTGATAAATGGAATCGTTCCCTTTTGGTTAAATCAAAGTCTAGAGTCAAAAAAATGTTTAAAGATTATTATAATTCAAGAGATTTTGATCCGGGCGATATGCCGGAGGTTTCTGATTCTTATATAGCATCCCTTAGAGCTGCGTGGAATATTTCACCGGGAGAAAGACATTTTCCTTGGTTCAAGAAAGGCATGTTACGTTCAAATCCTTTCAATGCAAATGGTGAACTTTGCAAGAAAAAAGATTAAGCGGATATTTAGTACGAGGGATAGATTATGGCTTCTTACAGTGTAGCACTTCCAATAACATATGATAGCGGCACCGGTTTCACAATGCTTAAGAGAATTAAGGATGTAGCCAAACAAAACTTTAAAATGTTAATTCTAACAAATCCAGGCGAAAGAGTGATGGAGCCATCCTTTGGCGTTGGTCTTAAAAGATATTTATTTGAGAATTTTAGTGAGAATGTATATGCCGAGATAGATACTCGGATCAGAGAACAAGTAAATATCTTCATGCCGGCAATTGCAATACAAGAAATAGAGTTTGCATCGTCCAACCAAGACAGCGGCGAGTTGGCAATATTTATTTCTTATGCAATCCCAGCAATTGCAGAATCAGATTTGCTTGAATTTACTATTTAAGTTATTAAGGAGACGTTTTTAATGGCAGACGAACAAAAAAAGATTTTACCTATAGATTATACTCATAGAGAGTTTACTTCTATTAGGGGAGATTTACTAGAAATAGCAGAGAGATTTTACCCAGACACTTTTCAAGATTTTAGTGAAGCCTCATTTGGTGCTCTTATGCTTGACGCAGTCGCTTATGTCGGTGATCAGCTGTCATTCTATCTGGATTATAACGTTAACGAGACGTTCTTAGACACTGCTTTCCAATATAATAATATTTTAAGACATGGTAGAGTACTGGGATATAAAAACCCGGGCCGAGCATCAACATATGGTAAAGTCGCCCTCTACATCCAAGTACCAGCTTCAACTGTGGCGTTAGGACCAGATAATAGTTATATTCCGATTTTGCGCCGCGGCACGCGCTTCACATCTAAAAACGGATTAAACTTTGTGCTAACAGAAAATGTAGATTTTGCATCACCAAAAAACCAATCTGTCGTCGCTAGAACTGATCCATCCACCGGTGCCCCCACATTCTATGCGATTAAAGCATATGGAAACGTGGTCTCTGGAGTGTTCCTACAGGAAAATATAGAGGTTGGAACGTTTGAGAGATTCAGAAGAATTGAAATTCGTTCCCCTAACATATCAGAAATAATCACGGTAATAGACTCTGAAGGAAATGAATACTTTGAGGTAGATTATTTAGCACAGGACATAGTGTTTAAAGAGTTAACAAATAACAATTTTAAAAACGATAATGTTCCTTCGATCATAAAACCTTATTTGGTATCTAGAAAATACATTGTTCAGAACGAAAGAGGCAGAACATTTTTGCAGTTTGGAAGTGGAAACCCCAATAAATCAAATGTTGTTGCCACCCCACAAGAAGCAGCAATAGAATTATTCGGTAAAACATACACGACTAGTAAGACATTTGACCCAACAAAGTTGTCAAACAACCAAAACTATGGGATTGTCCCAGCGAATACTTCTTTAACTGTGGTATACCGAACGACAAACCCCACAAATTCTAATGTTGGTGCTGGCTCATTAAATTCAGTTTCTTCAAGAGAATTCAATTATAAAGACCGGACTTCATTGGTTCCGACAACAATACAGAGTGTAAACGTATCACTTGAAGTCAGCAATGAGACACCAATTGTAGGCGATGTTACAACACCCACCTCCACAGATCTAAAAAGAAGAATATATGATACGTTCCCAACCCAAAACCGCGCGGTAACACAAGCAGATTATGAGAACCTAGCATATAGAATGCCATCCAAATTTGGCTCCATCAAAAGAGTGTCTGTTCAGAGAGATCCGAATTCGCAGAAAAGAAATTTGAATATGTATGTAATCTCGGAAGATGAGTTCGGTAAAATCACTGCGACAAACGATACAATTAAAAATAATTTAAAGACTTGGTTAAACCATTATAGAATGTTAAGTGACACGATAGATATTTTAGATCCGTTTGTGCTTAATATAGGAATTGAATTCATAATTAAACCCCAGGCAGCCGTCAACAAGTTTGTGGCCCTTCAAAACGCAATCTCTGCTTTAAAAGAAAAATATAATACATCATTTTATATCGGTGAACAGTTCTCTATTAGCGATGTCTATTCATATCTTAAGGATGTACCTGGAGTTCTTGATGTTCTTAAAGTTAGATTAATAAATAAAACAACGTCACAGTACAGTCCAGCTGCTATTGATATTAACAATAACTTATCACCGGATGGAAACTATTTGATGGTTCCCAAGAATGCAATAATTGAAATCAAATTCCCAGAAACAGATATCCAAGGAAAAGTAAGATAAATGGCCATCAAGAAATACATAGCCAACGCTGACAATACAATATCGAATGCTTGGCAATCTAATCTAACGCGCCGTGCCACCGGCTCTAACATGGGCGCCGCAGATGTTTTAGAACTTATTCTGTATACGCTCGCGCATATACCTCATCTGCAGAAAATAAACAAGTTGAGCTATCGAGAATTTTGATAAAGTTTCCAGTTGATGATATTACATCAGATCGTTCATCTGGAATTATTCCAGCCAGCGGTAATGTTAATTTTTATCTAAAGCTGTATAACGCTGAGACTTCAAAGACAGTCCCAGAAAGATACACTCTGACTGTACAACCAGTATCCCAGTCATGGCAAGAAGGTACCGGCTTAGACTTAGAAAATTATTTAGATTACACTGTAGGCAACACCGGCTCAGATTGGATCCAGAGAACAAAAGACGCCGGCGGCTCAGTATTAAATTGGGCTAATGCAGGAGGTGATTATTTAACCGCCTCCAACTATGACCAGCTATTTGAGAGCGGCTTAGAAAACATGGAAGTGGATGTAACAATATTAATGGAAGAATGGCTCGGTGGTGTATATTCTAATTATGGATTCGGCATTGCACTTTCAGCTTCACAAGAGATTACTGCTTCATACAATTTAACTGGCGCCGCCAACTCATTCTATACCAAGCGTTTCTTTGGCCGCGGCACACAATATTACTTTAAACGCCCCGCGAGTGAAGCTCGATGGGATTCTAGAATCAAGGATGACCGCGGCAATACCTTCTACAGTAGCTCACTTTCCACAGCATCCGAAAATCTTAATACACTATACCTGTATAATTACGTACGTGGTGGACTCACCAACATTCCAGATGTTGGAACAGGTCTATTAAAAGTTAGTATGTACTCAGGCTCAATCGATAACTCCGCCCCGTCCGGAAGCAAAATGACGCTAGTACAAGATGACACATATGTGACAGCCGATTCGGTAGAATATGCAACCGCAGGTTATGTGTCAACTGGCATCTATAGTTGTTCCTTCGCCGTAACAGCCTCTAAAACGCCTCCTACTAGGATGTTTGATGTCTGGTACTCTGGGAGCAACCGGTACTTCACAGGCTCGTTTAAACCGCAAACACTTGAGGCCTCACAAATTTCTTTGAGGCCAACATATTATATCAATATCTCTAATTTAAAACAGAGCTACCGCGCGAATGAAAACGCTAGATTTAACTTATTCGTTAGAGAGAAGAACTGGTCACCCACAATTTATACAAAGGCCAATAGTATTGTTGAAACAGAAACAATAGAAAGCGCATCATATAGAGTTTATCGACAAATTGATGCGTTGGAAGCAATTTCCTATGGCACCGGAAGTGATTATCACACTGTCTTGTCCCATGATATATCAGGAAACTATTTTGATCTTGATATGACGCTTCTTGAATCTGGTTATGAGTACGCTTTTAAGTTCGCGTTTTATGATTCAGGTTTAAAAGCTTGGTCGGAACAGGACGAAACATTTAAGTTTAGAGTAGAAAACTATGAGTATTAAGAAGCTTTTTGGTATAACCAACAAGTCCAGAAATTATCTTTCAGAAACAAACGAAAAAAATGCTTTCAAAGATGTAGAATCAGCAAAGAACATGCAGGAGATAGCTGTAAAGCAAGATACGTTTTCTCCACAAGTAGATTTCTCCGAGCCAGCAAACTTCGCTAAATTTGGTTCAGCATATCTGTACTATAAGAGCGCCATGGAAAGGATTGTAAGTTACTATCCATACGATGGTTCTGACTACGAATTTAATAAGTTCTACAATAAGTCTCTTGATATTGAAAAATATATATTCAATAATCTTTATCCAAGAACAAATGGATATGCAAACTTTGATTCTAGTTCATACATTGATCTAACTGGTGGACCTCATTCAAGCAGTGCCGGCACCACGGCAGGGATGTTCGTAGATCCAGCCACCGCGAAAAGAGAATATTCAAATATATATGATACAAGTATATACACTACTGCCGGCCTACCAACAGACTACGGCGACGGCACAAGAGAATCAAATCTAAAAGCTAATTTTGATACCGGTGTCACTGTAGAATTTTGGCTTAAGAGCAAAGACCTTCCAGCCACCGCTAATTCAATTGTCTTTGACATGTGGAACAACAATGCGTCTGGCACAGTTGACTCCGGCCGCCTAACAATTGAAATATTAAGCGCTTCATCCGGGACACCGTTCTTATTTACAGCGCAGTCAGGCACATTGTCAGGAACCCTCTTCCAGCAAAGTATTGGACAAACAATCACATCCACCACACTGGATAGTTTCAACCATTATGCGTTTGTTTTCCAGAATTCTGGATCTAGTTTTACAACAAAGCTATATCTTAATGGATATTTGAATGATACCATCACCAATACAGAACGCGCGCTCGGTGAGTTTCATTCAAAAGAGATGCAGGCTAGAATTGGTTCGCTCATCACAGTACCGTTCCGCCCCGATGCCGCGGCATCCACCCGCGCTGCCGGCACACACACTTTAACTGGCTCCGTTGATGAATTAAGATATTGGAAGACTTCCCGCACCGCTGATGACATTGGACGTAATTGGTTTACGCATGTAAGAGGCGGTACAAATACGGATATTTCCAACACAACCCTAGGAGTTTATTATAAGTTTAATGAAGGTACAAGTGGCGATAATACAATTGATTCACGAGTCTTAGATTACTCTGGCCGTTTAAGCAACGGTAGTTGGTTCGGCACGCCATCAAGGACACTTAGCTCCGCGATGGTAGAGGCTTCTGCAGCACCGTCAGAGTTTAAAGATCCTATCATATACTCAACTCATCCAGATGTCTCAACTTTAAAAGCCGGCCTTCTAAGTTCCGGTTCTTATCACGACAGCAATAACAACGCCTCCTTTTACAGTTTAATCCCAAGCTGGATTATGGAAGAACATGAGAATATAGGGAACACTAATCCAGAAACAATTGCCCATATCGTCGGAAGTTACTTTGATAAAATGCACATGCAAATATCTGCGCTTACAACATTCAAGCAGTTACAACACACGAGTGCTTCCTACAGCCCACTCTTCATGGCCCAACACCTGCCACAATCTCTCGGCTTAGCCACTCCAGAACTTTTTATTGATACAGATGTCATAAGTAAATTCTTAAACAAAACAAACGATTTTAATTTTGAATCAGATTTAACAGAAACAAAAAATCTAATATATCAAAATCTCTATAACAATCTTTCTTACATTTATAAAGCGAAGGGTACTGAAAAGGCAATTAGAAATATATTTAGATGTTTCTATCTCGATGATAAGATAATAAAGTTCAACACGTATGCAGATAACACGGTATACAACCTAAAGAACAATCTACAACAAACAGTAACAAACAAGAATTCATTAAACTTTAATTCAGGTAGCAATTACAACGCAGTTGTTTTTCAAAAACAAGATCCAGATAATACAACAGAGTCCAGAGGATACATTTCGGGCAGCGGCGAATTCGGATATGAGAATATATATGGGTTGACATCAGAAGTAGATGTTATCTTTCCATCATTCAGACTTGAATACGATACGTTTAATCGCAACTTTACAGATGTATCAATATATGGTATGTATTCTGCCAGTGTTGACGACCCTGCCGCCACAACTACATATGCAAGCGACGTCGCCAACTTTCAAGTATCCGCGGTTAGAGATACAACATATTCTCACAATGTATATTTTAAATTAACTTCATCTATATCCCCTCATCCGTTTGGTGAGCTAACAAGTAGCATTTTCTTAAATACTTATGATAACGAAGAGTGGAACTTATCTGTTCGGTTGCGACCGAGTAACTGGCCACTAACGGAAATAGTGTCTGGTTCCGATGTAGGATACACGTACGATGTAATCTTTCAAGGCGTCAGCACAAAATTAGGAAATGTTGAGAATAGCTTTGTTGTCTCATCCTCGGTTTCTAAAGCAGTCGGACATAACTTCCTTAACGCTTCCAAAAGACTTTATGTCGGCGCCGAAAGAACAAACATAACCGGCGCTATCCTCAACAAAAGCGATGTTTTGGTAACCAACGCAAGATATTGGTCAAAATATATTGACGATCTGTCTCTGAGACAACACATTTATGACGTTGAAAACGTTGGTATTTCAGGTTCTTACAAAAACATATCCCCTATTGATTCCAACAATAACAATTTAGATATTTTAAATCTTAACACGTTGGTGCTGGATTGGAGTTTCAACGATGTAACCGCCTCTGACTCTGGAGGAAACTTCTTTACGCAGGACATGAGTTCTGGCTCAGCACAAATAAGAAGCTCTCTTGGTTGGTTGGGCAAACTTTCAGGTTACTTGCATTCTGGATATGGTTATGGGTTCGCTCAGAACACAACAAACGTTGTGGATAAGAGATCTCTAAACACATTCAAGTTTGTTGACCCTGAGCAAGCCATATCATCTGATATGATTCAGATCTTGTCAGAAGACGACAAAGTTTTTGGATTCCCAGAAACAATACCAAACTATTTTCACACATTAGAAAAGAGCATATCCTCAGCGATATCCGATGAGATGTTAAACTTCTTCGCGGGAGTTGTAGACTTCAATAATCTTATCGGGGCCCCGGTCAATAGATACCGTCAAAGATATAAAGCGATGGAGAAATTAAGAGAAGCATTCTATCGCAGAGTAACCAACACCACCCACGTTGAAGATTACATTAAATATTATCAATGGTTTGATGATGCTTTATCCGAGATAGTGTCACAATTTATTCCTGCATCTGGCAAGTTTACAGATGGTGTTATGAACGTAATTGAAAGTCACGTTCTAGAAAGAAACAAATATAAATCTCAATTCCCAACAATAGAATTTAAAGCAGATGATCCGATCTCTCCTGCAATGGGAATTAATGAAAAAATATACAATTGGAAGCTGAACCACCACCCGGTGAGCAATGTTGAGAGAGACAATTCAGAATGGTGGCAAGACCGCGCAAAACGCGTTGGTTCGGCGGTCATTTCATCTGGTGATTCAGATGCAGACGCCGTAAGAGACATTATCAGAGAAACAATAGAGAATGATAACAATAACCCAACAACAAGATTATCTACTTTAAACCAAGGCTCCTACCTAAAATCAAATTATGTGGTTCGCAGACTATCAAAACCATACAAGCTGAGCATAACAAGAAAGTCATCACCGGTTTCCCCGATCCGCGGCGGAGTTAACTTTGAAGTCAACAAAAAGTTCGGTTTTGCTTACAACGCACTCTACCCCGCCGGGCCCGTAAATCACACAGATGATATATACGTTCCGGAAAACGTATTGTTTGCAAATGTTTTAGATCCTGATTCTGGCCTACCAGTCGATATTGTAAGACTAAAAGATTCGTCAGATCCTCAACCACACCCTCACGATAAGATTAAGAGAAGTGTAAAGGTCCAGCATGGCCGTGATTGGTATAACGGTGAACACTATCAGAGCGTTAAATCAGACATAGCATTTCCGTTTAATATAATAAGTTCCTCTGTAACAACCGGCTATAACAAGTTAGTGGTAGAACAAGTTACTGCTAGCATTGAAATCACCAATTTGCATAACGATGTTTATGGCAGCGATATGGAAGTGCCAATGCAGGGCCCCTTTACTAATTATGCAGTCGGTGGACATCAATCACGACACGTCAAATTGAATGCTGGCGCCGACGACTACACCACACGCCCTGAAGCCTGGAAGATCTTATTAGGGCACTGTGGCGCCATCGTGACCGGCGCAATAGGCATGGTCGGTGCAGACTACCCATGGCCAGAAGGCAACGCGGACGGTGAAAATCCATACCCGATGACTGCATCTCAAAAAGCGGTGTACTACCGAGACTTTACAGCAAAACGTCCGGTTAACATTAAGAACATCCGACACACCACCGGCTCAACTATATTGGGCAATTATAATCATAACTATGATGTGGTCCAAGCCGGCGGCGGATATGCAAATCCACGACAGTTTGTTGATAACCAACCCAATCTTCCAACGACCATGTTTAATGACAACATACCGAATGTAAAGGCCGCGACATCTGTTCGAACGCTGCTAGACATTTACCGCGGCGCCCGAGACGGCGTATTTAACGCGAATACTGCATCTGCATTGATCGACGGCGCCGGCAGACCAGCACATTTTGACTATAGTGCTGATTATTCAACCGCTTATTTAGAGAGCACCACAAACAACTCAGTTATCATTTCAAGATTCTCTGCTCCCGGCGGTATTGAAGTGATGTCAAAGGGTTATCAAGACTTCAAATCCGGAGAGTTCTCAGTATACAACGGACTTAATAACCGCAACTTAACTGTGAAAAGACCATGGCAGCATCATCCAACCACCTCTGGCACCACTGAATCTGATGGTACAAGAGTGTATGATATCCATGGAAGTGATTATGGATACAGTGTCCACGCCGCCCGCCACACAGAAAGATTTTTCCGGGATTCTATTCTGGTACCCAGCAATCAGGGTGCTTCATACGACGAACAGCCGAGTTTCCATAAAGTCCATAGGAACAATGTTACTAGACCAAAATTGGCTTCAGAAGTATGGAATCCAGTTATTTCTGGCGATACCCTCATTAATGACAAGGCACTCTATTATGCTAATTCTGAAAATTACGGACACTCTCTAGTAAATGCGGAGTCTTCATCCGCGCAAGTATTCTTGACGTCTTCTAGGAATACAGGCTTTACATATACCGGATGGGTTAGAATAGCTCCTGACGGGTCTACCAGGGGCTACGCCAATTTCTTTGCCGTCGGAAAAGCAGGTGCAAACTCGCATCCACTTATAGAGATCTCGAAAGTAAGTGCTAGTTTTACTGTAGAAATAGGAACTCGTTCTTCAGCAACCTACGGCGGCGGATCCTACAGCCGCGCCACATGGATAGTGTCAACAACTGGCTCGATCGGCGCCGGCGAGATAAACGGTGCTGGCCAAATGAACAATGGTGAATGGGTTTACGTCGCAGTATCACATCCTGTCGAGACCCCAGGCAGACCCATCAAAACCCCCGCAGTTTATTTTAACGGGATACAACAAATAGTCACTACAACCGTAAGCCCGTACGATTACTACGATACCAAAATTGATAACGATTTTAGCTATTTAGGCACTTTGCTACGCCGGTCAGATTCTATCATGACTTTTGGACACAACTGTGCCTCAACTGCAATTCAAGATGATGCATTCACTGGTTCCATGGACCAGTTAACGCTGTGGACAGCTGCCTTAAACGCCGGCGATATTACAACGTTATATAATGATGGTGTCCCGTGTGATATAACCGGTTCAAGTGTATATACCAATAGCGGTTCGTATCTGTTTGGATGGTATAAACTTGGTGAAGGCAACCAGACTGATCAGGTCAAAGCGAATATTAACGGACAACACTTCATATCTGGCTCAAACGCAATATGGAACTCCCACACAGCTGAAAATCACTTCCAACCAATATGCTTTACTTCAGCCATCCTAAACTCGTTATATCTATCTGACGCATCCACGAATGGATTATATCCAACGCCTAAAGAAGGGTGCACACCGGTAACATTAGGATACTCCGCTTCACTTGTTTACAGCTGTTCTAACGTATACGACAACCTAAATCAATATCACCCAATCCCCCGTTCCGACAGACAATACGCATGGATGACCGGCGCTATACTTGACCCTGATCCTTGTAATTACCGATATTCTGGCTTTATGCCTGTACACGGTGAACAAACAGGATACTATTCAGCATCAAGCGGTTATGAGCCTTGGATGATGATGATCAGTGCTAGTGAGTTTGGAAGTTTCTTTGAATTAGGTCAGAGAGTATTCGGCATATCCCTTTCAGATTCAGTGACCGGCGGCTATGGCGGTTTTGTGCCAACCGATTTTGTTGGGTTAAACACACATATCTACGAACCAATAACAGCTTCGACAAATATATTGGGATATCCTTCAGTAACTCCGCTAAATAAGTCGTCGCCATCGCGAGAAGGACAATACAGGAATCTCGCATTCGTCGAACAAACCAGGGGAGAAACCAATCTACCGTTGATGGTAGGTCCTCTCTTCAACGCCTTAATGCTCAAACGCAACGGCCCTTATGGATGGGGAACATTTAACCAAATGCGTCAAGGCAACCACCCGGTACTTAGAAACGAGAGGTCATCGAGCCAACTATCAGTTTATTCTTCAACCGGCATGGCAAATTATAACCTTCCCGCAGTATCAATGCGTGGACGGCCAGCAATTATTAATTACTCGCCATGGAAGGTGGTGGACTCTTGTGGTAACCCAGTGAGTAACGACAGCCCCACGTCAATTACTCTTAAGTCAACCGATAACAATCAAAAGATATTCTTCAATAGTCTTAGTTTAAACAACATTAATGGAACAGATCCCTCTGATATTACGACGCCCTTTGACCATCTTATCCTCAGCATGCGATCTCCGGTATATGATGAGAACTATTTGATATACACAGAAAACGTGTTTCCTTCAATTAGAAACGAGTTTGTGTCTTCTTCCAGACAAAGAACTGGTTATGACAACATGTTTTGGAGAGACTCTAGAGCCGAAAGAGGCGGCCAGGACATGTCAGCCTCCCTCGCTGTCCCCACACTTGGATCCAGATTACCTAACACTTCCATGAATACAAATGCGGGCCACTTTACAAACCAAAGTAGTTGGATACTTGATGCACAAGCAAATTTCTTGACGCGAACTGGAAGTGTTGTTGGACATTCTTTATCTGGTGCATATGGTTCAGGCTCTCAACGTCCACCGTACAGCGTCCACTCACCCGGGGTGAATTATCTCGGCCTTTCCGGCTCCGCCGGCGAACTACAAAACGACTATACCATAGCCCTATATCCTTATGTATCCCCAAGCTCACCAGGAATCTCGGCGCT
>Ga0115000_10002156_pt1 | contig 17173 bp, 16 predicted proteins | sample ArcticOcean_MG_C_6_FD_89690 | JGI IMG/M metagenome (GOLD analysis project Ga0115000, IMG submission 89690) | Marine microbial communities from western Arctic Ocean - ArcticOcean_MG_CB8_128 | ecosystem: Environmental > Aquatic > Marine > Oceanic | place: Arctic Ocean: Canada Basin | collected...
CCCTGGACAAAAGGAAGTGTACAACTTCAATCGAACCAGCAATTAGCGAATAACGTGCACCAATTGTTTGGTTTTCTCAAACGTGCATTTTCACTTCGATCAACAGTTCTAGCTGGAGCAGTTGGATTAACAATGTTTATTGCATCTGGGATACTATCCCCAATTTCAAATGTCCTATTCATTCAAGATTTGGGATGGGAACGTGTTGAGTTCACAAACATAAACGGTGGGTATGGCGTATTCCTTGGCCTCTTCGGAGCAATCGGCGGAGGATTCTTAGCTGATTATTTTGGACCAAAACGAGTGGCTACAATTGGGTGCATATTTTTGGCGATGAGTTATGCAACGTTTGGTTTGTCTTCGCCAGAGACAGGAATTATCTCATGGTTTGATTGGAATACCAAGCCCGCAATGATTACATATATTTTGTTCGATACTTTTGTAAGTAGTTTGATTTCAGCATCACTCTTTGCAATGTACATGACAGTTTCTTGGCCACGTGTCGCAGCAACTCAGTTTACAGCGTATATGGCAATTCTTAATTTATCTACCGTAATTGGATTAAAGTCCTCTGGAGTGATTAGCGAATCATTTTCGCTGCCCACCATATTTATAGCAGCAGCTGTACTTCAGCTCTCAGTAATAAGCTTTTTTCCATTCATAGATGTACATCAGGCACGAAGAGTTCTTGGTGAAACAAGTTAAATGACTTATATATCCATTTTGACAGCAACCAATAATGTCACAAGTCCTACGAATATTTGAATGAGCGACATGTTTACTCTTTCTCTATGACCACCGCTGTTCCATAGCAAAGTACTTCAGTTGCAGATTCCTGTAAGTCTGAAGAGTCGTACCTAAAGCCAACGATTGCATTTGCACCGATTGACTCTGCATGCTCAAGGAGTTGCTGGTAAGCATCAACGCGAGTTTGTTCGCACATTTCAGTGTAAGCACCGATCTTGCCACCAACAATGTTCTTAAGACCACCTAAGAATCCTTGGACGATGGTTGGAGAGCGAACCACAATCCCACGTACAATTCCTTTGTACTCTACGATTTTATGTCCGTCGAAATCAAATGTTGTTGTTACTGGTATAGACATGTAAGAAAGTATACTATAATCATGGCTTCGCCTTTTCTACTTTCTACTTGGTCATTTTCAGAGCCTATTCTAGAGTCTGAATACCCAAATCTCTCTGCAGGATGTTCAGCACTAGATGCTGTTGAAGCGTGCGTACGAAATGCGGAGCAAGATGAATCCATTGACTCAGTAGGTTTTGGCGGATTACCTGACCGAAATGGCAACTGCACGTTTGACGCAATGGTTATGACTTCGCCCTCCTCCAGCGGTGCGGTATGCGGCATAGAACGGCACCTTCACCCTGTTTCGATTGCGCGTCTCGTTATGGAAAAAACAAATCACACTTTGCTTGCAGGTACGTTGGCAGATGATTTCGCTGATTCTCATGCAATGGAATCCGCTAATATTCTTGCACACACTTCAGAACAAAAATGGGAAAGTTGGAAAAAGAGGTCACGAGATACCAAGCCTCTTGCACCATTCGATCATGGGCATGGACAGTTGTTTGGTAGCCACGACACAATCGGCACAATCGCACTCGATTCGCATGGGGCTCTCGCCGGTGCGTGCAGCACAAGTGGCATGGCATGGAAAGTTCCTGGAAGAGTGGGAGATTCCCCGATCGTCGGGCACGGGTTGTATGTTGACCCAAAGCGCGGAGCTGCAACTGGAACTGGACATGGAGAATTAATTAGTGGGGTAAATGGAGCATTCTTAGTTGTAGACCTCATGGGGCGAGGCGCAACGCCACTGGAAGCAATTCACGAGACTCTTGATAGGATTGTTTCGTGTTGGGATATAAAAAAGGAGTACCAGGTCGCATTTATCGCAACTACTCCAGAGGGGAAATTTGCTGGTGGCGCACTTCGCCCAGGGTTTAAATATGCGATGTGCAATAGTGATGGGTGTATTGTGAAAGACCCAGAATTAGTCATGCTCGATTAAGCAGCTTTGTTGACGCCAATGAATTCTTTCAGTGGAGGAAATTTGCAAAGTAACAGTACTTCTTGAACATGTACTGAACCAATGATGTAGATTGGAACCTCATGTTCTTTTGCGCGACGCAGAATTGCAACAATGCATGCTGCTAGTTTTGTATCTGCCTGATTCACAGATGAAAAATTAATCCAAATTGCAATAGGTTGGGTTTCAATGCAGTTAGTTGCAGCTTGCCAGAAATCACGTATGACATCTATCTTTCTAAGGTCACCTCCGATTGCCAGCACAATACTCTGGTCAGGGTTTACTTGTGTTTGTGGGAATTCATCCAACGATTCGAATTTCATACTGTTAAAAGCTATCAAGACAAGGACCTCCAGGTACTGTTTTGCGATTTCATTGACAATACGCAACGTTCGATAACCTTTCAAAAACAATAAAAAAAGCGGTCTGCATGATTGCAAACCGCTTTTGAAGTGTGTGCTTAATAAATTTTAATCTTGTACGACTGGAAAAGGCGAGAGCATTGAAGGCTTATCTAATAGAGTCGCTCTTCGCAGGTCATCTACAAACATTCTGTCATTAGCATCGTTTACAACCGCGATTCCCGCATCGTTTTGAGCATAGGTTTCTGCAAGACCATTCATATTGGGTGCTAAGGCGTTGCGTGCCATTGGTTGGTTACAACCAGACAGAAGAGCAACAAGATATAGCGTTGCTGCGGTTACGAGTATTTTATCCATGTGTAATTTCATAAAGTGAAAGTATACCTTTATTGAGGCGCTGAGTAAGGGTTTTTAGGAACAGTTTGAGTTGTACATGCTATCCTTCACTCTTATGGATCCCCAAATGACTTTAGCCCAATTACAAGAGCTTATTCACAGTCGGTACTACAAAACCGATTCAGAGCGAGGAATCGCCAAAACGTTCTTATGGCTTTCAGAAGAATTTGGGGAATTAGCCCATGCTTTAGGCAAATTCGAGCGTGGTGACCCAGATATGGCAAACTTACGAGAAGAATTTGCAGATGTGCTGGCTTGGCTTGCAACCCTTGCGAATATTACAGGGATCGATTTGACTGAAGCTATTCATGAGAAATACATCTTAGATGGTGGCCCAAAGGGTGAAAAATGAGCCGTCTTGACTCCATTTTTTGTTCTGGTAAAAAAGCATTGATGCCATTTATAGTTGCTGGAGACCCTTCCCTTGAAGTTACTGAAGATGCAATCTGTACGATGGCTGCAGCAGGCGCTGACATCATTGAACTGGGCATCCCATTTAGCGACCCTATTGCTGATGGACCTGTTATTGCAGCGGCTATGCAAAAAGCACTGCAAAACGAAGTTACTACAGCTGACATTGTAGACCTCGTATCTAGAGTGCGGAGTAAAGTTGATGTAGGACTTGTCGCAATGATGAGTTATTCACTTATACATCGAGCAGGTTGGAAATCATGTATCGATGCTTTTGCAACAGCAGGAATAGATGGTTTTATAATTCCAGATATAGATGTTCGAGATGCCAAAGAAGTGAGTGAGTATTGCAACGAAATAAACGTCTCATTTTCCATGCTTGTATCGCCAACGACTCCGATTGAACGTATTGAACATTTGGCATCATTGTCTAGTGGGTTTCTGTACGTTCTCGCTCGAACAGGACTTACAGGTGAACAGAAAGATATGCCTGATTTGGCTCCAAGAATGGCTGAAATTAGAGCAGTTACAAATCTACCACTCGCTGTTGGGTTTGGGATTTCAAATAGAAACCATGTACAGATTGTGCAAGAAACTGCAGATGCAGCAATAGTAGGTTCAGCCCTCGTTCGAAGAATGCAAGAATCGTCTGACCCAGCTACAGCAGCAAGTCAATTTGTTTCAGAAATTTCCTAGTTAGACCTTGCTTCGGAACATCTAAATACAGATACTACTTGTGAAAGGCAGGAGGCCCTCAAAAATGGAACACACTACGATGTCGGATGCAACGGATATGCGCAAAAACGATTATTGCGACCGGTATGGTTGCCGAACTTTTACAGGCGGCACAATGCTACGCTACCTTCAACCAGAGGTGTACGAATCTCTTCTTGAAACAATGGACAAGTCGAAGCCTCTCGATCCCGCAATTGCTAATAATGTAGCGCACGCGATGATGGAATGGGCAATTGATAATGGTTGCACACATTACACGCATTGGTTCCAACCACTTACTGGCGCAACAGCGGAAAAACACGATGGGTTTCTTGAGCCAAAAGATACAGGTGCTATTGCAGAGTTCAAAGGCGACTTGCTTATTCGCGGCGAACCAGATGCTTCAAGTTTTCCAAACGGCGGAATTCGCGACACATGGGAAGCCCGTGGATACACCGCGTGGGATGCAACAAGTCCTGCATTTATTATGCTAAACGAAAATGGAGGAACGCTCTGCATTCCAACAGCGTTCGTTTCATGGACTGGTGAGGCACTTGATAAAAAGACACCCCTGCTCCGTTCAATCGATGTAGTTAACAAACAAGCAATGCGCATTGTGAAAATTTTCGGTAATGATCCTGATGTTTCAAGAGTCATTACAACATTGGGACTGGAACAAGAATATTTTCTTGTTGATGAATCGTTTGCAACAAATAGAGACGACCTCTTGCTCTGTGGTAGAACGCTTATTGGCACCACCCCTCCCAAAGGGCATCAACTAGACGACCACTATTTTGGCAAGATTCCAGAACGCGTACTTTCATTTATGGATGACGCAGAACAACAACTGTATGAGTTGGGGATCCCGGTAAAAACACGTCATAACGAAGTGGCACCAGGCCAATACGAAATTGCACCTCTCTATGAAAATGCAAATGTAGCTTCTGACCACCAAATGTTGTTGATGGAAGTGCTGAAAACAACTGCGCGAAGTCATGGATTCAAATGTTTACTTCATGAGAAACCATTCGCTGGTGTAAATGGTTCTGGGAAACACAACAACTGGTCAATCGCTACTGATACTGGGAAGAACTTGCTAAATCCTGGTAATGAGCCGCAAAACAACATACAGTTCCTTACTTTCTTATGCGCAATCATCCGAGCAGTTGACATTCACGCAGATTTACTACGAGCTTCCGTCGCTTCTGCTGCAAATGATCACCGACTTGGCGCAAACGAAGCACCCCCCGCAATCATCTCAGTGTTCCTTGGCGACATGCTAAGTGATGTACTTGATCAAATCGAAACCAAAGAATCAAGAGATGCACGAAAAGGCGGCACTCTTGACCTAGGTGCAGATACTATGCCTAAAGTTGACCGCGATAGCGGCGACCGAAACCGTACGAGTCCTTTTGCTTTTACTGGTAATAAATTTGAATTCAGGGCTGTAGGGTCAACATCTACAATTGCTTGGCCAAATACGATTCTAAATACAATTATTTCTGAGTCGCTTGATTATATGGCAACACAAATCGAAGCAAAACTTGCAGGAAGTACCTCAAAAGAACAAATAGAAACAGAAGTTCGTTCTCTGCTTCGTGATGTTTTAAAAGAACATCGCAAGGTAGTTTTCGATGGTGATAATTACACAGAAGAATGGCATAATGAAGCAGCGAAACGAGGGTTGCCTAACCTAAAAACTGCAGCTGACGCATTGCCTTGCATTACATCACAGAAAGCAATCGACTTGTTCAGTCACTACAACGTATTATCTAACAGGGAATTAATCGCTCGCGGTGAAGTTCTTATGGAACAATACGCCACTGTTGTGAGTATTGAAGCAAGAACACTATTGATGATGTTGTCAACGCAAGTTCTACCTGCATCTTTGCGTTACCAGGGTGAGCTAGCAGGTATTGTGAGTGCTTCTCGCGATAATTCGATTCAATGCGACCGGAGTGCAGCTAGATTGGGTGATGTTGCTCGTTTATCCGAATTGTTACAAGTTTCCATCGAGGAAGTGCAACGACTGGTCACCACCGAACATTCGTCGACTGGCAAACACGCTGATTTTATTCGTGACTCGCTTCTTCCAGAAATGTCGGTTGCAAGGATCATTGCCGACCAGTTAGAAGAATTAGTGCCAGAAGATATGTGGCCACTGCCATCGTATACAGAGATGCTTTTTATTCGCTAGGGTCTGGTATAGGGTCTGGTACACCTCTTGGAAACACATAGTGTTTCCAAGAGGTGTACCAGACCCTAATTCCTTAATTTAAGGTAATATACACGGCTCGGAAGAAGGAACCCACACAATGACTACTACAGCAACACACCCATATGAATTGTCCATCGAAAATGCTGGACCAGCTCGTAAACGAGTGAAAATTACAGTTCCTGTTGAAGCGATAGCTTCAAAATTGCAAGAATCGATGGGTGTGCTACGAACGCAGACCGCTATTCCTGGTTTTCGTAAAGGTAAAGTCCCTGCGCATATTATTGAAAAACGATTTGGTGAGTCAATTCGAAGTGAAGCTCGCAATGAAATTATTGCTGATGCTTGGAAAAATGCCATCGATGAATTCGAATTAAAGACCCTCGGTGAACCAGAGCCTGTTGGCGATGTTACAGAAGTGGTCCTTGTTGATGGCGAACCTTTGACATTTGAATTAGAAGTTGAAGTGATGCCAGAATTCGAACTTCCAACTTTTGATGATATTAAAATCACGCGACCTGTCATCGAAGTTTCAGACGAGCATATTAACGAAGAAATTGAACGGCAAAAAATCCGCAATGGAAACCTCGAAGAAATCGAAGGTAAAGCAGGCGAAGGCGCATTCCTTATTGGACCAGCGGTCGTTCACTTAGATGGAAACGAAGAACCGTTTTATAAAACAGAACAAACACGCATTTCAATTCCAGCGAAAGACGCAGGCGGTGAGATGCTCGGTTTATTCATCGAAGACTTAGGTAAGACATTGAATGATTCTTCAGTGGGTGCTGAGATAACAATAAAAACAAAAGGCCACGATGAACACGAACTTGAAGAGGTCCGTGGAGCTGACGTTGCCATTACATTCAATGTAGTGCAAGCGGTAAAAATCAACCCTCTTTCAGACGAAGAATTGGCCGCATCCTTCGGAATGGAATCATTTGATACAGTAAAAGAGCAGGTAAAACTAGCGTTAGAACAACGGCGCGATAATGATCAGGCAGCTGTCCTTCGCAAGCAAGCAACAGAAGAAATCTCAAAACGCGTCGAAATGGAATTGCCTGAAAAGACAACTGCAATGCAAGCAGAACGAGATCTGCAGCGATTACGCACTGAATTGCAATCATCTGGTCGCATGACCATTGAAGAGGTCGAAGCAGAAGTTGCTAAAGTTCGAAGTGGAAACACAGAAGAATCTAAGAATCGTTTGAAGACTTATTTTATTCTGACAAAATTAGCAGAGCATTTCCATGTTGCAGTCAATGACATGGAAGTAAATGCACGCGTAGCTGAGATTGCAATGCAGAACGGTGTGCGTCCTGAAGAAATGAGAAATCGCTTAGCGAAACAAGGTCAACTAGGGCAAATTCAAGCAGTAGTACAAGAAGAAAAAGCTGCTGACCAACTTGTTGCAGCATGTACAGTTACAGACATGCCTGTAGAAGAATGGCAAGCATTGCAAGAAGGCAACACTTCCCCTTCTAAGAAGAAGACTGCGAAAAAGAATACTACAAAAAAGAAAACTGCCAAGAAGACAGCTTCTAAGAAAAAGACTACAAAAAAGACAACGAAGAAATCAACTAAGAAGTCCTGATGTTTCTTGGAAGTGCTTTCACTGAAACTCTTCCTGCAATTCTGTTGCTTGTTGCTTTTACCGTAGTAGGCGGAGTTATAATTTTTATAGCACGTAAAAAAATGAAATCTGACTCTGTTGAGACCAGCACATTTTCGCTCAACCAACTGAGAAAGATGTTGGCTAATGGTACAATTACACAGGAAGAGTTCGATAAAGCACGGGAATCAATTGTTTGTATGTACAAGGATGAACGACCGATATCTCCTAAAAAGTGATTAAAACGCCTTTAAGAGGGAAAACTATCGGAAAGGTAGTGGGCATAGTAGTTTTTTTATGTCACAATTGCACAGTGGTGGACTGACGATAGTCTGATTTAGAATTTAAGAGAACAGGAATAGAATGAGTAAAAAGAAAAACAATACACCTGCACCGATGGCGATGAACCAAGACAAAGATGGTTCTCCTTTTGATGGAGGTCTTGGATCTGGTGGTGGAGCGGGAAGTTCTGGCGGTACAGGTGGTTCTGGCGGTGGAGGCGACGACGATGGATTTAAAGGTCGTCGCGTAACAACCTGTTCTTTTTGCGGGAAAACTTCTCGTGAAGTGGGTCCTATGGTGGAGGGTCCAAGCGAAATTTATGTGTGCTCAAACTGTACTGACTTGTGCCAAAACATTTTTAAACAGGAACGTCGAAGAATTACCTCGTCGTCCCCTACCTTTACGTCAATTCTAACTCCGAGTCAAATTAACGAATTCCTAGAGCAATACATCATTGGGCAAGACAGAGCGAAACGTTCACTGTCAGTTGCGGTACACAATCATTACAAACGGCTATCGCAAATAGACAATGCAGACCGCGATGTAGATTTAGATAAATCAAACGTGCTCATGATCGGCCCAACAGGCACAGGTAAAACCTTGCTTGCTAAAACACTCTCTAAAATACTCAACGTTCCATTTGCGATTGCAGATGCAACAACGTTGACTGAAGCGGGCTATGTCGGTGAAGATGTCGAAAACTTATTACTTAAACTTTTGCAAGCGGCAGATTTTGATTTAGACGCTGCACAGCGTGGAATCATCTACATTGATGAAATCGATAAAATCGGTAGAACAACACAAAACGTTTCAATTACTCGTGATGTTTCTGGTGAAGGTGTGCAACAATCACTCTTGAAAATGCTTGAAGGAGTCACGGCTAATGTTCCTCCTCAGGGCGGGCGTAAACACCCTGAACAGCAATATATTCAAATGGACACATCAAACATATTGTTTATCTGTGGCGGTTCCTTTGATGGTATTGCAGATATCATCGCAAAGCGAATTGGTACATCTAGAATTGGTTTCGGCGGTGCTGCAGGCGATGAAGGCAAAGATCACGAACGCCAAGCGGAATTACTCGAGCAAGTTCTCACTGAAGATATTCTTCACTTTGGTCTAATTCCAGAATTGCTAGGTCGGTTGCCAATTGTTACCCCCCTCATGCCGCTCACTGAAGATGCAATGGTTCGAATTTTAACTGAACCTAGAAATGCCATTATTAAACAATACCAACACTTGTTTAGTCTAGAAGAAGCGAAACTTGAATTTACCGATGATGCGCTGCACCTTATCGCCAAGCGGGCTATGGAGCGTGGTACTGGCGCACGTGCACTTCGAGCAGTCATTGATAACTTTATGATTGATGTCATGTACGACCTTCCTGATCGTGAAAATCAAGATGCTGAATATCTCGTTACTGCGAAGGCCATCGAAGATGGCTTGCACCTTGATCAGATACTGCAACCTAAGAAAGTGAAGAAAGAGTCGGCATAAAAGGTCAATTATCTCTATTTGGATTCAAGAACAGTACTTTTTAGCTAAATAATAAGGCTGGTTCTTCTTTCCCTCTGCCATAGTTTTTGGTATAATCTCCAATTCGCCTGAAATTGGCTGAAGGAGATTATCAATGCCACGTGTATGTTTTTTTACTGGTCGCAAAACTAAAGTTGGTCGCAAGATTCGTTACCGTGGTAAACCAAAATACCAAGGCGGTATCGGTTTAAACATTACAGCGAACGAAAAACGCAAATTTAAACCAAATCTCCACAACGTTCGGGCAATCGTAGATGGTGTTCCACGTCGCATTAAGGTTTCAACTAAGGCCATCAAACAAGGTCTTGTGGTTAAACCATTGAAGCGGAAATTTGGATACACACGCCAACAAAAGCTCGCAGCAGCAGGTTAATTTACCCCTGCCGGTCCTGAAGGCAGTTAAAAGCTAAGAAAATCTAAAAAAAACCACTTTTTTTGTGGTTACCGTCCGAAAAACACACACATTTAGTTGACCGCAAGCGTTTATTGCGTATGCTTAGTGAGTACATACAAACGGCCAATCACGCCACCAATGGGACAACTACCTATCTTTGATAGAAAAAGTCCAAATCCTCACCTGTGATGCCCGTCAAACAATTTAATTAACAATCGGTTTCTGCAATAGAAAAGCGCTATTTATGCGTGTTTTACAACTCTGTGATTGAGTTCATAGCGTTACAACAAGTTCGCCAGCATGGATGCAGGTAACAAATAGAGTGAGATTCGGAATCAGAATAGAAATGAGTGACAGAACAGACATCGAACGAGTGCGCGAGGCAGTAAGCCTTGTGACACTTATATCTGAATTTGTCCCCTTGCAGCAAAAAGGCAGCGAGTGGGTCGGTGTTTGTCCGTTCCATGATGATCATAAACCCTCTATGAGAGTTGTAACTAACAGAAGTCAAGAATTTTACAAGTGTTTTTCTTGCGGTGCTGGGGGTGATTGCTTTAACTTTGTTCAAGAGTACCTCAAAAAAGATTTTGTGGAAGCGTTACGGTTTTTAGCCGAACGCCATGGCATCGAACTTTCGAATCGAAAAGTCGATGAAGATTTTACACCTCGAAGCACTTTACGCAAAGCAATGCAATGGACAATGGAGCAATACATTGCCGCGCTTTCGACAACACCAGAAGGCGCTAATGCTCTAGAACAATTACATGCTCGCGGGTTTACCGATGAATCCATCGAGCAATTTTCAATTGGAGTGGCACCTAAATCATGGTCCTTTATTACGGACAAATTGCAAGGCAATGTAAAATCTATTGAGATTGGCCTTGGCGCTGGAATTATTAAAAAGAACGAAGAAAAAAATAGGGTATACGATGCATTTCGACACCGAATAATGTTCCCCATCCTTGACGAATCTGGCTCCCCTATTGCCTTTGGTGGGCGAAGATTAGATGAAGAAGATGAGCCGAAATATATTAATAGCCCTGAAACTACACTTTTCCATAAATCAAAAACCCTCTACGGATATAAGTTTGCTCGCAAAGCAATTCAAGATTCAAAAGTGGCCGTTGTTGTCGAAGGGTACACGGATGTCATTGCATGTCACCAAGCAGGTGTGACAAATGTTGTTGCAACGCTTGGAACAGCGCTGACTTCAGAGCATGCGGATATTTTATCTCGGGTTGCAAACGAAGTGGTATTGGTATTCGATGGCGATAATGCTGGCCAAGCGGCTGCAGACCGAGCAGTAGAAATTTTCTTTAAGAAGAATATCGACATTCAAATTTGTGTATTGCCTGAAGGTGAAGATCCTGCTGACTTAGCTTCCGTACAAGGCCAGTTTGAGCAAGCGCTGTCCGAATCAGTGGACGCATTAGAATACAAATTTAATCGCCTAGATAATTCGCTTGCTGTCGAAGATACGATATCAGGGAAAGCTCGCTGTATAGAATTGTTTATGAATGAATTAGCTCGCCTAGGTGTTGATGCTCTTAAGAGTTCACGCAAGGCATTAGTATATGAAAAAATTGCTCGATTGCTTAAAATCCCAATGGATGAAGTAAGCAACGAGTTAAAAACAAGAAAGCCTGCTCTTCGAAGGGGATCACCAATCACTGATTCTCCAGCTACTGAAGAGCAGCCTGTTGTTTCCGTTACTATTTCGAAAGCTCGACAGTTAGCTGAACGTGAGTTCATCTCTGTGTTGCTTTTTGATGCGACTGAGGCATCAGCAGTATTGCGTGACTCTGACCACGCAATTACTCCAGAAGATTTTATGGAACAAAGCACCCACACTCTCGCAATTTATATGCTTCCAAAATTAATGGCGGGCACACTGTTTTCAATTCATGAAATCGGTGACGATCTTGGCGAGCAAGCCAAGGATGCAGCCATGACGTACTACTTGCTTGGCGAGAGAATTTGTCAAGAAAATGGGAGTGTCTTGCGTGCAATTGAAGTTACAAATCAGGCGCTTCAAAATGTCATTCAAAATCAATCGATCCGCGCTGAAGTAAAAAATGTTCATCAAGAGATGGACGAAAGCGCAAAGGAAAAAGCAGCCCAACAGGCTATCAATTCCATACGCCGTAAGCAATCAACGAGGAGCGCATCGTAATGCTTTCTCGTAGTAAAAAATCACGTTGCAATATGTATGTTGCAACACTTACTTGTGAACACAAAGGAGTTTTTTCGTGAGCACAACATTGAAGAAAAGAGACGTAGTAATCCCAACAGTTCATCCGAACATGGAAGCCCTTTTACATGAAAGTAAAGAGCGTGGCTGGATGTGTTATGCAGAACTGAACGCGGCATTGCCAGATGAGTATCTCACAGCAGATAAAATCGACGAACTACTCATTCTTGTAAGCCACTTAGGCATTGACTTGATTGGTGAAGATTTCCGTATGCGTAGAGGCTGGAAACAATTCTTTATCCCTCTTGAAACAAGCCTTCGGTTTAAACGCGACACGCCGTGGAAAGACAAAGCCCAAAAACTAGCTGAACGTGCAGAAGATGAAGGTAAAGACCCTAAGAACTCAGTACATATTGACGCGGAAGACGACTTGCTTGATGAGGAAGAAGCACAAGCGGTCATCGCGCAGGCACTTGCTGAAGCGTCATCCAGAAGGATTGACGACCCTATTCGTATGTACCTTACGCAAATGGGTAGCATTTCACTTCTCACACGCGAAGAAGAAATTAGGCTCGCTAAGAAAATCGAATCTACACGATTCGTATTTCGACGCAAAGTTTTAGAATCTGATTACGCTGCTATTCAGGGAATCGAAATTCTTGACTTGGTGCACGAAGGTAAACTCCCCTTCGATAGAACCATGCGAATTTCCACTGCCGAAGAAAACGCGAAGCAAAAAGTTGCAAGCCGAATTCCAGTGAATACCACAACAATGAGATTGCTCCTTGAAGCAAACGCAGCTGATTGGGCACGTTGCGAAGAAGGTGGCTTAAAGAAAGCGGAATTAGAAGAAATTCGCCGTTGCATGGAAGCCCGCCGTCGCAAAATTGCAACTTTGCTCGAAGAATGTTGCTTGCGTACCGCAAAAATCCAACCTCTACTTCGTAAATTACAATCAATCTCAAAGAAGTTTAAGCAAATCGAGCGAGATATTGTTTTAGCTAAAAAGCCTGGCAGCAATTACGACCCAGAAGATTTGGAAGTGATGGAAGAAGAGTTGTCAGGCCTTCGCGGTTTAATATTAGAATCACCTGAAGAACTTGATGTACGGCTAAAAGCAATTGATGTAGTGTTCCAAGAGTACGACCAAGCCAAACGTGACCTCTCCGGCGGTAACTTGAGGCTTGTAGTTTCGATTGCTAAAAAGTATCGCAACCGTGGCCTTCCTTTCCTTGACATTATTCAAGAAGGAAACACTGGTCTTATGCGTGCAGTAGACAAATACGAATACCGGCGCGGTTATAAATTCTCGACCTATGCCACTTGGTGGATTCGCCAAGCAATTACTCGTGCTATTGCTGACCATGCCAGGACTATTCGAGTCCCCGTTCATATGATCGAAACGATGTCTAAATTGCGAGGTATTCAGAAACGATTACTTCAAGAAATTGGACGTGAACCAACTCTTGAAGAAATTGCTGAAGCAGCAGACATGTCTCATGAAGAAACGAAACGTGTTATGAAAATATCACGTCACCCAATTAGTCTTGACCGCCCTGTTGGCGAATCAGAGGATTCACAGTTCGGAGACTTTATTGAAGACGAACGTCAGCAAGCACCATCCGAAACTGCAACGAGCGAAATGCTACGCGTGCGAATCAATGACGTTCTCAAAACGTTAACGTACCGCGAACGAGAAATTCTAAAGTTGCGTTATGGAGTTGGTGATGGCTACACGTATACTCTTGAGGAAGTTGGACGTATCTTTAAGGTTACACGAGAACGTGTGCGTCAAGTTGAGTCAAAAGCAATTCGTAAGCTGCAACACCCTGTTCGCAAGCGAAGGTTATCAAGCTTTATTGATCAAGTTGATGAAGGTGATGAATAAGAATTGAATTTGTATTGCTTGTCCGCATGAGGAGTGGGCTTGCGTGCAAATACTATGACCCTCTGTTTCACAGTTGGTCAAAACACGCGCCAGTGCATTGCATTGGCGCGTGTTTTTTATGTGCTCTTCATGAAAGTTTGATGTAGCGAACGTTTATTCGCAAGCGCCCCATGCGCCTATGACAGCAAGTAAGTCACCAGTATCGACGATGCCTGAACCATCAAGGTCATTGGTACTGTTTGAACTGCCCCAGCTGCCGACTATTGCAAGAATATCGTTTACATTTACAACACCATCACCGTCAAGATCTTCTGGGCAATCAGAATCACAAATGGTATTGTCAGAACAGGATGTTTGCATTCCTTGCCAACCACCGCCCACAGCAGTGCAATCGTCGTTAGTAAGGTCAAGGCACCATCCTGAACCACAACACGCACCAATTGGTTGTGGGCACGAAGTTGTAGAGCAGCTAGTACTGTCTCCCATAAAGGCGCCACCTACAGCAAGGCAATCGTTATCGGAAACAGGGCCAATGCACGCTCCATCGATCAAGCAACATGCTCCCTCTGGAAAACATGTAGTTGAAGCACAACTTGTGCCTTCGCCCATGTGGGTTCCGCCTACCACTTCGCAAGTTGTTTGGTCAAACTCTACGCAAGCACCAGTTGATGGAACGCAGCATGCCCCAGTGCCTGAGCCGCAGGAGTACGAAGCGCAAGTAGTGCCGGTGCTTTGTGATGTTCCACCAAACACGGCACATTCTTGTGGTGACAAATCGGTACAGGAGTTATCGCTAAAACAACAAGCGGCTGGATCGCTGTTGCAGTTAACAGGAGTATACGAAGAACGCATAACCCAATCACCACTTGGTGTGCAGATCGAAGGAAAGTCTTGAAAAGTCATCCAGCCAGTTCCGCAAATACAAAAAGAACCACTTACTGCCTCAATCCAATTTTCATTTGGAAATTGCAAGCCGCTTGTATCTGTACAAGGGAATGCATTACTGGAAGTTGGCGGCGAAGTTATACACGGGCTACCAGGTGAATTATGTTGCTCAACTGTAAACGCAATTGAGAACATATTCATTTCGCTTTCGTTGTAGATATAAATTTGGTCGGGATCGTTTGGATCAACCGAAACGGAAATAATGATTCCACTTGAACCTGGAGGCATAACTAAGTGAGGCAAAATAGAATTATCACTTTCGAAATGTGCAACTTGAATCCCCTGCGCTGGTGTTCCATCCCAAACAGTCACAGACCATTCGGTTGTGGTTTCTTGGGTTGCATTGCTTGTTGCAAAAAGTACTTCCATAACATCAATTTTTATAGGGAATTGATCTGCAGGCACTGCGTAGGTTGCACCTAAAGATTCACCCTGCGCAAATCCAGCCTGTAAGATATATTGACCATTGCCGAAATCGCTATCCGTTAACGCTACAGGTACAGATGGGCAACTACCAAGCAAGGTGTCGCTTGGAGGATTGTCACTTGGAGTAACATTTCGAAAGGTAGCCTGAAGGGAACGTGGTGCCAACTCCACTGGAATTGGAATAAGCCTTGAGCTGGTCGGTTGCTTTACAGGTTGCAAATCTACTGAATGTATGATGCTGCATAACGCAGCTGTAACGAGCAATGGCATAAATTACCTTTCAAAAAGATGCATATTCAGTATTCATAATGCAGTAATGACCGTGGTATGTCAACTAAATTACAGTAATAATCACTGCAAAGCTGTTACGAGTGCTTCTACAAGGCTGTTAGTATCGAGTAATCGCCCATCGCCCTCAGCTCTGCACGCTTGCCAGCCTTCGTCTGTACCAAGCACAGTAAAGCCATCTTTGATGTTTGTTTGTATGTTACGTTGAGTAGACGCTTGCCCGAGCATGGTGACGTTCATAGATGGAGCAAGAAGCACTGGCGTTTTGCAGAGCTGTATTGCTGAACAAACAAGGGAAATTGGGTCATCTGCAAAGCCATTTGCTAGTTTCGCATGCATATCCATTGTGCAAGGAGCAACAAGCATGATGTCTGCCATTTCTGCAAGAGCAATATGTTGCGGAGCATGGCCATCAATATGTTTCCACTTGCTATCGAATACTGGTTGAGCAGACAACGATTCAAACGTAAGTGGTGCGACAAATCTCTTTGCAGCTTCTGTCATAATTACATGTACTGAGGCGTTATATTGGACAAGTTTGCTAACAAGTTCAGCAGTTTTATAGCAAGCTATCCCCCCACTTATACCAATCAATATCTGCTTGCCATCAAGTGCTGGCAATAGCGAAGTCATATTTTATGACCCAAGGTCATCTTTCATGACATAGCCACTTGCAGAGTAATCAGCTGTGATTTTGTCTTCCATAATCTCAGCAATGACTACTTATATATCTGTCCTGCCTTCTCGCTCTACGAGTGGTCGAGCGCCACCTATAATAAGTTCACGTAATCTGTGTTGAATAAGTGCAGTTAACTTAAATCTACCACCGCATTTACGTACAATTTCATCGCTTCGAAGTGCTTCAATCATTGGGTAATCTCCTAGTCGCCTATACGCTTAGGTATGGCGAATTGTAGATTATAGCGAATAACTCATCGTTTGTCATGATGCGTATGCATCGAGGAATGGTACAATCGACGATTCAGCACTTCAGTACACTGCGAGGATACCCTAGAGACCTTTTGAGCTATGAAACGGATACTCACCCCAAAACTACGAAAGATAGGCCTACGGCTCGGTTTCGATCGCGATTGGTACCTGTACCTCGTTGCCACGGTCATCGGGGTATTGATGGGTCTTGCAGCAGTAGCATTTATCTGGCCACTGAGGCAGAGTGAATTCCTAGCAGATCAATTCCGTGGCTCTCAAAATCTATGGTTGTTGGTTCTCTTAGGTCCTGCAATAGGTGGTCTGATTACTGGTGTACTCTTTACCCTGCTCACGCACGAAGGTGTAGGCCCAGGTGTTACATCTGTGATGTACGCGGTGCAAAGGAAGAAGGGAAAGTTAAGTTGGAAGATAGGTCTACGTAAATGGCTCGCTTCGACGGCAACAATTGGCTCTGGTGGTTCAGCTGGTGCCGAAGGCCCGATCGTTACTATTGGAGCGGTCGTTGGTTCAAACATTGC
>Ga0115000_10002157_pt1 | contig 17169 bp, 16 predicted proteins | sample ArcticOcean_MG_C_6_FD_89690 | JGI IMG/M metagenome (GOLD analysis project Ga0115000, IMG submission 89690) | Marine microbial communities from western Arctic Ocean - ArcticOcean_MG_CB8_128 | ecosystem: Environmental > Aquatic > Marine > Oceanic | place: Arctic Ocean: Canada Basin | collected...
CGAAGATCGTAGGAGTAACGATCAGCGGAACATATGGAGCATAGACGTATCCAGACTCAAGGTAGCTTCCGCCCTTGTATCCAACCAGAACCTTGTTGCGAGGGAAGTAGGGATCCTTGTAAACCGTGAAACGATTTGAAAGGGTACCGACCTTATCTGCACCAATGCTCATTGGCTGACTGACCTGACCTTCACCATCCAAGCTATAGCTAGGACGATACATGACAGATGACTCAAGGATTGTAGCAACATCTGGACCAACAACGATGAAGTTAGCAGAACCACGTAGCGTCTTGCGGTGGATCTGGTTAGCAACGTCGATGATTGTCTCAGTGAGCGTCTCATACCATTCGCGAACTGTACCAGTAAAGGCCGGACCAGGATTAAGGGTTGAAGTTCTTGCGATCTCTGCACCACTCTGCTTGTTTACGAACTTACCAGGAGCACGTGACCAGTAGAAGTTAGCAGCGTTAGCGCTATGAAGAAGATCACCAAGGATCTCGCGGTCAATCTCAAGAGCAATCTGCTCTGAGAGGATCTGAGTAAGCTCAACCTCAGCGTCAAGGCTGTGGTAAGCATTCAGGTCCTGTGCGAGTTCCGGTGTCCACTTGGCACGGAGCTTACGAGTAACTGCAGTAACTGCAATTGATTCGATCTTGATGTCAATCTCAGGGATCTCACCATCATCGCCACCGGTAACACCAGCAGTGAAGTCAGATTCGAAACCAGGAACTGTGATGGTTGAACCAACACCGCTCTCGACGTCAACTGATGCTGAACGCACGAAGTTAGCTGAGATGTTGGCAGCATCAGCAGTGTTAATACCCGCTGACTGCATAACGAACAGAACGTTGTCTCCTCCAAGTGGATCAACTTCAAATGCAGTGACTTGCTCGGCGGCAAGAACACCACCAGCAGTGTCACGTGTAGCGTTACCAAGCTGATTAAGGCGTCGAAGATTTAGAGATTTACCACCCTGAAACTTCTCTGACCAATAATCGCCTGTGCTAGCATTAAGAGCAGCATGACCGGAAAGTGCAACTTCGCGAATCATAGTCTTATCGAGTAGATTCGTTGCCGTTCCTGTTGTGTGCTCCAAGAAAGCAGTAGGAACAACAAAAAGAGTAATAGTTCCGCCGTCTTCTAGATGCTGAAGCACCTGTGGGTCGTACTGAACTAGCTTCTTCTCTGCGTCGGTAATTGGGTTAGCCCCATCAGCGTTACTAATGCTAACACCGAAATCACACGTATCATCGTGAATATCAGTAACATCAACGCCAATTCGAGCACGTGAATAACCAGCGCCGGCAAGGTCATATTGACCACCAGCTGCTAGCGATCCGCTTCGGATGCCCTTACCTGTTGGGTTGTTATAAATTGAGTCGCCTTGACGGTATACACCGTCAGCAGGGGTTGCTCCATCACCGATATTATCACCATAGGTGTAATCTAGATAGAAAAGTAGTCCCGAAGGAAGACTCATTGGCTGAATTGAAACAAGATCGTTAGCAATCAATCCACCGAAAACTCGGCGAACGATTGGAAACGCGATGTTTGAGAAACCGCGGATATCACTGTTGCCGGCTGTGCCAGCACCCATATCCGAAGCTTCTCGCAGAACCTGTGAGGCCTGGTTCTCGAGCATGCGGGCCATATTCTCACGGTGTACTCCGTCTAAACCACGGAGGAGACCTGTGCGAGACCACTTCTCGAGTAGACGACTGTTTTGGGTTCCGAGATGTCGTTCCCGGATTCCCTCAGTCAATTGCTCAAGTGAAAAATTAGACATTGTTTATCTCCTAAAGTGTGTAATGTGCCTAAGTGTTGTTGGGTTAGTCCTTGTGAAGACCAGCAAGGGTTGCCCATCGATCTACTTCAGCCCCATTGTTGGCAGGCGAACCTGACCGGGTTGATTTAGAAGACGATCCGAGCGTCCGTAGCGATCCCTCATTAAGATTCTTACGAGGAACCTTGTTGAGAGATTTAGTCAGAGACTGATACAATAGCTTTGATTCACGAAGCGTCTTGGCATTATCTAGTGCCTCAACAATTGCCCGCTGCTGCTTTTGGGTCAAGTTTCTGTTTTGCATAAGCTTATTTGCATAAAGCAGCTTAGCATTAAAAAGATTCATTTCTGTTAGTTGAGCTTTGAGAGCGTGTGCGGCTTTCTTATACTCATTTAACTGGCGCTGTGTTGAAGAGGAAGTCTTTCGACCTCTTCTTGACTCAGCAATTCTACGCTGACGACGTGCCATACGGCGACGACGTGATTCAGGTAATGCAGGACCCGCATCAGGCATTGGTGCATCACCAAGCTCATCCTCGAGTGCGTCTAAAAGGTCTTCCTCGTCGACGTCGACGAACATTTCGTCTTCTGCTTCTCCACCACCGAATGAACTATCACCTGATCCATCGACCGGGTCACTTTCATTCAATGAACGAAGGCGTCGAATTTCACGTCGGAGGGCAGCTTCATCGATCTCATAGACCTCTTCTAACTCTTCCTCTTCCATTTCTCCACCTTCTTCTTCTCCGTCTTCTTCTTCGTCTGCACCAGCCTGGACGACTTCGACATCGAGCGCATCAACAGAGGCCTCCGAGGGATCCTCCACTCCTAGCGCTTCGAGATCTTCGTCGCTTAGTACAAGGTCAAGCTCTGAAAGTGCTTTACGACCTGTTACTTGACTATCTTCCGCCTCGAAGAGGAAGTCGAAGATATTTCTGTTATTACGCTTTGACATATCTCTCATCTCCTTGATTATAGCGTCAACTCTCGCTCTATTTAGAACACCACCGTTAGTGTTCTGTTCTGTAATTATTACGCTCTCACGTAAACTAACTGCCTCACGTGCTAGAGATTCAAAAATCTTTGCAGTCTTTAACTGAGTGCTTTGATCTTTAGATCCCTTCGCAAATGCAAGGGCTTCTCTAAGGAGGCCAACACGGCGCTCCAAAATTCGAATATTGCTTCTGATCTTTTTTCTGCTCGAGTTGCTTGAAGCAACCACGCGAGCAAGGGCCTCAGCAACCGCATCGTCTAGAAGTACATCGTCTTCAACGTCTGCGGGATCAGAATATGCCGAAACCGAAGCTTCGTCGCCGGCTGTATCTAAAGATATAGATACACCTCCGACTTCAATTTCAACATCGCCGCCGGATCCTACGCGGACCGCCGTATCTCCGGATGTATCACCACTTTCGCCGGATACTGCCACTGGGGGAGCATCGACTTCAGAATCGTCAGGCATCAGGTCGGAAGGCACAAGCTCTGTTTCCTCGGCTTCACCCTCAACAAGCTGCTGCTCAATAAGAGTTCTGATTCTTGGTGTCACGGCATCAATGATGACGTTTTTTGCATTTTGCTCTGCCATTTCGCGAAGTTGTCGCGCCTCAGCAATAGCATCTTGATAAAGATTTTGACCCATTAGCATTCTCTCTAGTCATAAATGGCTGCTTCTAAGTATGATTGTAAAGGGTAACTTTTCACAATCAAACATCAACGATTTGGTGTTGGGGTTTCAGATTTCTTCTTTTGACTCTTTAAACGAGCCTCTCCCGCTGCCTTTTTACGTCGCTTTTTTTGTCCCTTCGTTTCACAGATTAACTTATCTCTGAACTCCTTGACAATTCCCTCTTTTTTACACTTCTTAATAAAGACTTTAATAAGATGATCAACAGATTTAATTTTTCCGCCTAATTCTACAGAAACATTGATAGGCTTATTTGCCATTAAGCTTCCTCTGACCTCTGTCCACGTGTGTCTCGCATTATTTCCAATGCATGTTCAAAATCTTTAACTTCCGGTTCTTTTTCGATATCCGGATTTCGTTCAGAATCTAACTGAACTGCTATTTTAGATGGCGGCGGGGGAGACGTATACCCACGTTTGCTGCCTGTTCTTTTGTAGTTACCTGTTGTAGCATGCACGGCAGAACCTCCTGATCCTGCTGATCTGCCTTTATAGATATGCGGCATTGTATTCATAGATTGCGCCATAACTCCAATTTCTGCTAAAACTTCGTCCGGATGGATGAAACAATCAGAAAGTTTAGTATTTCCGGCGGCAAAGTAAAATGGATCTACTGCAGAGCCGGCGTATGGATCATTCGTTATGAAAGGTTCAGACTTTTTACGTATGAGCACATCTTCTTCAGGTTCATCCATATCTTCTAAGTCGTATTGATCCGGTGTGAGATAAGGATAGACAGAATTTTGCTGTCTAGATAATTGCTTATCTGGGTTTAGCTTACCGTAGCCTCTGTCTTGATTATCATCATAAGGCGAACCATAACTAGTAGTCATCCTGAGTTCTTGAAGCCTTTCAAGAACTGCTTCCAATAAATCTAGTTTATACACCTTGGTTTCCAGTGAAAAACCCCGCCACAAGGGCGGGGTAAATCAGGTTTGATTTTAGATTCTAGCCTTCAGCTGTAGATCTGCCGAGTAGATACTCGCCAATTGTGTGAGCTGAATGTCTTGCGGACGACATTGCCGGCGATTCTTGTGAACCGACGCCACTGCCCCATGTATCAGATGGTCTCTGCCCAAAACCTTCAGGGGGTTCAGGCATATCTGCTGGGTTTAGGCTTCCTGGGCCAGGTGATGTTATGTTCGGAACGTAAGGTGAAGCCGGAAGGCCGCCTCCGCCTGTCTTAACATCATTGAGATCAGGTGCACCTGCATAGGATGTGTCATATGTTCCAAACGTATGACCTCCATCGTTAATTACTGCATCCATAACAATTTCTTGATATTGGCCTCTTACCAGCTCGTCAGTCATTTCACGCTTGTGAATAGGTGACGCGGGGTATGCGGTTGCAAGGTCATTTGATGCAGAACGTCCCATAAAACGTTCAGTGATAACTGCCTCTACTGTTAGCTGCTTATGCTGTGGCATTTAGTATTCTCCTTATGATAGCTGCTTAATAACGCGGGTCTTCAGTCGCTGCTTCGCTTCTCGAACCATCTTGAAACGTTTAACCAAACGTGCTTCCTCAATTTTGAGTGCCTTCATATGATCAATATCTTTAGCGAGCGTATCCTGCTGTTCATCCGCATCCTTTTCTTCTGCATCGACTTTTTCAACATCATCGATACCAGCTTCAATAGGATCAGATTCTAAAATTCTTTCTCGCTCTTCTAGAACGATCTTTCTGAGCAACTTTGGGGTCAGCTTAATTCGTTTAGTCATTTTTTGTCTCCTGACGACTTACACGTCATAATATACATATTCCACAACTTGGTATTCTTCTATTGAATTACGGAAGGTTCTTGTCAGTAAAGGCTAGTGCAGCCCAATTTTGTGCACCTTCTGCAAAGACAGGGTCATCTTCAATATTTTTTTCGGGCTCAATAGATTCTTGCATATTAACATGGCGACCGCGATCTGCGCCGGCCTGTTCTTGCAATGTTGTACGAGCTGTGTCTGCTAGAATAGACTGCATAACAGGATCACTCGTAATTGAAGCAGCTCGTTGCGTAGCAGCCTCGTTAAACTTGTTGTCATCCACAGCAGGATGATTTTTTGATCTCTTAGAGGTAGCTGCAGCCTTCCTAGAAGGTCTTGTCTGCCTAGCCTCAACCATAACATCAGCCGATGAAGAAAGCCCTTCTGCAAGCAATTCTACCAAACACTCTTTAACAATCGATTTAAGCTGATTTTTTGTTAACTTCGCCATTATTATTATCCTGAAACGCCGTCGATGTTGTCTACATCGCAGTCATAGGGTTCTTCGATATTAGTGAGCTCAGCCATAACAGAAACATGACCTGCGGTGATAGCAGCTCCAAATGCAGCCAAGTAAAGCTTTCGGGTTTTAACTTTTGTTGCTACTCTTGGAATTCGACCAGCTTCACCCTTTGGGATTACAAAATAGTTTTTGTTAACCCTTACACCGCTATTGCTTGCGTTGTCAGCATCTGTAACAGCAGTACTGCAAAAATAAAAAGCAAGATCTTGATCAGTGTGATTATCAATAATCAGCCTGGATGTAACAAAAGGAAACGAAACAGTTGCCGCTGCTACATCTGCCGCAACCGTAACTGCAGCATCGATCTGAAGTGTGATTGCTGTGCCTGTAATTGTCTTTACAAAAGGTCGACCCGAGACTTGGTACTCACCTACAGCATTTAAGCCCGGCTTAGGAGCGTGAAGGCCTCGGGAGGCCTGACCTGATCGGTCTGCATTAAAGTAACCCATTATTTGTCTCCTTGCCAGTCAATAATATCATTAAAGATTCTATCAATGCGGTCTGTCTTGTTAAAGTGCTTATTTAGGTCGGATCTAGAAATTTCTAATCCTTCCTTCATCATAAAAGCACCTGGTGTTGAAGGTTCAGAAACAAAGTCCCAACAAATGAGCTGAAAATCGTCTTGTACGACTTGGTGGTCGCCTTCGTTTTTAGTTGAACCGACGCCGCGTGATGAAATGCCTAAAGTTACACCGGACTCTACTAAGCTTTGCAAAATTTGGCCGGCTGGAGTATCTAATAGCTCAACAGTCCCGTAACAAACATCACCTTCCATGTAAGCTTCGCGAATAATGTGTGATGCGTTTTTAAGTTCAACAACAGAAGAGTCTGGGTGATCGCATTCACCTAATGCTCGATTCTCTTTGATAAACTTCTGGTAGTTTCTAATCTCTCTCTCTAAGATAGGAAGAGGATATACACGGCCATTTTGATTTAGAGTATCTGCTTTTTGCAGCACACCTTTCATTAAAACTTTTCCACCATTTAATTCTCTAGACTCTTTAATAGTCTCTGAGCTATAGTCAAATGGTGTCCATTCTGTCAACAGTTTAAGATGCTTACTCATTTTTGTTCTCCTGAAGCTCTTCGCAAAGCCCCATTACTGTGAGGAACTTTGCTACATTGTCATCCTTGTGATCTTCAGGATTTAAAGCGCGAATTGCCTCTTCTATCGTTGGTATTTTTTCCTTGACAAATCGATTATCGCATTCAACCTTGTAGGTAGTTATAAGCTTTTCAGCCTTATCTTTTTGTTCCTTCAAGACAGTTGTTATTTCATCGAGTGTTGCCGTTTGCTGCGTAAAGACAAAGTCTCTTACTAGATTTTGTTGTGATGCAGTCATATCGGCGTTGTACTTCTTATTAAACTTTTCACGCATAATCTTAACAGTGAGCTTGTTGATATCAGGTGTCTTCATTTCTTCAAGTTTAACATTAGCTTTTTCAGAAACTAGCCACTCACATATTTTTTGCTCAAATTCTGCAATTTTTCCTAAGTTGTCAGATCCGGCGCGCCAATCGTTCAGTAAGGTCTGTATTGTCGCGTAGGTTCTATACTCAGGCACCCTAGTATTGTAGAAATTGTCATCAGTTAGCTTATGATTAATCTCTTTGATTAAAAGTGACTTTTCTTTATTAAGCTTTAAAGCATTGTGGTCAGAAGCAGCTGTTTGTGCCTTTTCTATAATTCGACTTGCGATAGTATCAGATGACACTGTAGTCTTAACAAGTGAATTAAATAGGCGAAACTCTTTATAGAGTTCAGTGCCCTTTCTAAAATGCTCTTTGAGAATTGTCAAGGCAACGTCTGCTTGTTCCTTGTCACCCTCTACGAGACATTCTGATACTTTTCTGCACAGTTGCTCGTATATGATTCCAACATTTCTTTTTTTATTGTGATTCTTACTCGTCATCATTGCCCTCTTCAATCAAGTCAATATCATACTCTTGATCTTCACTTACGTCTTCACTAAGTATGGCGCGCCGAGCGATTCCTATCGTACTCGACATATTCGATAAAGTTCTATTCATTTGTTTTGTCATAATAGTTCTTTGAGTCATCTTGTCATCGATGAACTTGTCCATGAATTCATTTCTAGGTAGAGAAGCCTCTTTGAATGGATTCTTGATGAAGTCATCATCAAAAGGCTGGTTAAGGGTGTCTTGCTTTCGGCCTACTTTGCCGACGCCTGTCATTGTCTTAAAGTCAGGCATGTGTGTAGATGCTGGACCTGCTGTGACTTTTCTCTTTTTCTGTATGGGTTCATTAAATATATTCTTAATTCTGTTATGAGCCTTGACAGGTGCATCAGCGTCATCAATGGATAGTTGCGGTATAAGATCGTCGTCTTCGTCGTCGTCGTCGTCACTATTTTTTCTGTTCTTGCCCGGTGTGCCTATAAGAAGAGGACCTTCGGGTTGATCAGCACTGAACAGATCATCGCCGCCTTCGTCATCGCCTCCTCCTTCATCACCGCCTTCTTCTTCTCCGCCGCCCGTGTCAGATCCAGCCTCGACCTTTGCATCCTCGTCTGTGTCCGCAATTCTTTCTTTGACCATTCCACCAATTTGTGAGTCTGAAAGCTCTAGAATACTTTTGCGAATATAAGACCTGCTAACTAACCCTTCAGGGGCAGAACCAGCAATTTCAAATTTTGTTCGTATTAGCTCCAGCTTTTGCTGCTGTGCTATTGATGATGGATTCGATAGTCTGAGATCGAAATCTACTATATTATCACCCTCATAGCCATGTGCATATAGGTGAATCATTGCTAGCTTATTAAGCTCAGCTATAATAGTCTTTTGAATTCTAGCAATATTCCGGCTGAATCTGATATCTTCTTGAGCTAGGGTCGCCTTTGCTCCAATTTCTTCATCATACCCTAAGTAAGCTTTCGGAACCTTTAGTGCAGCAAATAGCTTCTTTTGGACGTATTCTACATCTTCAATAGCTGACGCGTTTTGGCCGCCAGCCAGAGTATCGATTCTAGTACCGGATTCACTTCCTCGCACTGGCAAGAAATAATCTTCATCAACTGAAAGCGGATTATACCTTAAGTCAACTTTGCCTGTATTCTTATCTACGATCTGTGATCGCTTAAGTGATGTTTTTGCTTGCTCCAAATAGTTTGAAACCTCTTCCGGTGGGACATTACCTACATCAATATAGAACACACGGCGTTCAGGGGCTCTGATCACTCGGTAAACTAACATTGCATCCTCAATTAAGATTAGCTGGCGCCAAATTCTTCTAGCAGACTCCAGAACTGATGATCCATAAGGTAAAAATGCATCGTTTCCTAGCAATCTGAAGTGTGAAATCTGCCAGTTCTCTAGAATCTTATTTCCCTGTGTAATCCATCTGAATCTTACTGCCATCGGATCGTTTGGGTCGAAGCCTTCTTCTCTTTCAATCTCTGATATTGCAATAGGAAAGACGTTCATGATTCCGAATTCCGGAGAAACATCATTAAAGAGAAAGAAATCGCCATATTTGACAAGATTTCTTACCCACATGCCTAAATTAAATTCAACATTTAGAGTTTCATAAAAAAGATCATCTAGTAGACCCTGAACTTTTCTATTTTCCGAATAGATATGAAGTGCTACACCCTGAGCGTCAGGTGATACACACTCTTCTGCGTAGATATCTAAAGCAGAAGATATTTCAGGCGTTGCCTCCATCTCACTAAAGTCACTGTACCTCGACATTCTATCAAATGCGCCATAGGATGATAATGTACTGTTGTATACATCACTATGGGCACGCTTAAAAACCTCTAGAGCTGTACTGCTGCCGCCTGTTTTCGCGTTATAGTTCTTAACGCGTCTTTTAATAATAGGACCTGATCTAAAAAGCTTAGTCAGCCTTACAAATAGATTCTTATTTTCTGCCATGATTAATGCCTCGTCTCGCTAATTAGGATTCTACGTGTAAGAGTTAGTCTTTAAACACTATAGAAGCCAGCTAAAGTCTCCGTAAGGTTGATTAGAACCGCTTTCAGGCATTTGTGAAATAACAATTGGCTTAAACGGGTTCATACTCTTATTCTCCCATGGAGACGTAACTTTATCTGCACTGGTTATATTAACGGCAAAGGCGCCTAACATAGCTTGATTAATGTCGACTGAATGTTTGCTGTTAACAGGTGACGTATCAAATAACCATACACCAATTGCCAACGATATCACTAGATCGTCATTTTTACCTTTTTGCGCCTGTGCCTTAGCACCCTTCCAGATAAATGTTTTCATTTCGTCATATAAACGACTAGAGTATACCTTGATTTCTTTGTTTCGGATAACTTGTTCAAGCTTAGTCAGTATTTGACTTCTAGATTGACCTGTTGTCGTAAAGCCTATCTTGTGTATGGGTATTTCACCAATACCGTATAGTGCATTGAACTTATCTCGTTGATCCTTAAAATACAAATTCTTGTAGCCCATCTCTTTGAGCTTCATAATAACTGCATAGCCGTATGTATTATTTTCAGGGCAAACTAATGCTTCACAGTATCTCTTACCTGCCTCTGCTAGCAAAGCTGCAAACTGATCAGGTGGTACTTTACCCTTATACTCACAAACCACTTCAGATGTATTTGAGTCAATAACGTGAAACGTACTATAATCTTGCGCATCGCCTCGAGCGACGTCAGCTGATACTATGTACTTGTGCTCACTCATTGAGTATTTCCAGACCCATACACCCATGTCTGGACCCCACCTTTCCAAGGGTGGCTTTACACAAGAACCGATCCAGTCTATTTCACTATTGCTTAGATATGTGTCACCAGATGCAGCAAAGTCACACATAAGCTCTTGTGCGATCTGTTTGTTAGTAAAGTTTCGACTTTCTTTAGCAAACCATTCAGCATCATGCTCTGGGTGCACATCCCAGGGAAGCTTAATAGGGTTAAACTCATTCTCAGATGACTCTGCTTTAAGCCAGATATCATGATATTGACCACCGACACCGTTTGGTGTGGAAAGAACGATAGCACGACCACCTGTTGAGATTGTCGGATACAAGGATGTCCATAGCTCATCAAAGTTTCTAATAAAAGCCGCTTCATCCACAATCAATAGAGATAATGCCTCAGAACGACCTGCATCGTCGGATGTTGGAACAGCTTTTATTTGTGATCCGTTGCTAAACTCAACAGTCTGCTTATTATTTGCTGTAATCTCTGGAAGAATTAGCCAATTTGGCATGCTCTTCAGGGATATCTTTACTTTTTTAATAAAGTTTTGAGCAACAGCTAACTTAGTTGCAATAACTAGAACATTTTTGTCTTTATAAAATATTGCTAGCCACACTGCATAAGCAGCTGACAGTGTAGAGATACCTAGCTGCCTAGACTTAAGAATTACATTAAATCTATGTTCAACAAACTGCTCTAAACACTCATCCTGAAACGGATAAGTGTCAAAGCCTATCAAACCCCGGGTTGGGTGCTGGATCCTCAGGTACTTATTGATAAAGTACACAGGATCCTTACCACACTTAATAATTTCCTTGATCTGCTTCTGTTTGTTGACTATAGCCATTCTTTAGTTTTGGATCTCAACTACGTGGTGACGTCGATACACAGCCACCCTAACTGGATTCAAGGCGTTTGACAGCATTTCGACTGAATCGTCGCTGGCAACATCTTTCACCTTTAAAGTGTTTCCAGTTGCCTCCTTAAAGTGAGCTTTAACCTCACTAAGCTTGGCATTTAACCTCTGTACTGCTTCATCAACCAGTTTATCAACCTGGAGCTTTAAACTCTGTTCATTTGCAAAATGAACTACTTGATTAAACTTCAAGACAAGCTTATTATCAGCTAGTCTAGCAATACAAGAAGATTGCCCATCTGGGCTTGACCCTACAACATTAAGCACTGAACCCAGTGCGTTTATTTCTTTCATGTCCAACATGTGTTTACACTCCTTTAAGAGGACTACTTCCTAAGTATGCTGCATCTAGATTGATTCTATGCAGCAATTCATCGACCTCATTCTTTGAGGGTCGCCATCCGGTCTTCCATTTTTCTTGATTCGGATACATAAAAAAGTCACGACAAACGCTGCAGCAGCCATATTGGTGCCACACTACAACGTCATGCTTGTCTGCGAATAATATATCACATAGTGGACATGATAAAGGCGCAACTTTTTTATTACTCATTGACTACTCTTGCATTTTTCTCAAATTGAGTTATCTCTAAAACATTATCTACTGCATCCTTGACAGCATCTACGTGGGATATAACCATAATGTTCTTGAACCACTTCTTAAGAGAGTTAAGGAGGCGACTACACGCCTCGATATTAGTATCATCCAGGGCACCAAAGCCCTCATCAATAACAAGCAAGTCTGTTTTAGGTAAGGCACTTACGTTAATCAGCGCAACCCTTATTGCCAGAGATGACATCATTTTTTCCATTCCAGAACCACACTCAACAATTCGTCGAGAATCACCGTAGTTAATATAGACTTGCATATCATTAGATCCTGGCTGTGTTTCTAACTCTACTGTAAAACCAACTACACCCTGTAGGATCTTAGATATCTCTTCGTTGATCAAAGGTAATTGAGATGCTATAATTTGTAGCGGGATTCCCTTCTTGGAAAATGCATTTTCAACAAGATTAAATATTCTCCATTTTTTTGTCAGGGACGAGTATTGATCTTTTTCAACTTCTAGACGCTGAATTTCTGTTTCTGACTTCGTAATTTCGCTAGTAAGATTAATTCTTGCTGCATCCTCGATATTAATTCTATTGTTGAGTTCTGAAGCTTGTGCCTTTACCATTGAAACCTTTTTTGCCTCATCTGAGGTTGAAACCCTAGCGCGCATCGATGTCAATTCAAGCTCAGATGAATCAACCTGCTCGCTTAAACTCTTTTTCTTGTTGTTAGTCTGATTCAGTTCCAGTCTAACTTTACCTAGATCAATGTGCATTTCGTTTTCTTTTTGTAATACACGATCATATTTTTCAATTTTTTCGCTTAGGTTCTCTTTAAGCATTACTCTTAGTGATTTTTGAGCTGCGCGTACTTTTTCTTGTGCTTCTTTTGCTTTCGCTGCCTGCTTTTCAATCTGTCGTTTGTGCTTAACAGCATTTTTAACATGAGGACAAACCGGCAAGTGACTCTCTGTACAGCTGCATGGTGCTAGTTTTTCATCTAGACTTTTCTTACTGGACAATAGCTGCTTATCTAATTCTCTTTGGTGCTCAAGGTCTTTAAGTGTTCTTTCCAAGTCACCTAGTGCGGTTTGACGTTCACGTAGCTCATCAATAGGGAACTGCTCTTTGATAGCCTGTACAGCTGTTAGTTTCGCCTCTAGATCTTTGACTCGTTGCAGGTGTGTATCGCTCTTCTTTTCTATAGACACCAAAGACTTCTTAGAGTCATTAAGTACTTGAATATGATTGTCAACATCAGCTTCTGTAACTAGACCTGAATGGTCTGAGGTTGCAAAGGCAATATTTAGCTCTTGAAGCCTAAGTCTTAATTTAGCTAGATTATCCTCAGCACTTTTACGCTGTGCTTCGTTTTTATTCTTTTCAGCCTTCTCTGCCCCTATTAATACATCCCATTCTCTATCAGGAGCATTCTTTAACAAGGTTTTTACCTCTGAGGCGTCTTCTTTAATATGATTAGACATTTCATCATAGATTTCTAGGTCTAGAAACTTAGTTAAGATTGCTTTTCGCTGAGTTGCTTTGTTTTTGATGAAGTTATTCATCTCACCTTGACTTGCAAGTGAAGTCATTAGGAAGTCTTCAGGTGTACCCACAATTTGTCGTAGTACCTTTTCAGTCTCACGGCGCTGTTCGCCGTTCAAGTCCTTAATTTCGACACCCATATCATACTTGACTGAGATTTAAGTGGGTTACAGCGCTTTCGACCCCTGATCTATTAGTCTTCCTAGTAGCTTGACGCTCAATTTTATAGTCTTTGCCATTCGCACTAAGCATAATCTTAGCCATACAGTGCCCTTTCCTCATGTTGATCACATGAAGATTGCTCATAGCACCCCTGTCGGTAGTATTATAGAGGCCAAACATAAGTGTGCCTGGTATTGAGGACTTACCTGCCCTATTTTTACCAAAGATACCTGTGATCCCATTGATCTTTTCAAAGTCTACAATGTTGTTTTTACCGTAGGAAAAGGTATTATCGAACTCTAGACGCTTGACAGACCACTTAATGTTCCTAGGGTTGTCCGATTTAGCTGCTAGTACCACGTACTTGGACACTATAGATTCTATTTTTTCCCACTCTTCGTCACTTATTTCAACGTCTCCATAGTACTCTTTGAGAAACGTCATGTGTGTTGAAGGATCGCGAAGGTCTTTCTTGAAAAATTTGCCTGAAGCTGTATTAATTTCTTGTGTTGATATAGCATTTTCGTATTTAAAGACTATTTCAGAAGCGATTTTTTCTTCTTTGAGTGCATTATGAAGCTGTTTAATCTCTGCTTGTGTTATTGGTGCCTTTGCACGAACCCTAAACCTAGACTTGTCCGGGTAGCTTTCCGCTTCTTCAACAGTTTCGTTGATATCACCATTCCATTCTATGGTAACAAATGGACGACTAAATGGCACCTCGTAAAAAGTCGACTTATAAGTGTCTTTATCATCAATTTCCCAAAAGAGGAACCCTTTTCCAGGGTCTTCTCCATAGTTCTGCTGAATTGTCGACCCCGGGTAGGCGATGCGCTTGTCCTTGTCTAGATACTGGAGCTTGTGAATGTCCCCTAAGAATCCAAACTCAAACTTTGAAAAGAAGTCTATGTCTACATCGCCGTCAATATTCCAGTCAATGTCGGTAGTGGAACCATTTACACCGCCATGGAATGTCGCAATGTTAACTTCACCTTCAATAGGTTCTACTTTATCCCAATTTTCTTCATCAAAGCATGAAAACACTGACCAATTAAAGCCATCAATGCCTATTGGATATGTTCCTGACTTCTTATAGAGGAAAATGTCTGGGTTGTTCAGGGCGTTTAGAATAGGTGATATTGCATCTTGACGATGCTTATTAAGAATCAAGCCGTCATGATTTCCTAGAATGACGTGTGTAGGTGCGATGTCAGCAAGACCATTAAACCACCAAATCAAGCAGTCAATTAACTCAGGTGATATTCCTTGGGTCTTGCTGTGTACAATATCACCCCCAATAAAGATTGCATTGGGCTTGAGACCCTTGGCAATGTCAAAAAGGGCCTGAAAAGACTCTTTGTACTCTTCGTGGCGAGTTAACCCACGCCAATGTACATCACTAATATGTAAGCAACGAAATTTTGAATCAGTCATAAATTTACTAGATCAGCGAACCGCTTCTGATCTCTCCTATTTTTGAAAAAAGTTGGTGACTATAGTTCCAGTTAACAGCACTTTTTGCTATATCTTCAAATTCACCTAACTTCATATCACCTACATCTCGGCCGGAAGGTAGACACACGTACCTGACCCTTACACCGTATGAGGTTAGCACTTTTGCTATATTGTGCATTTTGTTAATTGCATCATTGTCTAAAGACAACAGAACCGGTGTCTGCCTTTTGACAATTTGTTTAAATAATAAAGAATCTTCGGGTAAATGAGACCCTAAAAGACATCCAACGTTTGATCGTACTTTCATTAGATCAAATGGACCTTCGACCAGGACTAATTCTTGTGCCCAGTCAATGTTTAATTCATTAAAGATTACATCCTTTTTAGACACCTTTGCATTTAGGTACTTAAATTTATTCTCTGGGTCAATTGAGCGACCTGAATAATAGTTTAATGCACCTTCATCATCAAAAGATGGGATTATTACACGTCTTCTAAAGTTTGATATCGTACATGTGCCCAAACGGTACTTCCATATTTCGCGGTCTGTCAAGCCTCGAGATCTACAGTACTTAACAGCAGCACGGATATCGGGGTCTTTTGCTAATATATTGTCACCTAATAGCCTGAAGCCCTTGGGAATCTTTAGCTTTTCTACAAAAGTCTCATCTAGTTTGCCTTCAAGGCTAAACTTTGAATTCTTTGCCCACTTTTTAAATGCAGGATGTTCTGCAGCAGACAAAGACACCATTTTAACGACTCTTATAACATTTCTGCCCTTTAAGCCGCAAACCCAGCAGTGATACATGCCCTTTTCTAGATTTATTACCAGTTTTTTCTTAGGTGACCCTGGCTTTGAACACTTTGGGCACTTCACGGACACATCATCGCCATCGCGACTTAGATCTAGTGCACCAAATGCCGCCTTTAGAGCGGACACTCTTTGAGTTCTATCAGACATCTATCATAGTATAGACTGTCCTATACTATGTGTTCAAGTTTTGCAGCGCGTGCTATTACGTAAGCGTCAGCCATATCGAAGCATCCTGGTTCTAGAACGACTTGATTCTTTCTAGGCCCACTTTTTAGCACTTTCTTAGGCCATTCATAACCAGCTAGCTCTTGAGATGTCCATTCAAACACTTGCTCCTTGGTTTCTGCTCCGCCTTTACGCTTTGACAGAATTTTGAGCCCGACAGATTTTCTTGCTGCATTGACATTAAAAAATTGAGGTTCAATCTCAAAAGTGTCTTGGCACAAATAAGAAACTATTCCATTAAACTTTGCTAGCGAAGAAAGTGTCTGAGCTGATGAAAATCCTGATCTGAATGACTGTAGATTCTCTTCTACTGCAATTTCTGTAATATTGTACTCAGACTGGATCATCTTTAGTTCTTCTAGAACACGATTTGCCTTGTTAAAGTGATTTTTAAGCTTTGCTAATGGTATAAAGCATAGTTTGAGCAAAGATGTCTCAGAAGTTAATTCTGGATCTAGTATGCAGTAGCCTGTACAGCTAGTTGATATGTCTAATGCTAATATTGCCACTAATAATCCATCTTGAGTCTAAACATATATCCGTCTGTATCTCTTTTCGCGATCGGCTGGGCTAAATTTGCACGTCCAACAATATTAAAGTTTTCGTCATGCAAGTTAATAGATGTTATGTAGACAAATTTATTCGCAGTTTCAGATGCGTAATCAGATGGTTTAAGATTTTTGTAATTAGGGTTGGAAGAAGAATTGATTTTACCTTTAGGTGCTGGGACATTAATTTCAAGTACATGTACGTTATACTCGCCCTGCATGGTTACTTCAAACTGGTCTCTACCAAAGAACGGTACATTAGGGGTTTTAATAACCGCTATGCCTTCTTCGTATATTAGGGTTCCAATTTCATTCCAAGTAGCTGCCTTTGTTTTGCAGTCTGCTCTGTAGAGGCCACCCTCTTTATTGTCACGAAGTGTAATACCAACGCGACCGCCTGATCCTGTAATGGCAGAGTCTGTTATAATGTAAGAACCTGGCTTTATTCTGTTACCATAGAACAAGTTTGATGTATCAAAAAATACAACTTCATTTGAAC
>Ga0115000_10002159_pt1 | contig 17165 bp, 10 predicted proteins | sample ArcticOcean_MG_C_6_FD_89690 | JGI IMG/M metagenome (GOLD analysis project Ga0115000, IMG submission 89690) | Marine microbial communities from western Arctic Ocean - ArcticOcean_MG_CB8_128 | ecosystem: Environmental > Aquatic > Marine > Oceanic | place: Arctic Ocean: Canada Basin | collected...
ACCGATGCCGGCCGTACGCCGGTGGCGAGAGTGTCGGCGAGGTTGTCGCGGTTGATCCCGGCGGAGTAGCTCACCATGATGTCGCCGTCATGGCCTGGGATCATCAGTTGTCCGGGTAAGGCGTCGGCCAACTCGGCTAGCAATGTGGATGCCAGCACATGGAGCGGAGCGCCGGACAAGTACATCGTGGGGTCGGGCATCCATTGTTTGTGGTTTTTGACTACCAGCGTGTTGGTGAGTTTGATGCCAAATTTGTGACCGCGCTCTTTGGCGTAGTCATTGAGTTCGCCGATGAGTTCGACGCCGCGGTCGAATCCGAGGTCGTGTTTGAAGGCTTCTCGGTCTAGTTGTACGTAGTCGTAGCCCAGTTGGTCGACTACCAGGCTTTGCACGCGGTCGACGCCCAACAATGTGGGGTTCAATTTGACGATGACATCGAGATCGTGGTGGTCGATCAGGTGTTTGACGATGGCTTCGATTTCGTCGGGTGGGCATCCGTGAAAGGTCGACAAGGTCAAGGTGTCGGAGATCACGGGTGAGAAGTCAAGATCGGCGAACTGGGCAAATTCGCCGCCAATTTGGGGACGTAATTGTTCGATGGTGCTCGAGGCATCGCGCATGCCGTCGATAAAGGCGGCCACGCGTTCGGTTTTGATGCCGGCCAGGTCGTAGCCCACTGACATGTCAAATACGTGGGGGCCAGGGTTCGGGCCCAACTTGTCGGCGAGGGGTTCCCACTCGGTCAATATGTCGAGCAGCATCCAGGCCTTGACGTATTCTTCGAGGCTTTGCGGCAACAGGAGTTCTTGACTCCATTCGACGTTGTAACCAATGGTCTGCATATCTATGCAGGGGCGGGGGATTTCGAGTTCGTCAAGAATTTGGACGGTCTTCAGTTCGAAAAGGCGTGAGCCACCTAACCAGGCCAGCACGATGTTTTGGGCCAGTTGACTGTGCGGGCCCGCGGCCGGACCGACCGGACTGGCACAGGTGCGCCCCAAAAACTCGAAGGAAAGATCAATATCGGGGTCGGGTGACCAAATGCGGGCGTTGGGTAGATCGAAGATCTTCTTGCGCGTCGACCACTCGTGGCTAATGCGGGCGAGCAGCGCTTCGAGCGACATGGGGGTGAGTGGTGGGGTTGCTTCGGCCATTAGAGGTCCTCGATTCGGGTGAAAAGTCGTTGGGCCGCTTCGGCGGCTTTGGCTCGGATTTCGTCGGCATCAACTTGGGTTGTCGTACCATTTTCCCAGAGCACTTGGCCATCCACCTCGACCACGGTGGGGCCAACTCCGGTAGTGAACGCCAGACGCCAGGGGTCCATTTCGACGTAGTCCCACGTAACACGATCTTGGCGGGCTTCGGGAAACAGGTCCCAGTTCGTTTCCAGCCAACCCCATGGGGTCTCGGGCGATTCGGTGATGTCGCTTTCGCGTAGGCGCACGTAGGCGACCCGGAACTCGTCGAGCATGTCGGCCCCAATGCCGTCGGTGCCCAGTGCCGTCGGATTTTGGAACCGGGTGGGGCGGGCGTAGCCAACCGCGTTGTTCATGTTGGACCTGGGGTTGTGCACGATTGTGCCCTGAAGTCCGTGATCGTCGGCCAGATGCACCCCGTGTACCAGTAGCCAGTTGTCCTGGGTTAGCCCGGCGAGTCGATCAACGGCATCGATGTCGTCGATTCCTTCGGCTACGTGAATGTGGGCGCCTACGTTGTGCTTGTTGGCTAGCTCCGCGACCCCGGCCAACGTGTCATCGGTGCAGGTGAAGGCGGCGTGGACGCCAACTAGTCCTTGGCCCCCGGCCGAAAGAAAGCGATCGTTTTCGGCCAGGCCGGCGGCGGCCCCCGCGGCACCGTGGCGGTCGGTTACCCCATAGGCGCAACTGACCCGAACCCCAACTTCGGCGCAGGCATCGGCGATGATCGACAATGAGCCGTCGATGGCGTTGGGTGACTCGTGATGATCGATGATGGCGGTGCAGCCTCGTTCGAGCGCCTCGAGGGCGCCGAGTTTGGCCGACCAGTAAATGGCATCTTCGTCGAGCGCCCGATCGAGACGCCACCACACCAGTTCGAGTACATCAAGAAATGAGCCGGGTGTGCGGGGTGGGGCGGGCATGCCCCGAGCCAACGCCGAGTAGAGATGATGATGCGCGCATACCAGACCTGGTGTCTGGTTGGCACCAAGGTCACTCACTGTTGGTCCAAGCTGAGACTCGCTCTTGGTTTTTTTCGTTATTCATGGGCAAGACACTGCGCCACTCGCCGTCGTAGGCGTGCAACGCGGCCGCAACTGCTCCGGCGGTGGGAACCAGTCCGATTTCGCCCACACCCTTGATGCCGTAGGGCGAATTGGGCTGAGGTACTTCGATCAAGATGACGTCGACGCTGGGCATGTCCTTGGGTCGAATAATGTCGAGGCTGCGCAGGGTGGTATTGAGCGGTCGACCGTCGGGGTCAACCGGGAAGCCTTCGCTCAGGGCATAGCCAAGACCCATGTGTACGGCGCCTTCGACCTGGCCTTCGCACAGCGTGGGGTTAACCGCTGTGCCGACATCGTGGGCGGCTACTACGTGTTCGATTTTGCCGGTTTCGGGGTCCACTATCACTACTTGGGATGCAAAGCCGAAGGTGGAGTGAATGATCGGGTTAGCCAGGCCTTCGTTGAGAGAGTTGGTCCAGTCGACCCGGTACTCCCCTTCGTAGTCGACGCCAATCTCGCGGCCGCCTTCGATAGCGACTCGGCAAGCATCGGCGACCGACCCGGCGGTCATCAGCGTGCCTCGACTGCCGGTTGTTTGTCCGGCGCCAAGTTCGCGGGTGGTGTCAACGTAGACCTCGACCTGATTGGCGGTTACGCCAAGTTCGGTGATGGATGCCTGTTGGGCCACGCTGTGCACGCCTTGGCCCATCTCGGTCCAGCAGTGCCGAACTTCGACCTGACCGTCGTCGCGGAAATGGATGACGGCTTTGGCAATTTCTTTGAAGCCGTTGCCGAGACCGGAGTTCTTCAGACCCAGTCCCACCCCCACCGGTTTTCCGGCGGCTATGGCGGCGTCGTAGGCGGGTTTCACGGCATCGAGACACTGGCGGGCGCCGGCGGTGCCTTCGTCCATGGTTTGACCTGGGCCCCATACATCGCCCGGTTCGATGACATTGCGGGAACGAATTTCCCAGCCGGTGATGCCAACTTTTTCGGCGAGGCGGTCGAGCATGCCCTCCATGGCGAACTGCGCCTGATTGGCACCGAAACCGCGGAATGCACCACAGACAGGGTTGTTGGTGCGTATGGCGTGGGCTTCGAGATCAATATTGTCGAGCTTGTAAGGACCGCAGGCGTGGCCGGCGGCTCGTTCGAGCACCTTCATGCCTACCGAGGCGTACGGGCCTGAGTCGCCGATCATTCGTACGTGTAACCCGGTGAGATGCCCGTCGGCGTCGCAGCCCAATTGGTATTCAGAGCGAATGGCATGGCGCTTGGGGTGCATCAGCAGTGATTGTTCGCGGGTCAAGGTGCACTTGACGGGTTTGCCAATGAGCCAGGCGGCTAATGCCGTGTGGGCCTGATTGGACATGTCTTCTTTGCCGCCGAATGCTCCCCCATTGGATACAAGTTCGACGGTTATCCGGTCGGTGTCGACACCGAGCATGCGGGCAATGTCGTTGCGATCGTCCCATACGCCTTGGCCGCCGGAGTAGACGTAAAGCTGGGTCTCGCCGGCGTCGTTTAGCGACGGAATGGCCAAGGTGGATTCGGGTTCGACAAAGGCGTGCTCGACCCGCTGGGTTTGGAACGTTTCGCGGAGAACATGTTCGGATCCCGCCAGTGCGGCCGAAGCATCGCCCCGGGCGTAGGTGGATACCGACAAGACGTTGCCGTCGAGTTCCCAGACGGCGTCGTCTTGGTCGGCGGCTCGTACCGGGTCGGTGATCGGCGTGTGCACCTCGTAGGTCACGTCGATGGCGTCTAGCGCCGCCTGAGCGATTAAACGGTCTGTAGCCACTATCACGGCAAGAACGTCGCCCAGGTAGGCCGTACGGCCGCCTACGGGGATCATGACGGGCCAGTCTTTGTAAATGATGCCGACTCGAAGCTCGGCGGGAATGTCGGCTGCGGTGTACACCGCTTGCACACCATCCATCGCCAGCGCGGCGCTGGCATCGATGCCAAGAATGTCGGCCCGAGCATGATCGGGGTTCTTGACCGCGGCGTGCAGGCAGCCTTCGGGGAACATGTCGTCGATAAAGGGTCGGCGTCCGACCGCTAGATCGTGGCCTTCGTATTTGACGCCGCGGCTTCCAATGCCTGATTGCTCGATACAGACCGCCACTTCGTCTTGGGCCAGTGCTTCGACGGCGTCGAGCACCTTGATGTACCCGGTGCAACGGCAGAGGTGGGCCCCCAGGAGCCGGGAGGCCTGGTCGCGGGTGAGATCGGAGCCGTTTTTGTCGATCATTGCTTTGGCCCGCACCACAATGCCTGGGGTGCAGAACCCGCACTGGAGGGCGCCATGGGCGGCGAATGCGTCGGCAAAGCGGGTGACCTCGGTGTCGTCGAAGCCTTCGATGGTGGTAACTGTTGCGCCGGCCGCCTTTTCCATCGATGTTTGACACGAAACTCGGGCCTTGCCATCAACGAGGACCGTGCAGCAACCGCACTGCCCCGATGGGGCGCAACCATCCTTGGGCGAAATTATGTGCAGTTCATCACGGAGCGCGGACAGCAGGTGGGGGTGCTGGTCGCCAACCGAGACAGACTCGCCATTAACTATGAATTCAGTACTCATTGCGTAATCTCCGAACAGCGAGAAGTTAATCGGGCGGAATTGGACCTTTACGGTCGACGATCATTCCGTAGGTATCGGGGCGCCGGTAGCGCTCGAAATCGAACAGGGTTTCTTTGTAATTCTTGCAGAGATCGAGGTCGACGTCAGCCAAAATGACTTCGTCGGCGTCGGTTTGTGTTTGGGCCATGATCTCGCCCGAGGCGGCAATGATGGCCGATTCGGCCAATCCCAGCACGCCTTCTTCTAGGCCGCCGTGGGCGACACCCACAACAAACATGCCGTTTTGGTAGGCCCCGGATTGCAAACACAGGTGATTGTGAAACCCCGCCAAACGATCTTGGGTGGGGTCGGGTGCGTAGTGGATGGGGGTGTTGTACCCAATGAGCACTAGCTCGGCGCCTTGCAGTGACAGGCAACGGTAGGTTTCGGGCCAGCGGCGGTCATTGCAGATGGCCATGCCCACAATGGTGCCGAAGGCTCGGAATACGGGAAATTCGTCGCCGGATTCGAAGTAGCGGCGTTCGAGGTGTTGGAACTCGCGCCATGGTTCGTGTTCTTCGTGTCCCGGCATGTGCACCTTGCGATATTTGCCCACAATCGAGCCATCGCGTTCGACCAATACGGAGGTGTTGTACCGGTGTCCGTCTTCGGTTAGTTCGGCGTAGCCCAGTTGGAAGCCGACGCCCAGTTTTTTGGCCTCGTCGAATAACGGTTGGGTGTCGGGTCCGGGCATTTCGGTTTCGTAGTACCAGTCGAGTTCGGCTTCGTCTTCGAAGAACCAGCGCGGGAAGAACGTGGTGAGGGTGAGTTCGGAGAACACCACTAGTTCGGCGCCGTCGTTGGCGGCTTGTCGCAGCATGGTTACCAGGCGTTCGACCACCGATGCGCGACTTTCGTGGCGACCAATGGGGCCCATCTGCGCCGCGGCTACACGTAATGTTGCGGTCATGCAATCGTCCTTTGATCGGCGACCTGTTTGGGGGACTATTTACGGAACCGCCCAAGCTGCAAGAGCTGCGAACTTACGGAGTCGAGCTGGCCAATTGGACCAGAACGCTAAGCAGCACGTTAGCGCCTGCCGAGAGGTCGTCCACATCGGTGTGCTCGGCGGGGTTATGGCTGATGCCGCCCACGCTGGGGGTAAAGATCATGGCTGTGGGGCAAAGGCGCGCCATCATCTGGGCATCGTGGCCCGCTCCGGAGGGCATCCGGCGAACCGATAAGCCTTGGCTGTGCGCCGCCGAGGCCACGAGGTCGATTACATCGGGGTCGAAGGCCACCGGTTCGAACCGGGCCAGCGAACGGACTTCGATGGTGACACCTTCTGAGTGAGCTAACTGTTCTAAGAAGATGCCGAGATGGGCCTCGGCTAATTTTAAAGTGGCTTCATCGGTGTTGCGGATGTCAACGGTCATGGTTGCCGTTGCGGCTACGACGTTGATGAGATTGGGATGTAGGTCGATCGCTCCGACGGTTCCGACCTGGGGGTCACCGAACTCGAGGGCTAGTTCGCGAACAAAGGTGGCGACTCGTGCGGCGGCATAGCCGGCGTCATGGCGCATCGACATTGGGGTTGTGCCCGCATGGTTGGATTGGCCGGTAATTGTCAATTCGTTCCAGCTAATGCCTTGCACGCCAGTGACTGCGCCGATTTGTAGGCCCTCACTTTCGAGGACGGGTCCTTGTTCGATGTGTAATTCGATAAACGCGTGCGGGGCCTGGCCCGGTAATGGGCCGGCTCCGGCGTAACCAATGCGTTCGAGTTCTTCGCCGACAATGGCCCCATCAATGCCTTGTACGGTGAGCGCAGTTTCGAGCGGCATTCCCCCGGCATAGACCAGGCTTCCCATCATGTCGGGAGCAAATCGGGCGCCTTCCTCGTTGGTAAAGAAGGCCACGGCGAGGGGTCGATCCAACTGAACGCCGGCTGACTGCACGGTTTCGATGACCTCTAAGCCGGCCAGTACTCCCAGGTTTCCGTCGTAACGGCCGCCCGTTCGGACGGTGTCGATATGGGATCCGGTCATGACTGGTGCGGTACCTGGCTCCCAGGTTCCGGCGGAGTGGGGCATGGTGGCGACCACGTTGCCTATGCCGTCGGTGGCCACATTGAGGCCGAGATCTTTCATCCAGGTGACCACGAGATCACGGCCGGCCTTGTCTTCGTCGGTGAGTGCCAGTCGACAACATCCCGGGTTTTTGTCCGGGCCCGAGGTGCCTTCGGTGACATCGAGGACGCCAAGTGCGGCCAAGGCCTCGATTCGGGCCATAAGCCGAGCAATGTCAATGGTCAGCATAACGATGAGTCTAGCGATCCCTAAACCACCACAGACCAAGCAAGCGTTATACTTGCTACCAAATTGGATGAGTCCCACTGCCCGAACTATTGGCCAAAGGTGGTTCGGTCATCGTGGCCAACGCGAGTTGAGCCTTGAACGCCCATCACGGTTGGGGAAAATCTGCACGACCAACCTCCAACCAAGGTCATCGTCCGATCCGGCACACCTATTCAAAGTTCGATCCTCTACCTCGATCCAAGAGTGCCGACGAAAGTCGTGAGGCATATAGTGGATACACACTGGTTCCCTCAGCAACCCCTACGAATAGCCGCAGGGACCCACCCATCACCGACCAAAGGAAAGTTCTTGTCAAACATCATCGTCTGTTCATTTTACACCGATGACGAGTACTACCAGGAACATGGGTCTGAACTGCGAGCGAACTTGCAGAAACTCGGCCTCGAACATGTAGTCCAAGAAATCAAGAAACAGCCCGGTCAAGACTGGGCTGACTTGTGTCGGCAAAAAGTGCCGTTCCTCGATCAAATGTGCAGAGACAACCCAGAGAAGAAGGTCTTCTGGATTGACGTGGACTGCAGATTGTTGAGTTTTCCTACCTTCGTCTCTGAATCAACCGCAGACATAATCGGATTCCAACGTGGATTCTCCAAACCCCTGACCATTGGATACCAAAAACGGTCGCGGTTTTGGGAACCATGTTTTTGGGGGGTAAACACCAGCGAGCATGCACGACAAATGGTTTCAGATGCTGCCGATGTTGAGCATCGGTCTACTATCAAAGCTACCGACGATTATTTTTTTGAAGAAGGTTGGCGGGCGAACTCCGAAGATCTCACCTTTCAGGTCATTCCTTCAGTTTGTGTCGCCGGTAAAGGCGACCCACAAACTAATAGATCCGCATTCTTTTCCTTTGGCGCTAGCGGAAACGTTGCGGAATTCAAGGGAAAGGTTGCCCAGCATTCCTCCGGTCCAGACGCAACCGATTGGAAACGGCGAGGGGCCAAGCAACAGATAATTCGGGTAGGGAAAAAGCTGTTACAAATCGCACCACCAAAGTTCGCTCGAAAAGTGACTTCGGTCGCTGACAGCCGCGGACTCACGAATTTCCTGACCTCCGGTAGCGACATGCCAAGCAGCACAAGACCAGGCCGGACACTCAAGCAACAACGAAGCCACCTAACGAACACCATTCTTCGAGCAGGAATGAACGGTGAATCAGAAGAACTAGAAGGTAAATACCGAGAATTACTCGAGTTAGGGGTGCCCACGAACACAGAGATAGGAACTCTTGAGGCTGCCCGCAGCTTCGATCACTACATGAACCGAGAGTCCTCGGACGAGATGATTCTGGGTTGGTGGCCTAGACCGTTCCCCGGGAACTTCGGAGACTGGTTGAGTCCTCTCATCCTTGCCGAATATACAGTCTCGAACATCCGGTTCCATTCGCTGCCATCTGGCGAGTTACAAAGCCTTCGACATGTCGTTTCGGTTGGCTCGGTTGGCCGATTTATCCGGTCGTCATCAATTGTGGTTGGGACAGGAATCTCGAGCCTCGAGCACGAGATGAACCCCTATGCATCCTACGTCTCGGTCCGCGGGCCGCTCTCGGCCAAGCACCTTCGTGATTGCGGTGGCCCATCAGTGGAATCGTTCGGCGATCCAGCAGCTGTTATGTCTCGACTATTTCCACGGGATCGTGAGCATACCAACGGCCGGACAGCATTTGTTCGCCACTTCAAACATCGAAATTTGCCGATTTCATTTCCCGAGAGTTTTGATGAACTTGAAGTTCTCATGGGAATGCCAAACAAAATCGATAGTTTCTTAGACCAACTAATTAAGTATGAACGAGTCGTGACGAGTGCAATGCACGTAATGATTGTGTGCCAGTCTTACGGCATTCCCTGCGCCTTAGTTTCTTTCGACGGTTTCCTTGATGCTGTACCTGGGAGCGGAATGAAATATTCTGACTACAATTTGGGTGTTGGAAATCCTGCAGTCACGCCTGTTCCAATCCCACTTGCATTACAATCATTCGACTTCGACCATATTACCCGCGAGGACATTGTAAGTTCCGCTCATATGGACACAATTGAGTCTGCACTGCGGCAAGCTGTCCGCCTCGCCAAACAGTAGGCCATTGGCATGTGGATAATTTTTCAAGAACTGCGGCGCGGAGTTTCTGCTATTTTTTCGACTCGCGCCGACTGGTGGTCATTGATGGCCATCGTCGGCCTAGCAGCAGTTCTGTCCGGGGCAGAATTGATGGCTGGCAAGATGTTCTCCGGGATAATTTTGCCCCACACACCACAGACTGATGCTCAGGTCTTCCGATCATCCATCATTTTCCTAGGCATATTTGGTTCCCTCCGGGCCATCAACTATTTCCGCGAAACGTATCGAATTACCGTATTTGAAAAGTCGTTGGCTCGCATCGTTAAGTCGACACCGCAACAAGATTCATGGCGCTGGGCCACGGCCATGGAGGTGACATCTATCCTCACAATGATCAGTCGACTGGTGGTCATTTCGTTTGTCATGGCGCTCCTGTCCCCAACTTTTGCGCTCGCAAATCTTGTCGTGTCCGCAATTATCGCTCAGGCATTCTCCATCCTTCTGCGTAAACAGTTCATCGAACAACGCGAGTTCCGCAAGAAACAGAAATCTCGCGAGATTGTTCCGAACGTACAGAAAGTCCGCACAAGAATCCGGGCCGCTGAGCTCGCAACATTGCTGTCTGCTTTTGGTGTGATGGGGTTAATGGGCCTGCTGGTAGCCCTTACAGTTTCAGACCGTGTAAGCCCTCAAAACGCAGTGGTACTGTTCATCGCCGTGCGAATGATGGGTCAAATGTACTCCGGTGTCGCATCGGGACTGATGCGATATGTGAGAGCCACGGTGTTTAGTGAATAGCCCAGAAATTACAATTGGCTATTCGACGACCGACCTACGGATCGATGGCCTGTCCATTCCCTCACCAGTCGATGGGGTAGAGATTCTTATCGTTGTACAGGGGGATAGATTTGAGCAGGTTGTTAGGAGTGATGTCCGTTACATAACGTTGCACAATACTGGAGTCGCTAAGAGTCGAAATGTCGTACTCCGCGAAGCGGCTGGACGATTTTTGCTATTCGGAGATGACGACATCATTTGGGATTTGGATGGACTGCGACGCGGCGTAGAATTCCTGAAAACGCACCCTGCCACTTCGCTCATCCTTCTCCAGGCTACCAACCCAGATGGAATACTTCGGAAGAATTACCCAACGACACAAACCGCACTCTCTCGTTGGAATTCAGCCAAAGCAGCAACGTACGAGATCATGGTCCGAAGGGAAGACTTTCAGCAGGCAGGGGTGTGCTTTGACGAAAATTTTGGCGCAGGCGCACACAACCATTTAGGTGACGAATACATTCTAATTGTTGATGCGCTTCGGTCCGGACTCGACTGCAAATTTGTACCATTTACCATCGCCACTCATCCCGAGGAGTCGTCAGGGCTTCGTTTCGACGGGTCCCATGACGCAATTTCGAGGTCTGCCGTATTTTCTCGCGTGTTTGGGTTCTGGTCTGCTCCGGTGAAACTGGCGTTTCTGCTCCGGTCCCCGACCAGGTTTGGAAGCGCATCAGCGTCGTTCAGGTTTCTCGTCAATAGGAGCGGGCATAATGGGCAACTGAAGAAATCGTCTAACCCCTAGATTTTAGAGAGACCCTGTGATTGACCTTCTCCTGACAGATGCTGGACTAATCGCAACTGAAGATACCAACCGACGCGAGATTTCGGGTGGCTGGTTGGCCATCACGGGCGGTCTCATTTCCGGCATCGGAACAGCCGCTGATGCCTCTCCCGAAGCGATCCGAACCGTCAACGTAGGTGGGGACTTGATTACACCAGGTCTCGTCAATACCCACCATCACCTATTTCAGAATCTGACCCGAGCTTACAAACCCATGACGTCCGCGCCGCTGTTCGGTTGGCTACAGACGCTCTACCCGCTGTGGGCTGCGCTCGACGAAGAAGCAGTGCACGTTGCCGCCTGGGTTGGACTTGCGGAGCTGGCACTGAGCGGCTGCACGACCTCCAGCGACCACCACTATCTCCACCCAGCGAACAGCGGCGACCTCATCACCGCCGAGATTCTTGCCGCCCAAGACCTGGGGATGCGGTTTCATCCCACCCATGGGTCCATGTCGCTGTCACAAAAAGATGGTGGTCTACCGCCCGATCATGTAGTTCGCGATGAAGATGACATCATGGCTGAAAGCGAACGCCTAGTGGCGCTACACCACGACCGGTCCCATGGCGCAATGACCAGAATTGCGCTCGCTCCGTGCTCACCTTTCACCGTGACTCCCGAGCTAATGATTCGTGCCGCCGAACTTGCTGAGCGTCTAGACGTTCGTCTGCACACGCATTTGGCCGAAAACGATGAAGATGACACGTTCTCCATGGAGATGTTTGGGCGTCGCCCAATCGACCAGTTCGAGCATGTTGGCTGGTCAACAGATCGCACGTGGGTGGCGCACTGTGTCCGCCCAAACCTTGATGAGATTCGGCGCCTCGGAGCTGCGGGCGTGGGTGTAGCCCATTGCCCGTCATCCAACATGATTTTGTCCTCAGGAATTGCCCCAGTAGTCGACCTGCGCGCAGCGGGATCCCCCGTCGGCTTGGGTTGCGACGGCTCTTCGTCCGCCGATTCTGCGTCTTTGTGGCAAGAGGCTCGCCTGTCGATGTTGCAGGGAAAGCTACGCAACGGGGCCGACGCCATGGCCGCTCGTGACTCGCTGGAGATCGCTACTCGGGGCGGGGCCGCGTGCCTGGGTCGCCAAGGTGAAATCGGCGAACTCTCCGTCGGCGCGGTTGCCGACGTGGCGGTGTGGAAAATGGACGGCCCCATATTTGCCGGAGTCCACGACGACCTCATCGAGGGATGGTTACGGTGCGGTCCAACAGCGGCGCACCATACAATCGTCAACGGCAGATTTGTCGTAGAGGGCGGGCAATTGGTATCGACCAAGGTCAATGAGATGCTCACAACCCACAAACAGGTTAGTCGCCGGTTTCAGCCGTCATAACTCAACGCAATGCGGCTCGAACCCGGTCTGGGGTAAGCGGAAACTCGTCGAACCAGACGCCGGTGGCATCGTGCAACGCAGCGGCAAGCGCCGGCGTGTACGTCATCATCGGCATTTCGGCCATACCCCGGGCACCAAACGGGCCCAGTGGGTCGGCTAGCTCAAGGACAACACTTTCAACCACGGTCGGGATGTCGCCGATACCAGGGATGAGATAGCCGCTAAATCGGGGATTGAGCACCCGTCCATCTTCGACCCGCAGGCGTTCGCTCAGGGCATAGCCGTGGCCTTGCACGACCCCGCCTTCAATCTGCCCGACCACAAGAGCCGGATTGATGGCCTTGCCCACGTCGTGGGTGCTGACGACTCGGTCGACAACAATGTGGCCCGTCTCGCGGTCGACGGTGATTTCGATCGCTTGGGCGACGTAACCATAGGTGAAGTTGGGTTGCCCCTTGCCGGTTTCGGGGTCGAGGGTCTCGGTAGGCGGCGCAACAAATCGGAACGTGCCAACCGCGGGCCGTTCGCCGTTTAGCCATGCTTTCTCGGCTTCTTCGGCGGCACCCAAGATGGCGTTGCCCGACATCCACGTGAGACGCGATGCCGACGCCGAACCTGAGTTTCGAGCCGTTGCCGTGTCGGAGAATTCGCCGGTTACGTTGGCAAACGGCACTCCGGTGGCATCGGCTGTCATCTGCAAACATGTGGTGTGGGTTCCCTGACCCACATCGGCGCCCGCATAGAACACTTGGGCATGGGTTGGTTCTTCACCATCGCCACTCAAAATGATTTCTGAATCGCTGCTTTCGGGGGACCCAAAGGAGAACCCGACGTTCTTGAAGGCGCACGCAAAGCCTCGGCCCCGAAGCAACGCACCCTCTGACGGACCCAACGATGCGAACGGGCTGAAGCCCTGGCCAGCCGGTTGCATCGGTACTTCGAAGTCAGCCTCAGCCGCGCAACGATCGATGACCTCCGGCAAGGTCACCCCCTCAGGCATAAACACCTGGGTAATACCGATGCTGCCTTCTCTGAGCGTGTTGATGCGACGTATCTCGATCGGACTCATGTTGAGAGCCACCGCGAGGCGGTTGACCTGACTTTCGGCTGCGAACGCCGCTTGTGGTCCGCCGAAGCCGCGAAACGCTCCGCCCGGAATGGCATTGGTATAGACCACATGAGAATCAACACACACGTTGTCAATTTCGTAGGCGCCCGCCTGACCAAGGTGACAGTTGCCAAGCACCTTGTTGGATGTGTAGTTGTAGGCACCCGCGTCGAGCCAAGCTTCGGACTCGACAGCCACGATGCGACCCTCATTTGTTGCCCCCCACTTGGTGTGGATCCGACCCCGATGACGTTTGTGGTGTCCGACTATGGACTCTTCACGAGACCACCGCGACGTGACCGCCCGGTTGAGGCCCAAAAAGGCAACCTTGCGGGCAGCTAGCGCCAAGACAATTTGCAGTGAAGTATCTTCGCGCCCGCCAAACGCACCCCCGATAGCCGGGTAAATGATCCGCACCTGCTCTTCGTCCAACCCGAGCGCATGGGCAACTTGTTCACGATCTTCGTGCGTCCATTGACCGGCCACCTCAACAGTGACTCGATCGTTCTCATCGATATAGCTAACGGCCGCCTCGGGCTGCAAATACGCGTGCTCCTGATAGGGCAACGTGTAAGTGGTCTCGACCACAACATCGGCCATAGCCCACCCGGCTTCCATGTCACCCTTACGAATTTTCATGGACTCATAGGTATTACCCGGCAGGCCATTCTCGGCATGAACCAACGGCGCATCATCGGCGAGGGCTTCGTCGATGTCGGCGACGATTGGGAGTTGATCCCATTCGGCTTGAATCGCGGCCGCTCCAGCCTCGGCGGCCTCGATGGACTCGGCCACAACCAAGGCAAGGTGATCGGCTTCCCATCTACTGACATCGCACGGGATAGTGCTCCGACCAGTGTGATCAAGGCCAATAAAGACGGGTTGATCAAACATCGTCAAGCCGTATTCATTGACGGGAACATCGGCAGAAGTCAACACGAAAAGGACACCATCGGTGGCCTCAGCCGCTCGGGTATCGAGTGCCACCAGACGGGCATGGGGCTGATCGGTGAACACGACCTTGGCTACCAGCGCGTCGGCAGGAAATCGATCCGCCGGGTACTGCGCCGCGCCAGTGACCTTGGCCCGGGACGAAATGTTATTGGGCGATTCTCCGACGCTCATCGTGCCTCCTCCTTTGGGGCCGCGTCTTTTTGGACCGCGGCTTTCTGGAGGGCAGCGTGAATGGCGTAATAGCCGGTGCAGCGGCACAGGTTTCCGGCCAGACCCGATCGCACCTGCTCAACCGACGGCTGACTGTATTCTTCCAGCAACATCGCACCTGCCATCAGCAGGCCGGGCGTACAAAATCCGCACTGCACCGCGTCGCAAGTCACAAACGCCTCCTGCACAACATGCAAAGCATCGGGCGATGCCAACCCTTCGACCGTCGTGATTTGAGCCCCATGGGCTCGAGCAGCCGGGACAAGACAACTCATGACCGCCGCCCCATCGAGGTGAACGGTGCAGGCACCACATTCGCCCTCGGCACACCCCTCTTTGACCCCGGTAAGGCCTACCTCGTCGTGCAGCCAATCCAGCAGCGTGATACCCACCGCTCCGGCGTTCGTGACGGTTTGACCATTGACCGTGGCGCTGATCTCATCGTCGACGCCAATTTGTGGAACCGCAGCACGGGTCCGAAAACGGCCATCAAAATCCTGCGCCCATAACAACGGTGGCTCACTCGGCAAAGTAGCCGCCGCAGTATCAGCAGCTAATGCCTGCAAGCCGCGCCGAACCATGACCGCGATTTGGTCGGACCGGTACTCGGCGGTGGCACGTAGATCGTCAATTGGTGTGGCGGCGTTAACCGCGGCTACAGCAGCTGCTGAGATAGTTTCTTCCGTCAACGATGACCCCACCAAAGCATCAGCAAAGGCATCGACACAAAGAACTGTGGCAGCCACCGACCCCAACGCCAACCGAGCCGAACGCACAGTTTCGTCAGGACCTAAATCGACAACCATGGCGAGATGCACAACAGAAATAGCTTGCGCCTTACGCAGACCGAGCTTCACAAATATCCCCCGTGAGCTCACCGGCATTGGCGGCACAAGAACAGCGGTCACGATTTCGTCAGCCGCCTTTTCGGTGGCACGAAAGCCGGTAATGAAGTCGCCGACCGGCAGGACTCGAACACCGCGTAGCGAGGTCAACTCGACCGACGCATCCAAAGCGATGAGGGCCGAAATCGTGTCATTAGCAGGACTTGCCGTAACAATATTTCCCGCCACAGTCGCCCGGTTGCGCAACTGAGGCGAACCTATCTCTGCGCACGCCTGCGCCAAAGGTAACGCAACCTTCTGACACAACGCTGAGGCCATGATCTGGTTATGGGTTACACCCGCCCCAATCCGTACATGCGTTGCTGTCTCGGCAATTTCGCTCAGTCCGGCAATCTGGCCAAGATCGATAAGCATGCTCGCATCACGATGAAGTCCCCGGTCAAGTTCGACAAGGAGATCGGTTCCACCGGCAATAACACGGGCCGAAGGGTCGGCCTGCACCAACGTGAGCACCTCGGCGAGCGTCGCAGGGCTTATGTAGGCCGACACTCGTGTCGGCGCAGTTTGTACGTGATGCATTACAGAACTCAATTCCTACCCGGTTAAACATCTTAGGAGGGACACCCTCGATAGCAGATCCATAGTAGCCCGATGGCTATAGATCATCGGGCTACCGCTAGAGAATCCAACACGTCTAATGTTCGCCGGCCTCCATAGCCTGAACGGATGAGTATGGGAGCACACATGGCCATCGGGCAAGACCCGAGCACCATCAAAGGCCAAAAAATCACCAAGACGACCATCAGGCGCGTGTTGGAGTTCGCTCGCCCCTACCGAAGCATGCTCATTGGCTTCATCATTACGCTGATTCTTGCTGCGCTGGTCAACCTGGTTCCTCCGCTGCTGTTCAAGCTAATCATCGACCGCGCCATCGAAAACCAGGACCGCGGCCAGGTCAACACCTACGCCATCGTCATTGTCATCGCCGCCTTCGTCGCCGCCGGATTGTCGCTAGTTGAGCGCTACTGGTCGGCCGTTATTGGCGAAGGTCTAATCTATGACCTGCGTGTCTCGCTGTTCGACCACGTACAACGCATGCCCATGGCGTTCTTCACCCGAGTCCAAACCGGTTCGCTCATTAGCCGAATGAACAACGACGTAATTGGCGCACAGCGAGCCATCACCGGCACACTCGGCCAAGTTATTTCCAACGTGATTGTCCTCGCAACCACACTCGTCGCCATGTTCATACTGGAATGGCGACTCACGTTGCTCGCCCTGCTTCTCCTACCCATCTTCGTCCTGCCAACCAAGCGAGTCGGCCGAAAGCTCCAAGGGTTACGCCGCGACTCTATGGATGTCAATGCGTCGATGAACATCACCTTGACCGAACGCCTTAACGTCAGCGGAGCGCAAGTAGTAAAGCTCTTTGGCAGCCACGACGACGAAGTCGCCGACTTCGGAGGGCGCGCCGGGCGAGTACGCGACATCGGTGTCCGCAGCGCCATGTACGGCCGCACGTTCTTCATCGCCCTGGGCCTCGTCGGCGCCGTCGGCACCGCCATCATTTACTGGGTCGGTGGTTACTTCGCCATTTCCGGCGACATCAGCATCGGCACGCTCGCCGCACTCGGACTATTTGTCGGACGGATCTACACACCGCTTACCGCACTCACCAATGCTCGCGTCGACGTCATGACCGCTTTGGTTTCCTTCGATCGCGTGTTCGAAGTACTAGATGCCCCAGTCGCCATCTCCGACGCCGACGACGCCACCGAACTCACCGACGCCAAAGGCCAGATCACCTTTGACCACGTCACCTTCACCTACCCCACCGACGGTGGTCTACTGGACTCCCTACAAGGAGGACAAGTCGGCGAAGAAGC
>Ga0115000_10002162_pt1 | contig 17151 bp, 19 predicted proteins | sample ArcticOcean_MG_C_6_FD_89690 | JGI IMG/M metagenome (GOLD analysis project Ga0115000, IMG submission 89690) | Marine microbial communities from western Arctic Ocean - ArcticOcean_MG_CB8_128 | ecosystem: Environmental > Aquatic > Marine > Oceanic | place: Arctic Ocean: Canada Basin | collected...
GAGGAATTTAAAGAGGATATTCAAAAATGTTTATTAGACGATATTCCCCCAGAAGAACTCCCGGCTGCCTTGGGACTCGTAGACTCTGATGATTCTTTCGTGGGAAGTTTCAACGAAGAAGACGAAGACGAAGATTATGAGAACAATACAGACGAAAGCGAAATTAGTTACGAAGACGATGATGAAGACGACGACGCAGACAATTATGATGGAGACGATGATGAAGACGATTGTGATGATGATGACGACAATGATGAAGACGACGCGGGCGACGAAGAACTCTTGCTTCCGAACGGAGAGCGCGTTTAAAATGCAGTTTTTTTTTGTTCCTGATAACAAATAGACCATATAAAATATGCCTGCCAGAAAAAAAAAAGAAAAAGTTGAAGTTGTTAAGGTTAATGAAAAAGTTGAAAAAGTTGAAGAAACTCCGAGTGTAGAAGAAGAAAGTAAATCTAACGAAAAATCTAACGAAAACGAAATTGAAAAAATTCCAGAAAGTAAACAACCCAATGTTCCACACGTTATAAATCAGATTATTCAACAAGTCCAAATTTTAACAAAGCAAGTTGGAACTCTTAATTCGAACATTGATGTTGTCAAAACCTCGTGTGAAAAAGAAATTCAAACTTTAAAGGCGCTGGTAGCTAGCAACGCTGGCGACATCAGCGCGGGCGAATCTAAAGATGTTCTCTCCATGGTTTCCGCAAAGTTGGAGTCTAGTACGAGGGCAATCAGAGAAGATATGAACATGTTGAAAACCTCATTAACCCCTCGCTTGTTAAATTTGGAAAAGGCCCTTGTTAACTCTCCGCCGCTAAGCCAACCAGCCCTACGCCCTACGACCCCGCGGCGTCGTTAGAATAAAAGCCCTACCCCAAAACGAAGTAATAATTTTTCAGTTAAAATATTTAAGGTAAATAAGAATAATGAGTCACCCGTATATAAAAATTGGTACAAGTCAATATATTGGCCTAGTAGCCATTTTAGTTGGATACATGTTCGGATGGTACGGAATAGTATTAATACTTTCCAGTGCTGACAAAGACCCCATAGTTAAACCAACCAACAAGCAATGGATTGGACTAGGTTTTACATTTTTAATAGCGTGTCTTGTGTGGATACAAAATGTTTTTGTGTTCCAAGGCGACGAACAAAAACAAGGTTAAAGCAAAAACAACACGTTTTACCGCGCTCTTAATTTTTCCGAAAAAATAGATTGAAACTACCTTTTTTTATTTTTTTAGAAGCCAATTTAGTTTGGCTTGTGTTTTCTTTTTTTTTTTGGGGCGTTTTTCTTTTGTTGTAGATTTAGATTTATCAATTTTATCAACTTTATCAACTTCGTCTTCTTTTCTCTTGACCTTGACCTTGACGACGAAAAAATCAGAACTCAGGGTCTGTTTGATTTTTTTTTTCAGCAACGGTTTTTTGGGTTGCTCGGGTTTTATCTTTTTAACGTTAACAACAGCAACAGGTGGTTCTTTCATAAAAAAATCTTGAATAGATGGTTGATTTTCGTCTCTAAACGTCGGAAGACTTCTTATTGTATTTTGAAAATGGTGTTTCAAAGGAACTACACAATCGGTCATTCTACATAATGCGTCTCTAAGCTTTTCTGCGTAATATTCTCGATCAATTTTATATTTATCTGGATGTAATTGTTGATAGCCTGGATCTTCGCCACGCAGGGCGAGTTTCGTAGTTCGTGGACCCATAACAACTACAAAATCTACACGATCTCCTCCCATTGGAATATCACACGCCATCAGGCCATTATTTACACGATCTCTAATTTTTTGTGCAAGGATAGAATGAATTTGTGGCGACTTGTAGCCTTTTCCACTCAGTTGCTTTGATATTACAAATTCCTTGAGCGGAATTGTTTCATTTTTGAGCATTTCTAGTTCTTCGATCACAACTTGTTCGGCGGTTCTTATAACGTGGTCTTTATCAATACGAGCGTCTTGATCACCGTCTAAATCAAGCACGGGTAGAAGTATGTCAGCAACTCTTCCGTAGACCCTTCGTAACCACGCCGAATTATCTCTTCTTTCCGTCTCGACGCCCTTTGCACCGCGCTTAGGTTTTGACCCGGGTTCCCATTCAACATATAAATACCGTTTTTTCGCTACTTGCAAGAAAGGACACATAATTTTTTCGAATTCGAGCTCGATAGGCTTGGGGAAATGTGATGTTACATGATTTGCCATTTCCTCTCCCAGTTTAAAAGCTTCTTTTATGCCGGCAGGTGTTGCTGGTAAATTTGGATTTACGTAACATGAATCGGTATCTCCGTACACAATTTTCGATTTCGGCCATTTTGCTCGAACATGTTTTATAGTTTCTGAAATAAGTGTGCGCCCCTGCTGCGTTACAGTTTGCGCGATCCAAAAATTTGCCAACAGGCCCCTATAACAGGAGCACGGTTTATGAAACTTCTCACAACAATCCGGGTACGCTAGGCAATCTTTGTCTCTAATACCGGTGACGCCGCAAAATCCATATATTGAATTACAACTAATTTTGTAAGCTTGTTGCAGCTGGTCATAAATCATTTTTTCAAATTCCGTTTTCGCAGCTTTCATTTTTTTTTTCGTGGCTCGACGTGCGTTTAACAAATCTTCGAGTAGTGCGGGCAAGACTCCTTTTCGTATTTTTGCTTGAACAAACGACACGTCCACCGTCTGAGTTTGTTGCCCTTCTTCAAATTGAACCAAATGTGTCCATGTTTTTCTATCTTCATCATTCAACAATTTGCACTTAGTTATTTTGTTTTTGTTCCATTCGCATGTTGAAAAACATAGATTATATGCTTGCATGATTGAAGGATATAGACTTGCAAAATCCAAGCCCAAAATTGGCTGTTCGTGAAAGCCTACAGACGCGTCTAACACAGTAGCTCCCTGGTAACCAGCGGGTGGGATCGGAAGCGCTTTCTTGTTGATAAAATAATTCATTTCCGTAGCTTTTTTTGATATGACGTTAAAAGATTTTCGTTGTTCTCCGGTAAGTACGTATTTTTGAAGCCCTGTAACGGTTACGCAACTTAATCCATAAAGAGCGTGGATCATCTTTACTTTAAGAACGAGGTCTAGAGTCAGAATACAATCCACCATACAATATTTAGCAACGTCTTCCATTTTTAATTTGGCTGACGTTGTGGTTTCGTCAGCGAGTAATCGATCTTTGTTGCGATGTACTTGAAACAACCGGAACATTTCTCTCGGTTTGACGTCTAATTTCTGTCGACCACCAAGAAAATGATCGGCCAGTGAATTCAATTTGTAAGAGGACAACGAAAAGGCCCGACGAAAGTAAATCAATGTATCGTGAACAACGATCCCGAATGGATTTATTTCACCAATTTTATACTTTCCCAGTTGGTTATTTTCAATTTCCCGTTCCTTGAAATAACAACGCCTGCAGTCGTCAAAAGGAGACATGTCCAGGATCTTGTCCTTTATTTTATATAGGATAGCTCTCTTGACAAGGAACGGAATATCAAAATTTAATCCGTTGTGTGCGATAAGGTGACATGTTTTTTTCTTTTTGAGCAACTCGACAAAACGAAGCAGCATCGATCGTTCGTTTCCACCAAAACATTCGAAGCTAAAGCTTATATTCTCCACGTCGAGCTCTTTTGGGGGACAATTCCTGGTATTTTGCCGGGATAACATTATAAATTCACGTTTAGTTGTTCCATTTAGATCTTGAAACACCATTCCGATTTGTTCGCAATAATCTAATTCATTTTCTGGATTTGGAAACCCAAACGTCTCACAATTGCATTCCAGATCAAATACACACATCATCGTAGGAGCGGGTGCAAGATTTTCTTCCACGGGTGTTATTTCCGAAATATCACATTCATATTTCGTGAACTGTTTATTTTTCCAGGTATCGTTGATTTTCCTGTAATTGTTTCCGGGAAAATCGAAATAGGAACACGGGGAAACTCCAGTTTGAATGTAAAATTGTTGCTCAAAGTTGATTTCTCGTATCAGGTCTGTTTCTATATTATTCTCATCCACGGCCATCGTTTGAATTCTTCTCGCACATTTGCCCATACTAGCGGTATCGATACCAAATACTTGGAGAACGAGAACTTTATTCTTTTGGTATCCACAGAGCGGCCACATTTGTTTTTGAACGATCTTGTTTTCTGTGGAATCCGCAACCAGTTCCTTATCGCTAGTACCATAGTTACAAAAATATTCCCAACTTGTAGGATAATCATACTCCTTCGGAACAACGAGAACGTACGGCATGAATTTTTTTACTTTTAAAAGACACGGCTCGCCCTTCTCGTTCGAACCCGCCAGCGTGACGTCTCGATCATGGTTGCCGTACGCAAAATCGAGCAACTGGAACCGCACCATGTTCAAGTTGTTCCAGGTCTTCTTAAAGACAATTGAAATTCAAATTTGAAATCTAGATAAAAAAAAATCTAGACTTTCTACGTTGCCACGCCACAATGGATGACGAAGACGTTGGAAGGACTGGCGTGCAGGCAGCGGGCGAACTCTGTGCCAAAGCAAAAAAGAGGATGAGACCAGGGCACGATAATCTTGATATTTTTGCTGAATTTGATAAACTTGAAGATACACAAAAGACTTCCTTGGCAACTGACCTGTGGGGAAAAATTTCAAAATTAAGAGCGGAGAGACTGGATACGTTTAACAAAGACGATAATTCGGACTGTAAACATCCTTTTTGGCACGACGTTGACAACTTTGTAAGAAAAAAAGCTGTAAGGAAGTTGAAATATTTAATAGATGCGTTTGGAAAAGATTCTATTGAAAGTTGGTTTCGAGACAAATCAAAACAAGAAAACTTAATATACATTGCCACCGCCGTCGTAAAGATGGAAAGAAATGATTTAAATCCGAGCGTGTTGTACGAGTCAATCTCAAAGTTTCAAAAAAAAGACAAATTTTGTGCAAATTTTAAATTAAAAAATAAAAATGGAAACCATTCGAAAACGCCAAAAAATCTTATTTTTGTTTTAGATCAATTTGTCACCGATTCCGAATACGAAAAAAAAGAAAATTGGAACACGATCCGCATTCCACTGTATATTGAAATTGTAATTCTACACGCACTGGAGAAGGACATTGGTAAAACAAATTGGAACAGCAGGCATCTTATTGGACCTGAAGAATATTTAGATTTAAATGTCTTTCAACAAAAAAATAACGTTACAAAAGTGGTCGAACATTTTCTAAGCAAAATGGAAGAAGATGATATAAAAGTACCTTTTTCAGACGTTCGAGGATTTTGGTTGTCTTTACAACAACACAAAAACAAATTTTTGGTACACGATAAATTAACATCATCGATTCATATCTCTACAGTTCGCGTCCCACGATACATTACGACTCCCTATCACAAAAAAATGGCTAATAGCGTAAAAGAATTGCTTCAAAAACAAAGAAAGGTTCCATGTGAAATCGGGGATGTTGAAACGGTATCCGAGTGGAAAAAATTCAACAAAAAACAAAAACGGGCGTGTTCAGAGTTTGCAAGATCTGGAATACTCCTCATATACGGTAACGCGGGAACTGGAAAAACCTATACAACCTCGTTTATTTGCAAAAATTTTAAATTCATGGACATATGTATCTTAACACCATCTCACGTTGCCATGAATAATTCTGTAAAGGCGTTGTTGAAAGAGAAGTTTCAGGCGTCGGAAGATACCAAAAATGTTGAAAATCAGAATTCGGAAGATACTGAAAATAATGACTGCAACAAAAGGTCAGCTAAAAAGGCAGCTAAAAAGTCAGCTAAAAAAAAGCCGAAACTACGAAAATTATTTTTTGAAAAAATCAGCGTTACTTTAATGACCTGTCAACGTTTTGAATTCGTATCCAAGTGGTCAGACCCTAGTTACGACTTAATCATAAACGAGGAAGTATCAATGTATTCCCATGAATTGCTTGTAAACCAACTCAAAACTAACGCATGCATCTTGTTAGTCGGAGATGTAAAGCAGCTCGAGCCAATTAATCAGTGTTCCTACCCGCTTATGGATATTATGAACACGAAATGTATCCCCGTTGTAGAATTGACAGAAAATAGAAGATGTGAAGGAATAGCCTTGAGAAAATTCGTAAATAGTGCTGCCCAAGGGAATTATAACTCAAAATCCATCCAAGAATCAGAAAATAAAATTGTTGAAACGGGAAATGTAAAATTTAACAAGAATAATGTTACGTTGGACATAGAAGTTCCCATGAAGGACGATTCCAAGTGGCAAGAAGAGTTGTCCATGTGGCTTGAAAAAGATAAAATGCCAATCTCAACAGATGCTAAGTTCTTGTCTATGTGGCTTGAAAAAGATAAACTGCCGATCCCAACAGATGCGAAGTACATTACACTAACAAACGAAATAGTTTTTGCGATAAATAAACGAGTTCAAGCGGAGATCAAAGAAAAACAGGATCAAGCCTTTTTTGATAAGTATGAAAGAAGTCGACGATTCATAACATATAAAAAAGATAAGATATTTAATATTTACGAAGGCGACCGGATCATGTTTCAAGAACATTACGAAATTGAATCAGATGATTGCAATGATCACTACATAATTAACGGACTACAATGTTATATTGCTGAGATTAACATTAACAATGACTTAGTGAAAATTCGTTATGAATTCAAAGAAATCCAGCATGATTGCTGGATTTCTGTTAAAAAGTTAAACAAAATAAAAATTCAACTCGCCTACGCGCTAACCGTTCACAAATTTCAAGGTTCTGAACATCCGAAAATTATTTATTATGACAAGAACACGGATGGTTGCTACAACAATCTACTTTATACTGCAATTACTCGAGCAACAGACGAACTTCATATCATATGTGATAAAGAAGTCGGTCAATTTGAAAGTCTTTTTAACAAGGTATTTGGCAGAAAACTGAAGCGAAATACTATCATTACGTTATTACAAGAGCAAAACTTGGATGCGATGGAATATTAGACGGCTCGTTAAATAATTTTTGCTATATTTCTACATTTCTATATTTCTATATTTCTAGATAAAAAAAAATCTAGATTTTCTAGGATAGACTACTGTAGCTAGCTAAATCTAAAACAAACCATGACCGACTTTGAACTGACTGGCGTGCAGACGGAGTCCGAGCGCCTTGATGCCTCTATGTGCCGCGCGAAGGTAAACGGCACTATTATCGAGGTCGACGCTGATACAAATATTGGAAAATTGTGTAACTCCAATAAAAACAAACAAGTTCAATTGAAAATATCAACATTTTTTAAACCCAAGACCACAAAGAAGAACAAGAACAGATTATCTCATCCAATATACTGCACCAGCCGTGTCCTAGAACAGATTAAAAAAAAAGAAAAGAAAAATTGCACCACACGAAAGCCCTATTGGGAATTCGACAATTATCCAGATGGTTGTTCTGCACCACACGAGTGATCTATTGTCTCCATTCTTTGCCACATCCGGTGCATGTGCACATTTGAGTCATTGGTTCGTCCGCGGATCTCGTTTGTTTTAATTTCCACGTTGCTTTGGCTCCGCACCTAGAACACCTCACGAGGGCGTTGTCGTCGTCATCGTCATCTGATGCACCAGCATCACAATCTTCGGAATTGTCGTCCGATTCATCGGAATTTTCAAAAACTCCTAAGAATTCTTTGTTTTTAAAAAGAGAGAATTTATCCGGCTGAATATGAATAGGAATATTTTCTGGTTTAAGAACGAAACTGGAACACGCGTCTGATAGTTGACTACAATATTCCTCGGTTCCCCGCCCAAGTTGCGTACTAAGGCAATCTTCAAATTGTCTTGTCCAAAGTTGGTTTTTCGACAGACTAGGTTTTATGTACCATTCTTCTACGTTTAGTTCATTTTTGCACCCGCTACTTGCTAAATATGAAAATGATTTCGTCAACACACGTAAATCTTCATCTGGGATATCATTTATTTGAATCGAAACCATACTTTTTTAAATTCTAATTAAATTCAATTTAAAATTAATTTACATTAATATGGAATTTGAAATTAAAAAGCTGCCCGAAATATCGGAAGTTGTTTCGTTTCACTTTAAAATGAACAGTTGGAAGCCCGTATATATCGAGTACGGACCAGGAAAAAAATTTTTAGTAAATCATGCCATAGTGCAAAAAACAAATTATTTGTGCCCCATTTCTCAGTATAATATTTACGAATTTGAAAACCTTTTTCGGTTTGGAAATCTGTGCCAAGGTTTTAAGCAAGATAAAATTATTAGAATTGTAAAATGGTAGCAACCCCTGCGTATCTGCAATGCGCGAGCCTTACATTCTTTTTTATTTGTGTAAATTGGCCACGGCCTTTTTTTTCGTTTTTCCTTTTTTTGGCAATATGTAGTCTTGTTTATACTAGTGGAAACATATTAAAACTAATTTACGATATGCATTTAAAATATATCTTTTATGATCCGTTTCACAAGTCTACCTTCAGCCCAGACAATGCAAACAACATCGTCGCCCAACATCGCCCCTGAGCGCGATCATTTTCCTCGCAGAAGTCACATGACATAAAATGTCGTCTAAATTTGATTCTTTTATATTTTCCTCTTCATCTATGTATACAACTTTGCTGATTCCGTACGCACGTAGTGCTTCCACGCAATGAACACAAGGCGTTGAATTTTTAGGCTCTCCAGATTTGTTTATGCGAGCAACGTAAATTGTTAGTTTCTTAAACAACTTTTATCATTTTTTTGCGTTTTGTGCGAACCGCCGAGGAACGGCCAGAGAACACAGATCGTCCCCCTAACGAATAGAAGCAATTTCGAATGAGATTTAATTCGGCATGCGAACTGCAGTTCTCATTCAAAATTCTGTCTTTTGAAACGAGTCTATAATTGTTGAAACCAAAAGCAATCGCTTTTCCATTCAAAACGGCAACCGCCCCGTGTTGGTGGAGACATGGTGATTCTTGAGCTACCTTTAGGGCCATGTGTATGAATTGCTGTTGTTTAGCCATCTTTGTTTTCTAGGTTATATTATTTTTTGGTTTTTTGACGTATGTAAAAAAATCTAGACTTTTCTAGACTTTTCTAGACTTTTCTAGAGAGGACAACCACCATGCAGACTCTTCACCAGAGAAATCGAACGGAGCACCCAAGTGGCGAACCCTTTGGACACCAACACCGAAAACCTTGTAAATACGTCCACTATTCCCAACACAGGGAGTTTTGTTTGCTGGATAAAATGAATTATGTTGAACAATTAGTTCGTGCAGATGATGTGTGTCCGTTTAAAATGAACTGTAGCTACGCACACGCTCTTCAAGAAGTTGGAAAGACTGGCTTTGCGGTTGAAAAGCAACGTGCCATCATCCATAAAAGAGAGAAAATATGGATAAATGAGCAAATAGAAGATTGTACCGTTTTGGTACCCACACACAACGAAAACACTTCTATAGAGCGCGATTTGAACTTGTTAGTTGATACGGACGACATTATTGTAGACCAAGCGTTGACCCACCACAAAGACTATGAGATCTTCTGCTTGAAAAGAGAAAACAAAAAGCTGAAGGAAAAAATAAACTACCTCAAGCACAACATTACAAATTCGATTTTATATCATCAACTGACACTTGATAACATTCGCAAGATAAACTCAAAGATGTAAGAAGCTTTGTTGCGAGCTTTGTTGCGAGGAGGTTAAACACGCCGGTTGTACTTCTAATCCTTAATCCTTAATCCTTAATCCTCAATTCTTAATTCTTAATTCTTAAAGAAGAAAGAAGTAACTATTTTAAGAATCTTTTTGTAAATATTTCTCTCGAATTCCTTGGTGAAAAAAATGACTCTAAAGCCGAGTACTTTTATTCCGACCAAATCGTTTTCGATATTGTTTGTTTCAAACCACATATCTACGTGGTTGTCTATTCGATCATCTATATTCATATCGTTCTGTTTTAATCTATCTATTTCAAGTTTCAACTCGGTTAGTTCTTCTTCTAGTAGTGTTTTTGCATCGTGAACCGTATCTTTTCTACTTTTACTACAAATGTTACACCACAACATCTTCTTTTAAGAAGGGTAATATATTATTATATTATTTCGAACCGATGTCAAATTGCAGTGAAGAAATCATATAAATATATTAAGTTAACTAACTGACCAAACACGTCGGTACAATGGAAATATCAGTTTTGCTGCTTTTCATCTTTCTTGGTGTGATCGTTATTGGGGGTTGTATAATATCTATCTTAAGTTTTATGGGCGTCAAATCTATCAAGAATGATTTAGATGCTCTGAAGAAGAAAACTGCACTTCTCGAAACGGCGTCGGGGGTAGGCGAAGTTTCACAAATTTTAGGTTATATAGAAACGCAGAAACTAAGGATTGACGACTTAGTGCCTCAAGTAAACGAATTAAAGGCAAATGTTGAAAATATTCAGAACCAAAGCGCAGAAGGGTCCGATGTAAATAATCAAAAAATAAATGACTTGGAAACGAGCCTTGAGAACCTCCAAGATCAGATAGGAAGTGGCGTAAGCAACGTAAATTCCCAGAAAATAGACCAGTTGGAAACCGCTCTTGAGAGCCTTCAGGGTCTAAGCGATCATATAACTGTTACAACTAATGTTTCTCATCCTAATGAACTTGTATTTTCAACACAAGGGATTGCACGTTGGAAAATTTCACACGATGGTCATTTGTTACCTATTGTTCATGAGCTTTACGATTTTGGAAATGCGGATAATAAAGTAAGACACCTTTTCTTATCAGATAATACAATATATACAAATGGAGGACAGTTGAAAATCGGAAAATGGGAAAATGATGGCATCCCCATTGAATCTAAAACAATATTAGATATAGAAACGCTTAAAGTGCTTGTGAATGAGTCCACCGATTTTGATGGGTTTAAAAATGGTTTAAACAATCAAAATGAAAACAATCCACCAATAATTGGTAATTAACGCATTAATGCCGTTTCACCGGAAGTTTTCGAATTCACCACTGCCGCGACTTCGGGATTTTTCTGCTTGTGCCGCGGCCGCGGTTCTGGTCCTGTTTCGACAACCCTGGCCAAGAAAAGTTCGATATCAGTTTCCCTGGTGGACTCCGTTGTGGTTGAAACCATCCGTCCGGAAAACGACACAAGGTTTCGTTTTCCGTCTCCTTCGTTTTGGTCTTCGTCTCTTTAAAAGCAGTAGCAACCCTCTCCCTCTCCTCTCGTTTTAAACGCATCCTTTCGAAAATTGCTTGTGGTTGCGACGGCTGTGTCTGTTGCGGCTGTGTCTGTTGCGGTTGCGGTGATTGTAGTTGCGGTTGTGGTGATGTGGGTGTAGTCAGTTGGGATTTCTTCTCGACCGCCCGCGCAGCCGAGAAACGTTGCTTCATGCTCTCAGCGAATGAGCAAGCTTTCATGATTAGTTAGATCGGTTTAGACAATTTTAATGAAGGCTCCGTGCTTGAATTGTGTTGGTTTAGTTTTTGGCGATGTAGTAAAAAATTCTAGACTTTTTATGGTAAGTGATGGTATAAATATGTAAGAATATTGTATTCTATATTGATTAAGTTTACGTTAGGTACGTTAAAGGGGGCAAAATCTAAATATTTGTTAAAAATTAATGAATGAGTTCTAAAAAATATAATTCTAAAACTCAGAGACCGTCGTCGGTTGTGGGTACGGTCACCGAGAACACGACGACCGATAACCCAATTATGATGATGAGCGACGTACGAACGTATGTTATAAACCTTAAAAGAAGAAGGGATCGATTAGAAAGTTTTCTTAAGAGGATTCCATTGGATACTTCAAAGGTTATCAAGTTCGAAGCTGTAGATGGAAAATATTTACCACAGATACGCGCGTGCATACCAACGTACTTTCAAGGTCGTCTTCCGGGAGAAGTGGGTTGTTTTCTTAGTCACAAGAGATTATGGGAAAAAATCTTACAAGACGAAGACTGCGATTACAGCATGGTGTTTGAAGACGATGTCAAATTTTCGACAGTCTTTGTAGAGAAGTTTCATCACGTTTTGAACGACTTGAATGGGAAAATTTCAGAGTTCGATACAATATTATATATTGGAGGCCGGTTCATAGAAGATTTCAAAATGCGAAACTCCACAAAAGTGACAGATAATATAGTTAAATTTGATTACGGCGCTTCTTGGAGTAGTTGGGATTGTGATCGAACTACACACGCGTACATAATTAGCAAGAGATTTTGTCAATTGCTCTTGAACGAATTTCATAAAAGGTTGCAGATTCCAGGTTTTCAGTTTCCACCCGTTGATCACTATATCATGCAAATCTTGAGGTTAAACAAGAAAGAAATTCTTCACACCTACCCCCTTTTATGTTACAGCGATTTAGATTCTGAATCTGACATAGGACTACCGCTTAGGTGAGAGAATATTTGCAGTACGTTCAAAAAATCCTTTTTTTAATATTTAATGTTTTAAAAGCAATGTCCAAGTTTGAGAGATTGAAGGATTGTGATCTCGAATCAAAACCAGTGTTTATTGATACGGAACGTAGATTTGATTTTATCTTACCCGGTCAAAACTTTGTAGCTCTAAATATTGCACACCAGGAAAGAAAGCCCTCTTTTGAAAAAGCAGCCTTTCGTGTAATTGGAGTTTTTGAAAGTGTTCAACAAGCAACCGACGCACTGGTAGAAAGTCGCGAATCAGGATGCGATGGTGTTATTTGTAAAACTCATTCTCACATTTTACTTTCAAAAAAAGAAGACACGGATGAAATCTCTCAAGAAAAAATTGAAGCCGTCTTAAATTCTTCCAAACAAAACTTTGAGAACCAGAAGCAGAAAATTCACGAACGCGTCGAAAATTCGAAAATAGAGATTAAAAAAGCAAATATAACGAACGACGATACTCCGCTGGCCGGCGTCGAAGGCGTTGAAGAACACAAAGAAGACGAAACATCTACAATAACACCAACCGACAAACCAGTTCGAAATCTAAATAGCGATCCCGTAGTAGTTTCTATCATCGGAGTTCATACAGAAGAACCGGTTCTAATAGTTTATGGAATTCAAAAATCATTAGAAGATGCGAAAATTTACACGTGCAACACCGTGTCGTCGCAAGTAGATCATGATATATCCATCATATCTTCAAATGAATGGCACTTCTCGTCTTCATTCTGCGTACAGAACAACAACCTAGACACTGTTGATTACTTGGATAAGGGGCTCTCTAACCTGATGAATATCCCCCGACATAACAAGAACAAGGCAATTGAATTAAAGAAGTATATTAAAGAGGCCGATATCATCACTCCTAAAGCTGATTTAAAAACCCCTCAGAAGATTATCAAGGAAAACAAAGCCGTGCTTGAATTAATTAACAACTAGGTTCTATCCATGCAGTTGCTTCATTAAAATTTTGGGGTAATGGAAATTTACAATCCCCCCCGTAAAATCTAGAGACTAACATATCCAGTGCGCGACAATCACATCTACCAGAAGAAACAGAAGAACCCGAAGCACCCGAAGCACCCGAAGAACGGAGAACTGGATTGTTTCTTTCAAATACAAGGAATTTTACAAAATCTTCGATCTGTAACAACTTCTTCTTTAGTTGCTTATTCTCTACCTGCAAAGATTCCAAAGATTCAGATTCCTCGTCGTTGTCTCCTCCCTGTAAAATGTCGGGTAGACTAACATTAACATTATTCATATTCATTTAAGTTTAGTTTATTTTTTTATTATTTTGTGTATTTCCAGAACGTGTATCATGTGATGAGAAAAAAAAACAAAAATGAACTCAAAAATAAAACGAATGCGGCTGTTTGAAGGTTTCTTCTCAAAGCGCTCCGTGCTCCGCGGGGAGTGATACGAATAGTTTCAAATTTACGTAACCAGAGTCTCATCACAGCAGCTGGATTGAAATCCCTCTTTTTTACATCCCTTATAAAACATACTTTCCGAGTTTTTTTTGTCTTATATAAGTACTCTATTTTTGATGAAGTTTCTACGAAACTTCCGTATTCTTGTTCTGAAATAAATAGTACAAATGATATAACACCGTCCTTGTATATATCATAACTTGTTCTAATATACGAAGGAGATTGAAACTCGATAAAATTGTTATTGCTATATGAAATTTTGAATCCACCTTTGTTAAAATATTCCAAATTTCCATAATCATATTTCTTTTTAAATATGTTAACTGTCTCCACGAGAACATTTTTTCTTGTCGATGATATGGTTCGATAAACCCATGGTGTTGTGTAGCCACGTGCATGAGAAACAAGTAGCACGCTTATAAACATCATACAATTCTCCACGTATCAAAAAAGTCTAGAAATTTTCTCTAGGTTTAGTCCAACACCCGCACCATACCGACAGGCACGGTGTGCTCGCTGCTGTCGCTGGAACTTGACGGCAGCGGCGTAGAAGCGAAAGCGAAAGCACGCACCCACAGCAGCATTCCGCGTCGCGCGCAAGCATCGGACAGCGCACCTTTTAATTGCGTGAGCAGCGCTGCGCGTGTGAACACAGAGGCACGTATGGAGGGACCTGCGGAGGAACACGCAGAGGCGCGTGTCACGGATGAACAACTTCTACGTGTTAGAGAAATGCTTCAAGGGATGCTTCAAGACATCGCGCGCCTTCCACACGAACATGCCGTTCAAAAAATGTTGTTAAATTTTGTCATGGACACGTGCAGCGGGCAATTAGCCCAGCTTGATTTTTCGCCATGGCGTCAACCTGGCCCAATCGATGACGAAATCGATGAACCACCTACAGAGCACACAGATTTGTTAGACACGTTTTTGCAAGTCAAATGTTGTATCGAAAAAACACTTGAAACTAATAGAAAGCGGTTAGCGTTTGACAAAGGATGGATGGCGATAGCTCAGAACATGCCGATATTTAAAGGTGCACCTGACATAGAACAAACTTACCATTACATGGCAATGCGTGGAGAAGAGAAGAAAAATATTATCCAAATGATCCAAAGGGAACGTGCCTTTTTTGAAACGCCTCCGCTAGAAGAATCGGCGCCTCCGCTAGAAGAACTGGCGCCTCCGCCAGAAGAAGAAATGGCGCCTCAGCCAGAAGAACCGGAACCGCTAGAAGAAGAAATGACGCCTCCGCCAGAAGAAGAAATGGCGCCTCAGCCAGAAGAACCGATGCCTCAGCCAGAAGAACCGGAACCGCTAGAAGAAATGGCGCCTCAGCCAGAAGAACCGATGCCTCAGCCAGAAGAACCGGAACCGCTAGAAGAATCGGAACCGCTAGAAGAAGAAATGGCGCCTCAGCCAGAAGAAGCGGAACCGCTAGAAGAACCGGAACCGCTAGAAGAAGAAATGGCGCCTCAGCCAGAAGAAGAAATGGCGCCTCAGCCAGAAGAAATGGCGCCTCAGCCAGAAGAACCGATGCCTCAGCCAGAAGAAGCGGAACCGCTAGAAGAAGCGGAACCGCTAGAAGAAGAACCGGAACCGCTAGAAGAAGAAATGGTGCCTCAGCCAGAAGAACCGATGCCTCAGCCAGAAGAAGCGGAACCGCTAGACGAATCGGAACCGCTAGAAGAATCGGAACCCCTAGAAGAAGAAATGGCGCCTCCGCTAGAAGAAGAAATGGCGCCTCCGCTAGAAGAACCGAAACCCCTGTCAAAAGCGGAAGTTTCGCAGCTTCGTCCACCAAACAACTGGAAAAGCGAGACTTGGGTTACTTTCAAAGACGGGCTTGCAAAGATGTTGCGCTCGACCAAGAAAGATACAAGTTGGGGAGAAAGAGACGTTTTGATTTATTTCTGGACAAAATTGGATGATGCACAGAGGGAACAACTTCGCTATCAATGTCATAACCCAACATCTGCAAAAATAAAACAAGCGTTTAAAGAAAAAGCAGACCCGATCCCCAACCCCAACAATGAGCATCAGCAACACGTGCTTAATTTAAGAGACAAAAATGCTATGGCTCGAAAGAGGAACTCGGAATCCTCGAAGAAGCGAGGAAGAGATTGTGCGACTACTGAACCAGAACCAAAAGCCAAAAAAAAAAAAGGATCCGGTCCAGGTAAAGCTGTCGGCAAACCCAGGGGGCGAGCGCCTACTGGCAAACCCAGGGGGCGAGCGCCTACTTCCAAAATATCTGGCAAGAAAATGAAATGGAACACCGCGCAATGTGATTGGAAAGAAGATTCCGGAAGCGAAAGCGAAAGCGAGCTCTGCGGGCACGTACCTACAATATTACAAAACACTGTTTGAATTATTCTAAATAGTGATCCCAAGACGTATCTTCGTTTGATAATTCGTTTTGGATAGTAGAACAATCGTTAGATTTCCCGTTTAAACTCAGTTCTTCTTTTTTTACTGTAACGTAAGTTTCCCCCCTAGGAATACTCGTAGCTAGTTTCATCGCTTCGATGTAAAAACGTTTTGTTCTATTTGAAATTTCTTTAGAGTGTTCTATGAAAAGAATTTTGGTTTTTATTTCACTCTCACTCATGCTACTCATGCTACTCATGCTACTCATGTAAATATGTTTGGTTTGTAAAAACATTTTTATTTTCATTCAATGCGCGAGAAACCAGACAAGAAATAATTTCTAGCTCGTCGATTGGATTCGAAATTTCGTCAAAACTACTTTGGTATAAATTCCACAGATAACTGTCATTGAGATATTCTCGTACATAATCGTTGTCTGCGTGCTGCGAAATGAACTCTTCTAAGTACGTACCTTCTTCTTCTTCATAAAACTCTTCTTCTTCTTCGTTAAAATAATCATCCTCTTCTTCGTCACTAAAACTCATTCGAAAATACAATTTAGTTTAAATTTACAATATATTATTATGTTTCTTTCTTTGACGTGACGCCATAATTCGTCGTCCTGGGCATACTTGCTGACTATGTCCGAAAATACCACACGAGTTGCATTTGACTAATGGGCACGTTTTCCTTGCGTGTACATATCCACATAAGAAGCATTGCATGTTGTTTGACGAAAACTTTGACATGGATAAATCCCACAAATTGTTTGTTTTGTATCGATTAATTGGAGAACAAAACTGATAAGTCTGTTTACCCCATACTATTTTTACCTTTTTACAAGCAACGGTCAAATTCGGTACGTTTAAGATTTGAGTCACTTTTACATTTACATTTGCATTTGCATTTGCATTTGCATTTGCA
>Ga0115000_10002163_pt1 | contig 17149 bp, 12 predicted proteins | sample ArcticOcean_MG_C_6_FD_89690 | JGI IMG/M metagenome (GOLD analysis project Ga0115000, IMG submission 89690) | Marine microbial communities from western Arctic Ocean - ArcticOcean_MG_CB8_128 | ecosystem: Environmental > Aquatic > Marine > Oceanic | place: Arctic Ocean: Canada Basin | collected...
ATAGGATATCATAACGACGCCTTTGTGCGTTGGTTAGGAGCTTTTGCATTAATTGAGTATAAAGGACCCTGGTATAATTGCTTCTTAAATGCAAGTACCGTAACACAAGGCTACAAAAGGGTTGATTACTTCAATGGTATAGTTAAATCAGACACTGATCGCAACGTTATTTATAATACTATTGATTGGAAATTTATTAACGGCTTCACGGTGAAAGGAGGAGGAAATATCAACCTCAATGAGTGGACAGATGTATTTGTAAATTTGGGATACTTAAACAGAACTCCTTCCTTTTCTAACGTAATTACTATTTATCACGACATTGTCGAACAGACTCAGAATGAATTAATTCAATCTGCTGAATGTGGTGTAAAGTGGAGTAAGTCTCCATTGAGTATGAATTTTAATATGTATTATACAATTTGGAATAACAGGCCGCTTAATAAACTACTTAGACTTGAAACTGAAAGTGGCGAGCTTGTTCAAGCTAACATATCATCTATGAGTGCCCTGCATAAAGGAGCGGAGTTTGACTTTGCATACCAAGTCAGCCGCGACCTCACACTAGAAGGTTATGCGTCATTCGGTGATTGGCGTTGGACTAGTTCGGAAGATAGTTTGGTCTTATATGATGAGAATAATAGCCCCTTAATTGAAGATGGTGAGACCAAGGTTGTTAGTTATAATGCAGAGGGAGTTAGTGTAGGAGATTCACCTCAAACTCAGTTGGGCTTTGCGGTACGTTATAAGAAAAACGGGTTCTATGTAAAACCACGCTATACCTTCTTCGATAGATTCTATTCCGATTTCGACCCATTCTCTTTAAATGGAGAAAACGAAGGGCGTCAATCTTGGATGTTGCCGGCATATGGCTTGCTAGATCTTCATATGGGTTATACTATGGATTTAAAAGAATCACAAATTGACTTTCGCCTTAGTGCCTTCAACATACTGAACAAAGTATATATAGCCACTGCCGCGAATAATGAGGTTTATGCAGATCTCAATTTCACTGACCCTAACAGAGTCTACGCTTTTTCAGAAAACACTTTCGGCGCAGCTTCTGCTAGCGTTTACATGGGCTATGGCTTTCGCTCTAACTTTTCAGTCCGCGTCAGATTTTAATAATACAATATGAATTTAATTAATAACACAACCCTCGCTGCAGTGCTAGTCTATGCAGTTCTTTTCTCTTCGGCGGAAATGTCTGCTCAGTCAGATATACTCGACGCACGTACGAACTACAACGTAGGCCAAACAGTCACCGTCACAGGTATAATCACTAGCGGAGACGACCTCGGATCTGTTCGTTATTTACAAGATGCTTCAGCCGGAATCGCACTTTACCCAGGTTCAGACTGGAGTGATTGGGCTGCAGAACCTAACCCAGGTGACGAGGTAACGGTTACAGGTGAGATAACGGAGTACAACGGACTTCTAGAGATAGGTCCTGACCTAACCCAGGTTGATGTCCTTAGTTCTGGCAACCCTCTTCCCGAGGCTCAAGTGGTGACTCCTAGTCAGCTTAACGAGAGCCTGGAAGGTGAAATAGTGATTATCCCTAATTCGTCTTTCGATGCTGGAGGCCAAATCATAGAAGGCAACGCCACCTACACATTCACCTCTGGTGGACAGGATGGAATTGTGTATATCCGTTCTTCAAATTCACTTGTAGGAACGACATTGAATGGATGTGAGATGGACCTCATGGGAATAGTTTCTCAGTTCTCATTCGATGGTTACGGTGGCTACCAAATACTTCCGAGGGGAACAGCAGACATGACGTCGACTTCTGGAATATGCCTCACGAGCGAAGTCATACAGGATAATATCACCACAACATCTTTCGATCTTAATTGGTCCACTGACGTGGCGGGAAATACTCAAGTGCAATGGGGACTAACCACAGCCCTAGGAAACGAGGTTATAGATGAAACTTTAACGTCAGATCACTCTATAACGCTTGATGGACTTTCACCAGGAACGATATACTACGCACAAGTATATTCTCAAACTGGATTTGAAACCGTTGTTTCTCCCTTACGAACATACGCAACTGTCTCGAATTCATCTGGTAACATCCACGTTTACTTCACCGGTGCTGTAGATCATTCTGTAGCTACTGACGAGTTAGCCATGTCATTAGGAACGAGCACGAACGACACCATAGCTGCATGGATTACATCTGCCCAACACACCCTGGATATCGCTGTTTACAACACGAATAACGTTGCCATAGAAAACGCGATAAATACAGCTGCGGCTAACGGAGTAGCGATCAGATATATAGCAGAGGGTTCCAATGCGAACCTCGGGATTGATAACTTCGATGCTTCAATACCAGTGCACTACCGCACTGATAATGAGGGTTCTGGGATGCATAATAAATTTATGATTGGCGATGCAGATTACCCAGAAACGGCTTTCGTTCTCACCGGCTCGACTAACATGACCACGAATAATCTGAATACAGATAAGAATAATGTTATCGTTTTTGAAGACCAAAGCATAGCCCGCGGATATCGCCTAGAGTTTAACGAGATGTGGGGAAGTGACGGCATGGTTCCCAACTCGGCTGAGTCGAAATTTGGCCCCGCCAAATCCATAAACACTCCTAAGAAATTCATAGTGGGAGGCTCTCCAGTCGAGGTTTATTTCTCGCCTACAGACGGAACCACATCGGCGATTAGAAACACCATTACGACGACAGATTACGATATGTTTTTCGCACTTCTTTCGTTTACAAGAGACGATTTGGCGGATGCGATTATCGATGAAACTAGCTTTTTCGTAACCCCAGTCGGAGCGATAGAACAAATCTCCGGTACGGGCGCAGAATACGAAACCCTGCTCGAGGCCGGCGTAGAAGTTTACTCTCACCAGGGTATACCAGATCAGCTCCACCACAAGTACGCGGTGATAGACCAAACTCAACCGTTATCCGATCCTACCGTTATTACAGGTTCACATAACTGGTCCTCTACAGCTGAGAACACGAATGATGAGAACACCGTTATCGTTCACGACGTGAGAGTAGCTAACCTATACTATCAAGAGTTCAGAGGTCTCCTTATTTCTATGGGGGTGATAGGAATTGAAGACGTTGAGGGTGAATTAGCGCTTGCTATTTTTCCTAATCCCGTGAGTGATATTCTCCATATAGAAGTGTCAAAAACACTTATAGGAGAGTCTTTAACATTAGTTGATATTCAAGGCAGAAACGTGATGCAACTAAATATAAATGAACTGCGTTCTACCATCGATGTAAGTCGCCTAGAAAGTGGAGTGTACTTCCTTTCAACCCCTTCGATTAATAGCACATTACGTGTAGTGATACAATGACGCAACTAGTACAGCAGCTAGATAAATATACCCACAAGCAGCATAGCACTTGGGAGTTTCTGTACGAAAGGCAATCTTCTCATCTTCGTGATAAGGCAAGTGTGATTTATTTGAGTAATCTTGATCAGATGTTGGGTAGTTTAACCTCAGAGAAAATCCCAGTAGTAAAGTCGATGACAGCTCAATTGTCTATGACCACTGGTTGGTCGATAGAAATAGTTCCTGGACTTATTCCTGTTGAAGATTTCTTTAAGTTATTATCCGAGAAAAAGTTCTGTACTTCGGTTTGGGTAAGAAGGCAGGATCAGGTCGATTACATAGAAGAGCCGGATATGTTCCACGATACATTTGGGCATATTCCACCCCTCATGGATGATTCCTTTGCGAGCTTCATGCATAGGTTTGGGAAGATCGGAGCGGCTCTTGCTGTTATAGGAAAGGAAGAAGAGTTAGTGATGTTGCAACGGTTGTACTGGTTCTTCGTAGAGTTCGGATTCGTGAGGGAAAAGGGTGAGCCGAAGCTATTCGGGGCGGGTATAATGTCTTCACATGGTGAGACAAATCACGCTTGGTCCATGAGGGGAGAACTATTAGATTTCGATCTCGCACAAGTCATGTCGACAGAGTTCAGATCAGATGTAATTCAGGATAAATATTTCATCCTCGATAGCATTCCACAGTTAGAAGTTGATTTAGATAATTGGTATAAAACGATAATTTAAAATGAGAGTCATAACGACATTGTTTTGCCTTGCGATTAGCACGATTACGTTTCCACAAACAGGTGAAGGCTGCGATGGTGAACGTTATCGTTATAGGGTATTTGAAGAGTTTACTGTCGATTATGATGTTGTTTATGGGAATAATATTAATGCTCTTGGGAGTAATGTAGACCTGATAATGGATGTTTACAGGCCAGCGGGTGACACGTTAACGAATAGGCCTGCTGTGGTCTGTGCACATGGAGGGTTTTTCGTTGTGGGGTCTAACGATGCACCCGATATAGTCCCCATCTGTGAGGACCTTGCTAGAATGGGCTACGTCGCTGTTTCAATAAGCTATCGATTAGGACTAGGTAATATTTTTCAACTCGAACAGTCATTACAAGAAGCTGTTGTGAGAGGGGTGCACGACGGAAAAGCGGCAGTACGTTATCTTAGAAAAACACATGATATAGAAGAGAATATTTGGGGTATAGATCCAGAGCGAATCGTGATGGGTGGCTCCTCAGCCGGAGCCTTTATAGCTTTGCACGCAACCTATGTAGAGTTAAGTGAAATACCTTCTATTGTAGACATGGACCAGGACGGATTAGAGGGTGGCAATGAGGGTGAGTCTGGATCTCCGGGATATTCTTCGGAGGTCCTGTCCATTTTCAGCATGTCTGGCGCCATAGGTAATGTGGAGTGGATAAATGAAGGAGATACTCCCATAGTTAGTACCCATGGCACCTCGGATAATGTTGTTCCATATGGAGTCGGGCAAGCAGGGTTCTTTTTTATAGGTCTGGCTGACGTCGAAGGGAGTTCTGTAATACATGAGAGAACAGATACTTTAGGGATTGATAATTGCTTCTACACTTTTGATGGTGCGGGTCATATTCCCCATTCAACATCCGACGCATATTACGATTCAACCAGAGCAGTGGTGGTGGGCTTTACAAGTAGGCAGATTTGTCCTACTTACCCACCCATTTGTGAGTGGTACGATGTTGATTCTCCACCAGAAGTAGAGACTTTATGCTCTCAGGATCTTATAGTTGACGGGATAATTTCTGTCCAAGATGTGCTTGAAGTTTTGACTCAGTATGGGTGCGGCGTAGATTGTTATGCGGACATGGATGGAGATGGTTTTGTCTCAGTTAGTGATGTAATGTCAGTATTGTCTATGTTTGGTAGTTATTGTGAGTAACAACTTTACTACATCAGCTCCTGGGCGTGTATGTCTCTTCGGAGAACACCAGGATTACCTAGGTATGTCATCCATAGTGATGGCTATAAACCTCAGGCTGAGCATTACTTTTTCGGAGAGGAGTGACAGGAAGGTGGTTTGGTCTTCACCTAAATTAGGAATAGAGTGCAAGGACGAATTCGACCTAGACGACTTAGAAGCAAGCGTAGGCGAATCCCCTAACCACATGCTGTCATCCATGATAGAAGCCAGGGACGAGGGACGTTTACCAGAAAAAGGTTGGGATGCGGTTATAATGAGCGACGTGCCTGTCCGCGCAGGATGCAGCAGCTCTTCAGCCCTCGTAATAGCGTGGATAGCTGGTATGCAGCGACTATCTGGCAACATAACTTCCCCTATAGAGTTAGCCATGGAGGCTTTCCGAGCGGAAGTCACACATTATAACGCTCCGGGAGGAAATATGGACCATATCGCATGTGCCGTAGGTGGACCTCTCAGAGTGGATCCCTCAGCACATAATGGTTACGTGCAATTACCCGACTCGAAGTTCGATTGGGTGTTGGGAGATTCCAACTCGCCGAAGGATACAATGGGAATTCTAGAGCGCTGCAAATTCAGTAGACTTGCTATTTTAGAATACAACGGTGGCGTATGGGATGATATCAATTTAACTCAATTGAGTCCCTCTCAAGCGGAATTAGTCAAGGGCACGATAAGGAATAGGGATATTGAAATTGAAGCTGCTGAGATGTTTCTTCAGGATGAGCAAATTGCAGACATACTGGGACCATTAATGTCCGAACATCATAGCATTTTACGCGATGTACTAGAGGTAAGCAGCAATAGAATTGAAGCAATGTGTAATGCTGCCTTAAATGCAGGTGCTTCAGGCTCAAAAATTTTCGGGTCAGGAGGAGGAGGTTGTATGCTCGCAATGATAGCAAGACCTAATGGTGATGTCGACTCTGACTTGATTAATGGTGTGAAAAACGCTATCGAAGGTGTTGATGGCGCTATAGCACATCACGTCAAGTCAGAACTTGGGGTATGTTGGGGTGAAGATTTAGAGGTGGTGAACCCGGTTGTTGTTCTCGCGGCAGGAGCTTCTTCGAGGATGAAAAAAGTTGTGGATGATGTGAGTGAGTTCGCTTCTAATGAAGCTGCTTCTAGACCGAAAGCCATGCTAAGAGTAGGCACTGAAAAGACTCCTTTTTTAGAGCTATTGCTAAACAGAATCAAAGAGGAGGGAAGTAACTGTGTGATTATAGTAGTAGGGGAAAGCGATAATGTAACGCGCGATTATTTTACAAGTAATTCCATTGATGGGCTTGAGATAAGATTCGTGACTCAATCCATTCCCACTGGAAGAATAAAGCCACTAGGTACAGCGCACGCTATGGAAGTGGCTTTGTCAGCAAATCCCGATTTGAATGGCCTCTCTGTGGTTGTATGCAATGGAGATAACATGCCCCCACAAGGCTCGTTCGAGAAAATTTTCACAGAGCCATGTGCTATGTTAGCATACGATTCCTCTGCTCTAGGATTACCCGATGACAGAACGAGTGCGTTTGCTGTGGTAAGCGTTAATGGCGATGGCACCTTAGATAAAATTCACGAGAAACCTTCTGTTGAAATTGCTATGAAATTCAGAGATGCAGAGGGGCTACTCAGGGTCAGTATGAACACCTTTAAGTTGCCCTACTCCGACTTTTTATCTAGCGTGCGAAATTGCCCATTGAGCGAGAGGGGAGAACGAGAGTTGCCCACGGCTATTCAGATATGGACAGATATTAATCCAGGTCGTGTAATAGCAATCCCGTTTTCGGGAGTATTTTTAGACCTTACTCATCCAGAGGATATTGAGTTCGTAATGAATAAACTGAAATGCTATTAGAACTTTGTGTAAGTACTCCCGTAGATGTTGCCGTTGCTGTAGAAGCCGGAGCTGATAGGGTAGAGCTTTGTGGACATTGGGAATGTGGAGGTTTAACCCCTACTAATGCATCGCTTAGAGCTAGCATCAATATGGGTATTCCTGTAAGTGCTTTAATTAGACCTCGAGCTGGGCATTTTATTTATATCGCATCGGAGAGACAGTTAATTCTAGCTGAAGCTCTTGATTGTTTAGATGTAGGTGCTGATAAAGTTGTGGTGGGTGGTCTTACAGAACACGGTGATATAGACGAGGAGTTATTAGAACTTTTATTGAGCAGGGTAGAAGCAGAGAGGTTGGTTTTTCATAGAGCTTTAGACTTAAGCTTGGACCCTTTAGCATCCGCCGAGTTATTGCTAGATTATGGAGTAAATGAAGTTCTAACAAGCGGTGCAGCTCCTGCAGCGGGTCTAGGTATAGAGTTAATTAGCGGTTTAGTAGACCTCGGACTTCATGTTATTGCAGGAGGAGGAGTGAGGCCAACAGATGTAATGAATTTAGGAGAAGTTGGAGTTAGCACCATCCATGCATCGTGCAGGGTGAAGGAGCTGCCGGATGATGTCAGTTCAGCCGAGCTATTCGACTTAAGTGTTCATCCCCTTGATTTTGAAAAAGCATCAGTCCTATCTGAAGCACTAAAAGACTGGAATGAATAAGTATTCTGTTTCATTATTGATTTCTGTAATCCTTCTAATTGTGGGATGCTCTCAGCCAGCCATTCATAACATCCCTGTAGGAACAGCCGATGCGGTTATCCCAATTCCCGTAATGCTGAAGGTTTCTAAGGACACTCTGGGAAATCCCCTTCTCGAATATTTCTCTTCAGAAAACTTCAAAGTAGAGGGAGCGGAGAATCTTGGTGCTTCCTGGGATGTAGTTGAGTCCTGGTTAACTAATGCTGGTTTAGAGCTCGAGCTTGATTTTGCTTCAAAACCTAACCTCAGCTTTATTCTCCTTGATGAACCTTCAGAGAAGGGAAAATACAGCTTACAATTCAAAGGGAACGAGATAATTATTTCTGCAAACTTAGCAGAAGGATTATTCAGAGGCTGGACAACATTGAGGCAAATGATGCCCGCATCTGCAGAAGTAGGAGGATGCTCTAATGGTTTTTTCTTGCCTAAAGTGCTTCTCATTGACAGACCTGTTTTTGAGCATAGAGGGCTGCTTCTGGACTGTTGTCGTCATTTTATGGAGCCAGAGTTTATCAAGAAGATGATAGATAATCTAGCCCTTCATAAGATGAATGTCCTCCATTGGCACCTCACTGAAGACCAAGGGTGGAGAATAGAAATAGATGCCTACCCAAAACTCACCAACGTCGGCGCTTGGAGAACGGAACTCGACGGATCAACTCATGGTGGATTTTACACTAAGGATGAGATACGCGATATAGTAGCTTATGCTGCAGCCCGACACGTTGAGATTATCCCAGAGATAGAGCTTCCAGGTCATAGTAGAGCTGCACTTGCTGCATATCCATGGCTAGGATGCACTGGTGATACATTGCCAGTCGCAAATAAATGGGGAGTCTTTAAGGATATTTACTGCGCTGGTAATGACACGACGCTGAGATTTCTTGAAACCGTACTTGACGAAGTGTGTGAACTATTCCCCTCTTCAAGGATTCATATAGGAGGAGATGAGGCACCTAAGGTGAGATGGCATGAGTGTGATAAGTGCCAAACCAGAATCCATTCCGAAAATCTCGCTGACGAACACGAACTCCAAACCTGGTTCATCGACCACATCGGTAGCTATCTCACTACCAAAGGGAAAACAATCATAGGCTGGGACGAAATCCTCGAAGGTGGTTTGCCCGAAGGAGCGGCCGTTCAAAGTTGGCGTGGAATGGACGGAGCTATAGAAGCTGTCCATCTAGGTGCTGACGTCATAGTCTCACCCACCTCACATTGCTACCTCGATTATCCTCTCAGCTCCATAGACCTAGAAAAGGTGTATAGCTTTGATCCAAGGCCCTCCGAAACTCGTGGAGCTACAGGTAAAGTTATAGGTGGCGAGTGTAATATGTGGACGGAGCATGCTCCTCAAGAACTTGTAGAATCAAAGGTGTTCCCCCGTTCGATAGCATTATCCGAAGTCCTTTGGTCAGGATCATGGGCCGGGTACGACGATTTTTTGTCGAGATTAGATCCACACTTAAACAGGCTTGATTTACTAGGTGTCGATTACGGCCTTGACGCCGTACCGGTTTCTATTTCTCTTGCTTTAAACGAAGAATTTAATAATTTCACTGCTGTGATTACTCCTTCTGGGCCGAAGATTACAGGAACAGCTTCATTCATTCCCTCAAAGGGCTCATCGGTAAAATCTAGTCAGGTAAATTTCTATAAACCTCTGTTCATTGAAGGTCCAGGGATAATTATCGCAGACATTAATCATAGAAGTAGAGATCGAAAATTCTCAGAAACCTTTCCAGTTGATTTCCATACAGCTGTGTTTCAACCTTTAACCCTCAATTACGAACCCAGCTCATATTACACTGGAGGTGGCGAGTACGCGCTTGTAGATGGAAAGACGGGCACTGATAACTTTCGCGACGGAACATGGCAAGCTGTGCAAGGAGGCGATATGGAAATGACAGTGGATTTAGGTGAGGTGATTCCCATAGACTCTGTTTCACTTAATTTCTACGTCTATCAAGATGCCTGGATTTTTCAACCGTCTATAGTAGAGTTCTCAATTTCTAGTGACGGCAACAACTTCGAGGTGATAAAGCGTAATACAGCAGAATCTTTCAACAGTACGGATTTTCAGGGCTTAGTTCTTAGAAGTACAGGTCAGCTTGAAAATGTGAGAGCGAGATACGTGAGGGTGAAAGCAGTAAATGCTGGAGTATGTCCAGATTGGCATGAGGCAGCTACTGAACCCACTTGGATTTTCATTGACGAGCTAGTCGTTAGAAAAGAAATTTAAACTTTTAGCGAAAACTATAGGGGTGGATGTTAGTTTATCCGAATTTATCTCTGGCGCGAAAATTCTAACATCATGAGGTGTGAAGTGCACTGTAATAGATTCACCTGGAAATAGATCAAAGCCGTTTTTATCGAAGTTTCCGATACTGTTTGTGGTGAGTTCTACACTCTTTTGGAATACGTTAGAACTAATAACATATTTGTATGATTGACCACTTAATCCCAAGCTATGGATATTTATTTCACCATTCTTAAGATCAAGCTTTCCTGGTGCTACGCAAAAAACGTCATCCATTAAGCTTATCGCCGGACCACCTTCAGCATTTAACTCGGTCGATTCCCAAACCACCCTAACGAAAACATTTCTGAGATCCGTTTTTTCTGGGAGTAAATCAAGTGCCATTATCCCTGAAAAAGAACCCTGTTTCAATGATTGTTCTCGTTCAAGGGTATAAAGGGTTTCCCCCTCTAAGCCTAATGCGATTATGGATAGTACCCCAGCGATTTCAGAATTACTTCGGCCAGGAATAGAGGTTAGACTTATAATAAGTTCGGAACTTGAAGTCGCTGGGAGGCCATCTTTCCACCTCCCATGTATAATCGTAGGGGCGAAGGCGTCTTTGAGTGCGAAATGCAATAGCTTCCATTTTCCGTGAGCGTCAATGGATGACCAAGAAGCGCCAGGCCAGCAGTCATTCAATTGCCAAACCAAAGTCCCAGAACAATGCTCAGGCTTCATTCTTCCAGCGATCACTCCCTGAGAAATGCCTTCCGCTTGAATGACTCTACTCAGGTATGCCCAGTCCTCTAGCGAAGTTGAGTCGTGCGCCATATTCGCGTGAGTGAATTCTATATATGAGTCTATGATGTCAAATCCTCGTGGGTGCTTCTCGTGATTTATAACCTCTGGGTTTTCTCTAAATCCACTAGTTTCTAAAACAGAGTCGCTTGAAAGGACAGTGGAGAAGGTAGAAGGTTCGGGGAAACTTTGGAACCCGAATTCACTCATAAACCTCGGTACCCTAGTCCAAAGACTATCGAACGGGTAGCCATCATGCCATATCCCCCAATCGTGTGCATCTCCCACGTTCTTAAAATCGGGATCTCCTCGCCCTAACATGGGTGACGACTCCCAATATGGTACGTCATCGTTTAATTCGACAATATTACGCAGCGAGTTCTTGAAAACCCCGTCATATGATTCCGTTACTCGCTCTATTTCATCCTCACTCAAGCCATCCTTCCATCCCCATCTTTCCCATCCCTCACTGACTTCATTATTCCCACACCATATTGCTAGGGAAGGGTGATGGCGCATGCGTAGGGTTTGGTATATAGCCTCATCCTCAATACTGATAGAAAACTCGTGGAAATCGGGATACATGGCGCACGCGAACATGAAATCCTGCCAAATCAGCACACCCTTCGAATCACATAGATTCAGTAGGTTCTCCGAGGCATAATCGCCTCCACCCCATATGCGGATCATGTTCATGTTTGCGGAAATCATCGAGCTAATAAGCATCTCCTCTTCGCGTTTATCTGCTCGGGTAGGGAGTACGTCGGTGGGGACGAAGTTGGAGCCCTTCGCGTAAACAGGAATGTCGTTGAGTACGAACCTGAAGCTTCCGTTCTCTGTGTTAAGGGAAAGTGTACGTATGCCTGTTTTTATCAGCTCGTGGCCTATTAATTTGGAATCATTTAGAGCCACAACTTCTAGTTCGTAGAGGTATGGTGTTCCTAGGTCGTGAGTCCACCAAAGTTGAGGGTTGCGTATCTCGAATCGCATTTCATTGAAGCCATTAGAAGCTAGAGTGTCTCCTCTCGCCACGATCTTTCCTGTGGCATCTGTTATAGACCAAAGCAATATCGTCTTGCTGTCGGACTCGAAATGACAGCTGACTTTGCCTGATGCGGTGCCGTCTTTAATTGAAGTCGTCTCGAGGTTAAGATGTTTTAAGCATGTATTCTCAGGAACGATGAGTGACCCCACTGACATGTCCAGCAGTTTAGGAGCCCAGTCCCATCCGAACATATACTGTGGCATTCTGTGGACTGCTCTCTCTGGTGCTCCCGGTAAGGGGTGTTCAGTTAGGAGAAGTCGTTCTGAGAGAAGAGCTGAAGGCGGAGTGAAATTGATTTTGAGGATGTTGAAGGTAGGCCGCTGTGATTCACCGAGTTCGAAAATCCAAGGTTTGAATGCATTGTCCGTAGTGCCCAGTTCTACACCATTAAGTGACCACGAAGAATAAAGTTGAACGCTAGATGCAGAGAACTTAGAATAGCCGAGTTTATCGAATGGGTCTGATGTGAAACACCAACGCTTTTTCCCTACCCATTGTATGTGGTGTCCATTCGTGCCTACAAAGGGGTCGGCTATAATTCCCGCCCGTAAAAGATCGTTGTGTAGTGACCCTGGAATTACACCTCGGGCAGAAATGCCGGATGAATCGAGGCAGTTCCATGTCCCCGTGAAATGAATGGGCTTGTGGGTGATTTGGGCTGAAGCATCGCTAAAAGCAAATATGCAACAGAGAATAATGAAAGTAAACTGCTTCCTCACACTGCAAATAACGGCTTAAACACTATGAGTTTACTCGATTTTCGGGAATTCATTATTATTTATGAAAATCATGCAATACTCGTTGAAATCATTACTATATTTGCACCCCCTATTATTAAAGAGGAATTATAGATGGCTAATCACAAATCTGCAAAAAAGCGTATTCGTTCAGACGAAAAGAAGCGCGATCGTAACCGTTACCAGCACAAGACAACTCGTAACGCTATACGTGATCTTCGTGCATCAACTGATGCAAAAGAAGCAACTGAGATGTTACCTAAAGTTTCATCTTTATTGGATAAACTTGCGAAGACTAACGTCATTCACAAGAATAAAGCTTCCAACCTTAAATCAAGTCTAGCCACTCATGTATCGAAGCTAGGTTAATTAAGAAATTATAAGATATTTGAACCCTCGGTTATTACCGGGGGTTTTTTTATGACTAATATTTCGAATTCACATATGCCACCCAGAGAGAAGATGCTCACAGACGGAGTAGATTCCCTAAACACAACGGAGTTAATTTCCATTCTCATAGATCGCGGTCCTAATGGCAAGTCAGCTGTAACTGTGGCTGATGAGCTTTTAACCTTTGCGGGTAATAATTTGCAGAATTTAGGCCAAATGCACCCCGTGGGTATGACTCTAATTCCAGGTATCGGTTTAGCCCGTGCTACCGTCCTATCTGCAGCCATGGAACTAGGGAGGCGAAGGTCGGCTTCAGAAAGAACTTATGTAAGGCGCATATCTACCTCAAAGCACGTATTTGATATTTTCACTGATAGACTCTCAGATTTAAATCATGAAGAGTTTTGGATTCTATTGCTTAAAAGGTCGAATGATGTATTAGTGGAATTGAAAATATCTAGTGGTGGCCTATCGGGAACGGTAGCCGATCCGAAGATAATATTCGGTAAAGCATTAGCGTTGAGAGCTTCAGCTATGGTGCTCATCCATAATCATCCCTCTGGAAATAACACTCCCAGCCAAAGTGATATAACCCTTACAGATAACTTGAAAGAAGCGGGTAAGTTTTTAGATTTACCAATTCTCGATCATATCATCGTTGCTGGCAATAGGTACTATAGCTTTGCTGACTCCGGTCGATTATGATTCTGCCACAATAAATGCCCAAACTACTCACCATATTAGGAGCTCGCCCTCAGTTTATCAAAGCTGCGGCTTTAACACGAGCTATAAAGAAGTTGAGTCATTTGAATTGGTCGCAGGATATTCTTCACACAGGACAGCACTACGATGCCGGACTTTCCGATGTGTTCTTCAAGGATTTAAAGCTTCCTCAGCCAGTATTCAAGCTCAGCCTTATTAATACTGAGCGTCCTCAGAGGATGTTCGAGATGAAAGCCGGTATTACTTCCATAGTAACAGCTTGTAGGCCTGATGTTATCCTTGTTTATGGAGACACAGATTCGACACTCGCGGGAGCACAAGTAGCGAACACATTGAACATTCCTCTAATACATATTGAAGCTGGATTAAGGTCTTTCGATATCAGTATGCCAGAAGAGGAGAATAGAATAGAGACGGATAAACTTTCGAGTATTCTCGTCGCCCCCACGCCTACAGCCATTAGCAATCTCGAGTCAGAAGGTATCTATGGTGCATTTTTAACGGGAGATATCATGCATGATAACGCTATGTACTTCACTCGTGATTTGGATGTTACCTCGACTAACACAATTCTTCTAACCCTCCATCGACCCTCTAATGTGGACGACGTAGATAGATTGAAATCTTGGGTGCAGGCTATTGGGAGTTGGTGTGGTGATAATGATCTTAAGGCAATTTTCCCAGTTCATCCGCGAACCGTTAAATCACTAGTTAAAGCATATGGAGAGGCATGGGCGCAATACCTTGATGAGATTAATATTGAGGTTAAAGATCCTGTGGGATACGTAGAGCTGTTAACTTTAATAAAAAGCTCAAGACTTGTTATTACTGATTCTGGTGGAGTCCAAAAAGAATCATACAGTTGCGGAAAACCATCTGTAGTCACTCGCCACAATACAGAGTGGGTGGAATTGTTAGAAGCAGGTCATACAGTTCTTTCACCAGAACCAGTAGATTTAGCTTCTACAGCTTCTTCTCAGCTGAAGAGGAAGGTTGATGTAACTGATAATCTTTACGGCGACGGAAAAGCGGCAGAATCCATATTGAAGATGATGTCAGAACGTCTTCTAATATGAATCAGATCTTAATAAAATATTCTAGCCCGACTGAGCGCATGCGTTACGGAGCAGATTTGGTTTTCAGAGTTTGTCTAGGAATAGAGGTTAGTTGGGAGAATTGTGAGAACACAGAAGATTCATATGTAATCTTTTATAAGTCCAAATCTATTTCATGTCCCATTCACCCAATATCGTTTTCTCAAGATGAACAAGCCTTATCCTCCGGTGTGAAGTGGGTGGAATCTAATGGTTATAAATTTCCATGTGAGGTTTTAGGGCTTAATGATTTACGGTACGACCCACTTGCTGTAGCAGTGTTTAGTGCATGTAGGTGGGAAGAAACTATGAGTGCTGACAAGGATGAGCACGGGAGATTTAGAGGGGTACATTCTTCAGCTCATGAACATGGAATGTTGTTGACCCCTCTAGTTGAGAACATGGCACATGTACTTGCTGAAGAGCTAGGTGTTGAGAATATTCCGTCTGATAAGGATTATGAATTCATTCCCACAATTGATATAGATGTAGCTTATGCTTTTAAAGGTAGGAGTGGATTACATAATCTCGCAGCTTCGTTAAGGGATTTGGTGTTATTTAGATTTCAGAATTGTATATTGAGATTTAAGGTGTTGTTTAAGGGAGACAAGGATCCTTATGACAGTTTTAAATGGCTAAGTGATCTTCATCAATCTAACTCCTTGCCATCGCGTTGCTTTGTTTTAAGGGCTAAGAATAACAGGCCTTACGACGTGGGTCTTGCGCCTGTAGAAGTTGATGTTCTTATAGGAAATCTAGTAGAAAACTGGACCGTTTGTTGGCATCCATCATATTCTGCGACTGGAAATGATAGTGATGTTTTCTCTGCTGAGAAAAATGCATTCCCCTGTGCTTCGGACGAAATCAGGACTCATTTTTTACGTGGAAACACAGATATTTGGCCACAGTTAGTTGAGAATGGAATTGCACATGACTATTCCATGGGGTATGCTGATTTGCCTGGTTTCAGAGCCGGGATGAGCCGTCCGTATCCAGCTTTTGATCTAGCTAACAACGAACCACTTCCTCTGATTATTCATCCTATTGCAGTAATGGATTCTTCTCTCATTACATACATGAAGCTTACACCTGCGGAGGCATTACAAGTTGTAGGTGCGATTAGTGATTCAGTGAAAAAGGTGGGTGGGACTATGGTGACCTTATGGCATAATACTTCGGTATCTGATTATGGTATTTGGAAAGGTTGGCAAGTGGTATACGTTAAGCTGTTGAAGCGATGTTTACTTTGCGGCCATGAGTGAGATAATTTTATGGATATTTACTAACATGTCATGGATGCTATTGTCCATTGTTAAGTTTTTGATTACTCCATCTGTGATGGTGGGGGCAGGTTATGTTTGGTATGAGGTGATTTTAGTTTCAACCCTCGGTGCCTCTATAGGTGTGGTGCTGTTCTATTTTTTCGGAAAACTCTTATTTAATCTTTGGAACCGTCATAAATCTAATTTACTAGGGAAAAAGAAAAAAACATCTATGCCCAGCTCTAAAAAAAATAGACGAGTTATAGGTTTTAAAAATAGATTCGGAATCATGGGCCTTTTATTATTGTCGGTATTGATTTCTGTGCCTATCTCATCTGTTCTCGCAGCGAAATATTTCAGCAATGATAGATTAGTAGTGTTGAAATTATGTGCTGCTTTTTTCTGCTGGTCTATAGTTCTAACTTTAGGCACACACGTTGTAATTCATTGTTTTTAGTCCAAATGAAGGATATATTTTTCGATTTAGATCACACGCTTTGGGATTTCAAAAAAAACTCAAGAGAAGCCCTTTCTGAGGGTTACTCTGAATTAGGGTTAAGAAATCTTGGAGTAGGTACACTTAAAGAATATATCACTTCGTATGAGAGTGCGAACAATTGGTGTTGGGGTGAGTATAGGGAGGGGAGGATGGAAAAGGAAGAATTGAGAGGCAGAAGGTTTTTCATGGCTTTAGCGCCTTGGAAAATTGATGCTGCTGAGGAGATAGCCAAAAAGCTTGGCGCGCATTATATCGCTACTTCACCTTTCAAAACTCATTTAATCGCAGGGTCTCTCGAAGTTCTAGATGAGTTGTCTATTAGAGGGCATAAGATGTACATTCTTACAAATGGTTTTGAAGAGGTGCAGCACCACAAAGTAGAGCGTTCGGGGTTATCATCTTATTTTCAAATGGTTCTTACTAGTGATGCTTTGGGTTATAAAAAGCCCAACCCTAAGATCTTTGATTTGGCTTTAGA
>Ga0115000_10002166_pt1 | contig 17146 bp, 22 predicted proteins | sample ArcticOcean_MG_C_6_FD_89690 | JGI IMG/M metagenome (GOLD analysis project Ga0115000, IMG submission 89690) | Marine microbial communities from western Arctic Ocean - ArcticOcean_MG_CB8_128 | ecosystem: Environmental > Aquatic > Marine > Oceanic | place: Arctic Ocean: Canada Basin | collected...
ATCATAAATGCTGTTAATAAGAAACTTTCTGAACTTTTTCTAATTGTTGCCTGCAATTTGTCTCTGTTAAAAACATGCATATATGGGCTATTGCCAGCTGGTGGACTTGGATCTCCTAAATCTCTCAATACTGTGCCACCAGTAGTTGTTCCGGATTGGTCATTACCGATAAACTTACTAAGCAACACACCACTTAACTTTATATCTTCGTCTAACATTTCTTCATTAATTATAAAGTCAGAATATTCTTCTGGTTCAAATTCAATATCATCTAGTGCTGGTTTTCTATATGGTATTCTATCTGTATAAGTTTCATTACTCCATTCAATTGCTGTGATATCTAACAATAAGATATCGTCATCCATTGTTTCTCTAACTCTTACTGCTCTAAATGTTTTGTCTGTAAACCCATAATCTGTGTTAGTAACTTTTATAATGTCGCCTGGCTCTACTCCTAATCCAGTAAAGTCTGATTTAAAATTAATAACTTTGTCTAATCTGTTTTGTTTTAATTCAACATCTGCTTTTCTTTGTGCTTCACTGGCACTATCACATAATGGATAATTAAGTTCCATTTTGTGTTTGCTTTCATTTGTGTTTAATTCAAACTTTGGTGTATGCACAATAATATCTTCTTTAACACTATTGTGATTCTTTTCTACATATTGTGCTCTAGCACTATTGTAATAAGTTGAGATGTCACTGGTAGTTACTTTTATTTCGCCTACTATGTTGTCATCATTGTATGTTTTAGCACCAGTTATATTTGCATTTGCATTTGGTATAATTTTCCATTGTCCTTCAGGTAGTTCCCAATTTAGCATTGCACCGCTATGTTTTAATATTTCTTTTTGTATGTCTTGAACTGTTTTATCTGTTTTAATTAACCCATTAATGGTCATGTTCTTTTCTTCACCTAACACAATGGTATCACTTACAGTATTTGGTGTAGTCATGATAGCATTTCCTACTAAAACATTACTGTATAATAAATTAGCATGTTGGGTTATGTTTGCAGTTCCTGGGAATCTAGTTGCTGTGGCTACGTTTGCATTTGTAAAGGGCCATCCGTTATTATTTAATATGCCTATATCATCATTATCAAATTGAAAACGTTTTGCTTGGACAAAAGTTGAAGGTTGTATGTTAAATTCTGTTTTTAATGTAGCATTGCCCATATCAATGTTTGCAAAATCTGGCACTACAATTCTTTCTTTAACTGGTATACTAAATTGTTTATATCCTGCTCCAGTTACACTTACGTTGCTGGCAACTGTATACACAAACGGAGATCCTTCTGGTCTAATTTTATCTCCTTCAACTAATAAATTTGTTATTGTTGCTGTTGGAGTTAGAGCGGCATCAATAGTAATTGTATCTGCTGTTCCGCCTTGCCAATTGGTATTTGATAAAGCATAAGTATCGCCTGGAAACATTTTGCCTGTGTTTATGTTTGCATCAGCAAAAGTATAACCACTAATATTTGCACCATCCGGAACTAATCTAGCAATATCAACAAAACCAGTAAATGTATTTGGTGATGTGAATGCATTACCACTTATAATATTTGTGCAATTTGCACCTTGTGTTGCCGCGTTTGCCCAAAATACTTTTAATCTGTTCACACCACGTGAAAATATTTCACTATTTGCACTTGTGGTAATTGTGTTGTTACCACTAAATCTTAAGTTACCAGTAATGTCATCATTAACACTACTTGATGCAATCAATACATTACTATATGTTGCATTACCTATACCACCCGATGTTATTAATTGTGGATATAATGTAGCATTGGCAATATTAACCGCACTTATATTAGCATTATCAGTTGAAATGCTACTTGTGAATAATCTTGTTTCATTTGCTATGTTTTTTAAACTTGTAGATTCTGCACCAACTATAGTATTCGAATTTATTGTGGTTGCTGGATATTGACTCCCGTATCTTTCGTTTGTTAAATAATCATTCATTACCTCGCCTGGGTTACTAGTAGTAGTGTTTGTGATATCAAATGTCCATGTTCCTAAACCTTGCACTCCATTTGCCGCATCGTATGTTTGTTGCACTAAAGCAAATACACTTCCTCTTGCTTGAACTTGAACATTAGCCCAATTTTGCATATATGTTCTTGCAGTTCCATATGTTGGGGTATGATCGGCTCCGCCCATTTTATACTTTTGTATCTCAGAATCTACATCTCCTTGATAAAGAAATACTTTTGTATTTGTATTATATTTTGTGCTTGATGTTCCATCATTAAGAATAGCATTTGCAACTGTTCCGTTTGCATTTAGATTTAAGTTTGCATCATTAAAGAAAACTTCATTGAGCCGATAATTAGCATTACCATTGATACCATCACCAGTTCTTTCTGATAACATTAATGCTGTTGTAAGAATACTTCCATTGCTGGTCATTTCTGAATCAAATACTGCACCTCTAACTTGGCATTGTCCATATAGTATTGGTATTCCTGCACTTGGATCTGTGCTTAATTGATAAGTGCCGTCGCCACTAGGAACTGTATTTGTTGAACCACCTCCATTATTTGTGCCGGCTCCTATAGGACTTGTTGGTGTTACTCCGGGCTCAACTACATTATTTCCTGGAGCATTTACACACTCTAATTGTTTGCGTAAATCAATTTGCTCTGCAGTAATTAAATTACGGTTTGCCACACGGCCCATTTTGCCGCCACCGTTTAATTTATTAATTGGTCCAAATAAAAATCTTGCCATGTTGTTCTATCCTGTATTACCAAATGCAAATTTCTTGCCGTTTAATGCACTTACTCTATCCATAATAGGATCTCTGGTTAGTCCTAAATCAAATCTATAGTAGTCATTAAAGTCATCTGGATTAGTTTTTCTGCCTCTGTTTTCTGTTCTTTTTACACCAAACAAATTACTTAATTCAAATATAATTGTATCTGTATGGTCTTTGCCTTGTTGTGGGAAACTTTCTGCAAAGTTTATGTTTCTTACTACGCCCCGGTATGCTGGATAAAATTTTCCATTAGCACCTATATCTGCCGTGCTTACAGAACTGAGTCCTCTTGTGATAATTGCATTACCACCTTTTGCTTGTGAGCCCAATGCAAGGGTTTTTAAATTAGCACCGCTACTTGGGTCTAAACCTGATACAATAATGCTTGTAGCGGCCTCTCCGGGGTTTATATCGGCTTCTAATTGCCCGACATCCATTAAATTTCCTAGGCTTTGATATGTGTTTGATCCACTACCGCTGTTGTAACTGATATCAGTTGGCAAATCACTCATGTAATAAGTTGTGCCAGCTATTTCTAGGTCAATTAGGTATGCATGGTATAAATGGTCAAAACTACTAAGATCAGGATAAGCCATTATGTTAAATTCTCCATCAATTGCATATCACCGCCCCATTCTACATAACGTCCTGGCGTTACTGAGTAAGGTGGTTGGTCAATCATTTTAACTTTAAAAGTTACGTTGTTTCCGTATAATACATTTGCACCAGTATTAGTTTCAATTATATCTCTGTGAACTGGTATACTTACTGTGGAACCACTGCCTTTTAATACTGTAGCAGTTGCTTGATAAGGATACCTAGCATTTGCGGCTTGTATAAAGTCACCTGATTTTACTACAACTGTTGTAGCACCACCAGTTACATCTGATACATTAATTGTGAATGTATTTCCGCTGTGACCGCCAACGTATGTTAATGCCTGGTTTGCTCCAGTTAGTTCTCCTAGGTAATCTGTGATCCAACTACTACCAGTTACATTACTCAGTTTAACAGTTTCTTCTGTTATTTTACCTTGCACATCATAATTATTTAATAATTCTCTAGTAGTTGCAGTATCATATGTTAAGCCTGGATTTAATCCTACTACAAATTTGTAAATGCTTATGCTTCTACTTTGTGTTCTTAATTTTTGTCCTCTACTAATACTCATAGAAGTAGGAACTTGTTTGTCAATTGTTAGTGATGTTGCTCCATCAATTAATGTTTGTATAGCCATTAAAATCTCCTGCTTGAATTAGTCTTCTGTCCTTCGACTAGACTGTGTATTACATGTGGTTGACTGCTTAATAATTCAACGAATGAACTAGAATCAATTGCTTGTATATTGTAAGTTACTGTTTGTCCGCCGGCACCACCACCTGCAAAGTTAGGTGTAATAGTTCCTGAGCCAGCTGGTGTAAATATTTCAGGTCCGCCTTCACCAACAACAATACTTTTATTACCAGCAACATAACCACCTTTTTCAAATCCAAACAAACTTCCAATAGCACCAAGTATTTTTCCACCTGTGCTTTTCTTTTTGCCACCGCCACTTGAACCACCGCCACTTGATCCGCCTCCGCCTCCGGAGCCTGCACTTTTACCACCTAGGTCCATTCCAAATGCACTAGCAATAGTTTCTGTTAATTTCATAAATGCCGCATCAGCTAAGAACATAACTAAACGTTTCTTAAAGTTGTCTATAAGGTCACCAAAACTTAACTTACCTGTTTCAGTTGCTGTAACAATGGCTTCTCTAAAGTCTGTGGCAAAGCCTTGGAATGCCTCTCCGGCAAACTTGGCACCATTGGTAGCATCATCTTTGAATGTGTTAAATGCTTCTTTAAATCCTTGTCCAAAACTTCTGCTGTTCTCATGCAATGCTCTAGTAAGTTTTTCTATTTCTTCTCTTTGAGTATCGTATAAACTATTAATTTCTGCTAACTTGGCTGTCTTCTCACTGGAACTTAAATTTTCTAATGATTGTATTCTTGCTATTGCACTTGCTCGTTGTTCTTCAATTCTGTTAAGAGCAATCTTAACTTTCTTTTCTTCACCAAAGTAGTTTAATAACTCCAATTGGTTTTGTGCTTGTTTTCTTTGTAAGGCTAATTGTCCTTTAGTAGCAGTAACAATCTTTTCTGCTTGTTTTGTTGCTCTCTCTTGTGCTTTTGCTAATTTTGTTGCGGCTTTTTCTGCGGCTTCTAATGCCGCGGCAACGTCTCTTTCAGCATCTGCTAAATCTCTTGCACTATCGGCACTACCATCACTGCTTTTCTTAAGGTCTTCTAATGCCGCCGCTTTGTCTATTGCGGCTTGTTGACTGGCTCTTACAGCCTTTTCTAATTCACTAAAGGCATCTTGTGCCGCTGTGACTCTGCCTGAGCTCTCACCAATCTTATCAAAAAAGTCTGGTATACCACTCATACCCTCTTTTAAACTTTCAGTTGCTTCTTGCCCTTTCTTAAAGAATTTTGCTACAGCATTATCACTATCAATAACTCCTATAAAACTTAGGAAGTTAGTAAATGCTTCACCTAAACTGTATATAGAATTCATTATAAATCCTAATGATTTTACAGCCATGTCTGCAAAGAACATTAATATTTGTGTTGCCGCTGAAAAGGCTGGACCAAATATCTGTTTCATTGTGGTGCCAATTTCTACTACTGTGTCAATAACAAACGCAATGGCTTTACCTGCCGTAAGCAATCCGTCTACTAAATTATTAGCGGCGGCTTTTGCAAAACTAAGTATTGCATCTTCATTTTCATTGAATGCTGTTGATATAAAATCAAAAGATCCTTTAAGTGCTTCATTGAATGTTGAACCAAATGCACCCTTAACTTTAAATACAGCATCTCCAATCATTGACATTTTACCATCAAAACTTTGTGCTAAGTCACCAACTCCTGCAGTAATCTTATCAAAGTTATCCATAAACGCTTGAGCAGTTTCTTCTGCTGTTATTTTGGCACCTGCTTGTAAGCCTACGAATGCATTAACACCTCTTTCTCTAAACGTGTCAGCACTAGCGGCTCCACTTGTTAATGCTCTTTGTAATTGACTTGCTGATGTTTGGAAGTCTATTCCAAAACTTGCCGCCGCGCCTGCGGCTAATTGAATTGCGTTGTCTAAGCCACCTACCTTATCTGCAATAAGTGTAAGTGCTGGTGATCCTGCGGCTATTTCATCTAAACTAAATGGTAGTTTTGCCGCCGCTTCAGTAACAATATCAAATGCCGCGGCACCTTCAACTGCACCACCAGTTAATGTTTTAAATTGTATGGCTAAGTTTTCTAGTGTTGCACCTGCTTGTATACTTTGTCCTAGGCCATCTAGTATTGCTCTAAGTCCAGCAACTGCGGCAACGGCTCCAACAATAGCGGTGCTAAATTTTAATATGCTTGGTCCTGCTTTACTAAATGATCCGCCTAGTTTTAAGTTATTAGAACTTGATCCAAGTTTCTTTACACTAGATTCAGCACTATTAACACCACGTTTAAAACTAGCGTCTTTTAATTCTAATATTACTTCAATTTTCTTAGCCATCGTTTATCCTACCTATTTAATTTTTTAACCAACTTTCCTACTTGCTGGTCTATGTCCTTTATGGTATCATCGCTCATACCTTGAGGTGCTTGTGAACTCCAACCTCCATCAAGTCTAGCGGCATAGCCATAGTCCGCTTTTATTGTTGTATTCTTTGTGCTTGTAGAACGTCTTGCGTTACCACTTGCAATCGGTGTTTTTGCTTTAAAGAACTTACCACTTTCCTTCATCACATCTGGACCCATGCCTTCAAGTTCCTTTAGCATTTTAGTTACTTTTTTACTATCTACTTTAACCATATTTTTCCTTATGCTTACGCATAATCTCTTCTAGTTCTTTTTGACTAACCGGCGGTATTGTCGGTTTGCCTTCTTCTTTACTTTCGGCTTTTTGACGTTGATGACTCTTAAAGGTCATTGCTACATCAAATACAACCATGTCTAGAGTTGTTGCATCTCTTAATATGTGTGTAGGTAGTGTGCTGTATCTTTCAGCCATTGCATCTACCAACAATAGTAAATGCAACTCTCTATCCTGCTCTTCAAAGCATAGGTCTGTTACTTTCCCAGTGCTTCGATAACCTTTGTGAATGCTTCCATTAATACTGTGCTTGGTAACATTTTACCTTCGCTTACTATTGGGGTGCCTTCTTCGTTCAATATCATTTCGTTTACTGCCACAACCATTTGATCCATGTTGTCTTCATTAGTCCTTGCCATCTGTAAGTATTTGTCGATTGGTTGTCTATCCAATATCCAAAACTCTAGGGGCTCGCCATATTTCTCAACGATGAGTTCACTGTCTAATGTTACTGGGATTAATTTTGGTTCTGCGGCTAAATCTGCTAATTTCATATCTATATATCCTTTTATAATTTATTTCATATCTGCAGGATCTTCTCGATCCTTTAAATTGTGTATTCCACTAAGTGCAAATGTTAATCTGCCTTGTGCTTTTTTTAAGTCTGCCTCTGCACACTTAATTTCGCGAGATGCTTTTGCTATCTCACTTTCAAGACTCTTCAGTATCTCCGGTCTTGAGTGGTTGTTCCATATCTGCATCTTGTTTCTCTTCTACTTTATTTATTTTAGGTTTGGCTTTTTTGCCTTCAGGAAGGTCAATACCGTGCTGTTTAGCATAGTTATCTAGGTCATGAACTTTACCTTTTACAGTAATAGTTCTATCTTTGTTACCTGTCCATTTACCATCTTTAAATAAACTTAAAAATTTATGTTCCATTTTGTCTCCTTAATAATAAAGTAGTTGCCCCGAAGGACAACTACTAAATTGTGTTTCGTCAGTTAACGAATCAGCTAATTAGCTTATGCTACTGCCGATTCAGTAAAGTCTCCATCTACTTCAATAGTAACTGGTGTAATCCAAACTGGACTATCCATGTTTACTGTTGGTGCTAGACCTGAAATAAACCCTGATCCTGTAAATATTTTAGAACCGGAATCTCTTCCATCAAAAGCAACTTGAAAGTATACTCTTGTTTTTGCCTTACTTGCACCGAACAATCCATCTTCTATCAGCTTATCAGCCGCTGGCGAGTTGCCAGCTCCGAAGAAAGAAGTAGCATCAACAACAGCATTCAAACTTATTTGGTTTGTTGCTGGAGTTGTTACTGCACTTTCCGCCGTATTGTCTAGAGTTTTAAATCTAAAAATACCTGTGGAATTATTAATGGTTATATCTTGCATTTGGGGGACTATTAAACCAGTTACGGCACCCGTCGCCACGTTGGCATTTGCCACTGCGTCGGCGAGAACTAAAACTGCTTCGTTACCTGCACTTACGTTTATTACGCTCATTTGGTGTCTCCTATATTATAGTAATAAAATTATATTCAAATGTATAAGTTATGTCATCATTGTCGATCTCAGTAGTTACTTCTACACTATTATCAATAGTAGTAGTTATAACGCTGTTAGCGGCAATAATATTGGCGACAACACTTGAAATGTCGCCAGGTTGATTTTTAGCATCCACTGTCAAATACCCATTTAACGTGATTGTTTTTTGTTCAACGTCGTTTTTATCCAGTGTCTTGATAAAGTCTTCTCTACTTTCTTGTTCTTCATCGAGGTAAAAATGTTTTTTATTTTTTAAATATAAAACTTGACCTCCACTATTCCAAGGTAACTCTTGACTAACACTAATATTACTATTAGCAACGTTAGTTATAATTTGAGTAAGCAGTTGAGATCTCATTATCTAACCCTTACAATATTCTTCTTGCCACGTGTTCTACGTGTCATTCTAAATGTTGTGAGCTTCTCACCGTCTTCTACTGTGCCATCACCATCCTTATCATACCAATCAGCTACAGCAATAAGCTCTTGGAACATGTCCTCAAACTTATTACTGTAGTATTTGATCTTTGCCACTTCTGCACTTTCTTCTATACCGAAGTCAGCCGCTTTGGGCAAAATGTATTCTTTAAGGACGTAATATACAGCCATGTCAGTAAAATCTTGCTGACGTGATTTAATCTTATCTGGATCTAAGTCTTCTAGATTGCTAGGACCTGATCCTGTATAAGTTCTCCACCAACTACTTGCTTTAAACTTTAACAATATTCTCGACATACTCTTTTCACAAAGACTGTCAATATATTCGTCAAGGCTTGCAAAAGCCGGTGATGCCGCATCTGAGAAGTTAATCTCATTTGCTTCAAATACACGTTGCTCGATATCTCTAACATCAAAACTATCGCTAAATGCAATAACGTTTCCTGATGCGTTTGTTACGAATGCCATATTATCTCCCTTATTAACAAATTAACTGAGCTTACGCCGCCGCTAATCCGTTTGGTGTGTTATTACTTCTAATAAATCGACATCCTAATGCCTGTGTAATTAATCCGTCTAATAGAGCTTGGTTTGCTGAATCTTGTGCAACTGATCCAATAGATCCACTGCTAATTCCGCCAACACCGTTAAGTTCGTTACTTAACTGTTGCTCTTGTCCAGGTGTAATTACTGCCATATAGAAACCGCTACCATCTGTAGGAGCATTTAAGTTCCTTAAGTTTGCAACTGATTTAGACACTAGATTTAAACTAAGACTTGTAGCCGCGTTAGCGCCTAAAGTTCCAGAAGCAAGTGCTCTAATAAATGTAGGTCTTACTTGTGCAAAACCATTTCTTACTGTTGCAACCATTTGATGTTGGTCTTTGTTAACGTCTTCAAACATTTTGACTGTTGGCTCTCTTTTAACTGCATAAGCCATTGCTTCTGGTGAGAAGACATAACCTAGTTCGTTAGTTGATCCTGCCAATACTGCATTTGTGTGACCATCGTTAGTAACGTTGATTCCACTGATGTCTGTAATGGCTGTTTCTGCGCCTGTTCCCATTACTAGGAAACCTTGTTCGTCTGTTGCTTGAGCAATAGATCTAGAAAGTCTAGTTACTACTGCATTTCTTACTGTTTCGAATCCACCATCTTCTAGTGATTCTTCGGATATTAATGTTGCCGCGCCTCTTTTCACTACGTCGAGTGAAACTGAAGTTGGGACAAAGTCTTGGTCAGCATTACCGATAATTGCTGTGTTTTCACCCACTGATGAATTACCTGTAGTCCACGCATTTGTGACTGGGATCTTCATAGTGTTACCTATTCCGCCTGTTAAATTATATGAATTAAGTATAAGCATTTGATTCGGAAGTAAAACGAAGTTATCGTAATAAGGAATCAAATCTGCTACTACGTCATGATATAAACTGGCTACGTTGGCTGTTTGTGTTGCCATTGTATTTCTCCTATTATATTATGACTTAATGTTAATATTAAGTCGATTTTAATTGTTTACGGATCATAGCATCTGTAATATCAGATCTGGCTACGGTCCTATTCCTTTCTCGTAAACTAACATACGCCTTTCTATAATTAGCATCTGTTTTTAACAAACCTTGATCGACAGGCTTGTTAGAACTTTCAGCTTCATGTGGCTGTTTGTCTACGTTAACAGTTGATACACCTTGTTTTGCAAATGGAAGACCTAACTGTTTACCAACTACTTCAACAGCAGTTTTGTAATCTGGAGTCTCTCCGTCAGTAGTAAAATAATCACTACCACTTTTAATTGCAAAAGTATTATTTTCCAAGTGTAACATGTCACGTGCTTTCATAAGGTCAACTACTGCTGACTTTTGTTCCACGTTCCATTGTGTTGGCATATTGTCTTTTAAGGACCCAATGTGCTCTTTGAGAGCATAATCAGTTTTAACACGTGTCAGTTCTTGTGTAAGTTCTTCCACTGTTTGTTCCCTTTTAGCTACTGCACTTCTCAAACTTTCGACGTTTAGACTATTGTCAGCGATGTCAGTGTTTCTCAATTGAGTAACTACTTGCTTAACCTTGTCTATGCTTTCAACTTCTAAGTCTTTTAGAACTCCGCTTATCGCTTCGTTCTTTGCATTAGCGGCAATTCTATTTGTGTCGTCTCTAGAGTAAACTCTAACTCCGTCTACAAATAATTTACCATCACGTTGTTCCACTTTGGGTGTTCCAACTTTTTCAGATTTTGCTTCAACTTCCTTATTTTCCGTTTCTGCTATTTCAGTATCTGTTACTGATTGCACGTTCTCGCCTGCAATTAGCGTATCTGTTGTGACTGTTTCAGTCATATAATTCTCCTTTTAATCGGTTGAGTAAACCGTAATTTCAATTGTTAAAGACTATTACTGGTGCTTGTCGATAGCATCAATTGTTTTAGTCTCTGGCGCAATTGGTCACGCATAGTTTCTTTTAATTCACCGTCAGTATCTCCTACTGCGGCTTCATATTGTTCATGTGTAGCAAATGGCATATAGATAACTGTTCCATTTTCCAATGTATGGCTGTGGAATCCTGTTCCACCTAGTTGTCTTGCTCTTGCTACTGCTTGTTGTTCTGAGGGGTATTCTTCTACTTTAGTATTTTCAAATATCCCATTAAATTGTTCATATACACTTAACATCTTTTCTATTTCATGAATCTCATGTTCAACAGCACGTTTATTAAACTGTCTGTTGTAGCTGATGCTAAAGTCTTCTGGCATAACTTGATTGGTCCAATCGAACCAGATATTCCACAAGTTGTATTCAGCATTTTCTAAGTTAGTAGCTTTTTTACGAATCATTGCTTCAAGTTTTGCATCATACTGTTCTACTTGAACACCACTGCTTGAACTTTTAACTAGGTCTTCTGATCTAATCATTGCAAGTTCATTCATTTTTTGTATCTTTTGGTCTACTAATGCTCTAATCTCTGTTAGTGCTGTTAATGGTGGCGCTTCAAACTGATAAACAAAGTTTGGTTGCCCGTTTAAATTATTTTCAACTCTTATCACACCACCTGGCTCTGCACTAATCTGTCCATCGTTTAATGAATCTGTAGCAGAGTCAATAACCAATGTTGGATGTGCTGAGTATGTAATAGTGCTATATATTTCTGCCATGTCACCATACACACTACGTTGTATTTGTGCTAGGTCAAATGTAGGAGTTGATCCTACACCATTATAAATCTTTTGATTTTGGTATATAGGCATACATGGAATGTATCCTAATGGATTTTCTTGTGTAATAGTATATATACCATCGATTAATTCTAGTTCATCGCCGTCAAAGCTAGGAACATATTCGTCATCTTCTTCATCGAATGGTAAAAATACTGTTCTTATTACATCGTTATCCATGTAACGATATACTGATTCAGTATCGTTACTGTTTAATTCAATGAGTATTTTATTTAATTTTAAATTACCGTCTTTGTCGTAAGTGTATTCCCAATTCTTTACGTCAATAGGATTATGTATTTGCCATGTAGGTATTGGATTCTCTCCAAACTTCATGCAACTAACCCATGCAACACCGTATACAGTTGTTAGTATGTCTACTTGGCTCATGAACTCATTAATTGAATCTTGTTCGCCGTTAACATTGTTAACAAAGTCTTTTACTTCTGGTGTTTGTGGTAAAACTCTCTGAGGTGGAGTTCTAAATAATAAACTGTTGTATTCACTAACATACAGTTTAAGGTAATTCAAATTTGGAGTATTGTGTAGTTTCTCATAATAGAAACTGCCTTCTTCAGCATAGTTGTTGCCATTGGCATCATTGCTGGTGCGAACGTTCTCAGTTCTGGCACGCAATTTTCCAATGGTGTTACCGTCACCATCTACTTGATAGGTGTTAATAGTTTCGCTTGGGGTGTTAGTGTCTACTTCATACGCCTTTAGGTATTGACCATTTCTGTATTCTGGTCCACCGTAGTAACTGTTTATGGCTAGTTTCCAATCAGTTAAGTAGCGGTCGTATAAGTTGTGGACACCAGTGATGAATTCTGAAAAAGTGGTCACTAGCTCTCCATTTGTAATTGTAATATATATATTATGCAACTATTTATCATTATCCACGAATATGAGGGTATATAACTGCAAATTAGTAAATATTAGTGCAATATTTCACGCATGGAAGTTGTAGGCCCGGGTAGTCCAATATGCTTGGGCTTTTTTTTGGGTGGTCGATAAGTAAGTGTGTTAACTAAATTGGCGCGAGTGGAAACACTCTTAAGGCTTGTCCTACTGATATACTTGTATATTAGGGAGTTGAAATAATACTCATATTGCTTACTTCGATTTAAAAACAAACTAAAGAAACTACAGTGGATGCATTGTAGTTTTTTTTTGACCCAATATTTGCTTAACCATCTAGACAAATATGCATAAGTAATATTGTAAGAAATAACTTACACTCACTTAACAGTTTCTGTTATGTGTTTTAATAATAACTTTCTCTGTTACAACGCAATGTAACAAGAATTTTAAATCTCTCTTAAAGGGGTTACTGGGTAACATATCCTCCCGGATATTAACTTAACTTAATTTAACAAAGAATTAGTTATAGTGTTTATTAGGCCTAGTAACCCTTTTATTTTCCACATACTAATACACCAACCACAACCAGATAATGCTTTAGACGACGTCTATGAGGTTCACTTTAGCCATAAAAAAGCCTAATACACGGATCCAACTGTATATTAGGCTTAGTGTTGCACACTGAAGTATCCGTCGATACTCTATACTACTTACCACAGCAATCACCTGTGTGCAACTATATTATTTATTCTTTTGGTTATGCCACTCTGTGTAAGCACGATCTATATACATTTTTAATGCTTCTCTGTCTGTGCTTTTAAATATATCAAATAACAATGGCTTAAACATTTCATAAGGAGGATTATCATAACGTTCTTGATTGTTGCCATATGGTTTTAATTCTTCTAAGGGAGCGATTGTCTTTTTCACTATGAGATCTTTATTTCTTTTGCAGTGGCGTTTGCTTTGGCAACTGTATCATTTAATTTGCCAACTGGATCATCTACAAACATATCATTTAAACGTTCTCTAGTATCTGAACCAACACCTGTTTTAATTGTGCCTACCCTAGGCCCTTTTGGATTTAAATCAACAAATTGTTCATTTAATATCTCATCACTACTTGAGCCCATTACTTCTACTAGTTCTCTGCCATACTGTTGTTGTGCTGATAATGATCTAACACTTGCTCCGTATTGTGCACCTTTGTTTTTTCTAGCAACATTCTTAGCCGCTTTCTTTTTGGCTCTATTAATTGCACCAGTCTTTTTATTTTTCATCTTCGTCTCCATAATGTTTTTTGTTTGCCGGTTCAACACCGTTGTTCTTTAATTGTTCTGCGTAACGTATTTGGTCTGTTTTGTTTTTGCCAAATATCTTGTCCCAGTTGTCTTGGTATGCTTTGTCGTTGGCATCTTTTCTTCTGCCTGATCCTTTACCGCCATGCCATTTACTAGTCATTATAAAAGTAAACCTGGCTCTTCAGTTATAATAGTATCTTCTACAACTATACCTTCTACTAAAGGATCCGCCATATCTGGGCCTGCATCTGTGTTGCCCCAACCTTCGCCTTTGTGAATGCAATCTGTCATGCCCCACATCAAGTTGTAATATTTGATATATCCATACACATCTTTTTTGCTATGACCTTTAAACGTTCTCTCTTTGCTTTTGTTTGCATAGTTGTTCTCATAATCACGCCATACTAATTCTACTTTTACATGAAACTGTTCTTCAGTCTTGGTCTTGGTCATCTTGGTATACTCCGTTTACTTTATATCTAAATTTTGGTTTAGGCTTATCTTCTTTCTTACCTTTGTTCCAATCTATTTTGTCATAGTTGGATTTGTATTGTTCATCATTAACTCCAGTGTTGATAGCACTACTAGATTTTAGTCCTTCTACTTTATCACGTTGAGCTCTTAGATATGGATTTTTAGCAATGGTAGTTTCATTCTTTTTCCATTGTGTTGAATTCTTTTTTGGTGCTGGTGCAAATGTTCTGTCTGGCTTTTTCATCTTATTATTCTCCCTGATGTTCTACGTGAATGACCGCCTATTGTATCATGCATCTGTTGTTGTCGTATAGCAAAGTTTTGATATACTGCATAACCTAATGCATCACCTAAATGGTCAAGTCCACTATTTTTATCTGGCTGTCTGGTTCCTTCCTTATATGTATGTTTAATCAAACATTCTCTCATGCGTTTGCATTTAGGATCTATAAACAGTTTGCGAACGCCGTATGAATTACACAGCATACTGTTTACTGAATTAATTCTATCTACTACTGGCGGATTTGTTTTGCCCACTTTAACTTTCATGCCAGCATTGTGTAACAGTATGTGGTCAGTTAAGCCGGCGGCTGATGTCTTTTGTGCTTGTCCACTTGCGTCTGGATAAGCAAATATAATTCTGTGTTGGTATCTACTTTGTATCTCTTTGATCATTTCAAATGTGTTTGAACTGTATATCTCTATCTCATCTATAACCCACATTACATCTCCCACTATAACACTTATCACAGCACTCATTGGATCTATGTTAAAGTCCATGCCTATGTGTAATGGTGTGCGTGGAGTAATTAAACTTTGGTCAAATTGTTTTATGTTGTCTTCTTTGAATGCGTAATACAATACGCCAGCATAGTCTACAAATGAAGCAAGGTATTCTTGTTGGAACTGTCTTTCATCCATGTCACGTTTAGCACTATCTATTTCTTCTTGATCTACTTGTCCACCTTCAATAGTTGTATACTGATGTGCATTCCAATCTTCAGTTGCGGAGGCTTGCACAAATAAATCATAGAACCAGTTGCGTCCTTTGGGTGATCCAATAAACAATGCTGATCCTTTTGTGTCTGATAGTGTTGGTCTTAGAACGGTGTAAAATGTGTCAGGATCCATGTCTGCACACTCGTCTAACACGATAAAATTATACTTGGCACCTCTTAGTGCGTCTTTGTTATCTGAACTGCGTATGCTTATCTTAGAGCCATTAATTAATGTTATAGATAAGTCTGATTCGTTTACTTTTTTGATCCAATTAACAGCATACAGTTTGGCTTTTAGGTCGTCCCATATAACTGTCTTTGCTTGTCTATACGTTGGTGCAACATACAAACACTTTTGGTTAGGCTTAACACAAAACTTTGCTAACTCATTAATGCTTAAATAACTTTTACCAAAACGTCTACCAGCAACTACTACTCTAAATCTATTGTGGTCAGCACTTATGGTCTTTTGCGGATCAGTTAGTTTCATTCCACATGACACCATGTCTTGCGTATAACAATGTCTCTGATACAACCCGGAGTAACTCCATAGTCATTACCTATGCCTAGGAATCCATTAGTAGCACTTTGCTTTTGGTATCTGTTTCTTATTGTGACTATGTCTGTTTCTGTTAGTCTACTTGCACGGTTCTTTGAGCCAACACTTAGTTGCCCATTCTGTCGCATTGAATTCATTAATTCTTTTTGTGTCATTACTACTAAATGTTTAGGATTGCAACACGATTTGTTTGAGCATGTTGTGGTCACAATACGTTTTTTAATATTCTCACCTTCTATCATTTTAACAAACCGTTGTGTTCTATACAGTTTACTACGCACACTGAATATGCCATAGCCATATTGATTAGCACTTAGTTTCCAATTCCAACAGTCATCTGGTGCTTTGATATCAACGTGATTCCAAAACCTTTCTTTATCATTTTGTGTAAACAGTTCAAATATATTATTCATCTAGGTATGTGTCTCCAACTTATGTTCATGTGTATGCGTTCTATTGTGCTCATGCTAACTGCATACAGTTCAGCTAACTTGCGTTGTGATACAACACCTTTGTTTGCAATTATGGCTTTGACTTGTGGCTCTGTGAGTTTGGCATTGTAATTGTCTGCACCTTGCATTATGGGTAAGTCTTTTTGTCTACCTTTATTCCACATGTCTCTGATATTGTCTAACTGTGATCCTAAAAACAAATGGTTTGGATTAACACATCGTCTATTATCACAACGATGTAATACACAATAGTCATTGGTAGTATTGCTAAAACGTGGTTCGATTAATGCACTAAAGCGGTGGGCTGTGATATAACGTATTCTCTGTTTGCCAGCTAAGTCTAATTCTGAATTGCTTCTATACCACCAGTTGACATATCCACTGTTTTGTGTATTGCCTTGATGTTCCCAACATACATGTGGATCGGATTGGTCTGATACCATATCCCAGAACTTATGTCTGTAAAATCTATCTATTTGTTCTTGGAAGTGTGGCTCACCTCTGGTTAATTTTTTTGCTGGCTTGCCTAGGTTAGTGTATTGTATTTTCATATCTATATATCTTTAAAAAAACGGGTGCCTCTTTCTAACAAGTATCATAGGTCTTATGGTTGCCTACCTCAGCGATACTCTAGGAGGTCTTACCCCTCAGAACATTAATCATCATTGTCTCCAT
>Ga0115000_10002169_pt1 | contig 17140 bp, 20 predicted proteins | sample ArcticOcean_MG_C_6_FD_89690 | JGI IMG/M metagenome (GOLD analysis project Ga0115000, IMG submission 89690) | Marine microbial communities from western Arctic Ocean - ArcticOcean_MG_CB8_128 | ecosystem: Environmental > Aquatic > Marine > Oceanic | place: Arctic Ocean: Canada Basin | collected...
ATTTCAGTACATACTGCTCAAGATGTTTGTAAAGATGGCAATGGGGATACCTTAAGCCAAATTTTTAATCTAAAAAACATTGAAATTTTTGGAAAAACTCCAACTGGAAAGGGAGTTGGAAGAATTGGTAAGATTCTCAAACAAGATGCAGCTACTCTGAGTTCGCTTATAGAAAAAGAATTATCAACCAAAATCGTAAGAACAAATAATCATTATCAAAATCAAGAGAATATTCAAAAAATAGCTTTTGTACCTGGATCTGGCACACAATTTTTAAATGAGGTTTTAGGTAAAGTAGATGTTTTCATAACAGGAGATGTATCTCACCACCATTTTTTATTGGGTGATGAATACAATATGGGATTTGTACAGTTAAATCATGTATCTACTGAGAAACCTGGAATACAATCTTTTACCAATAAATTAAGCAAAGTTTTAGATATGGACATAAAATATTTTTATAACAAATATTATGAATGAACCTTTTTTACTAAGCAATCTAATAGACCTTCAACAAATTGATAACAAAATATATAATCTTGAAAATGATAAAAAGGGGAGCGAGAATGTTCGAATACTTGCTTCTCTTGAATCAGAATTTAATTTGGTTACAAAAAAAATACATGCTCAGAAAAATGATATGCAAGAATATTACAAAGATATAGAAGAAGTTTTAAGTTCTATTAAATCAATCTCGGAGAAGATTTCAGGTATTAAAACCAAGCTTCAAGATCGATCTCTAGATCCTAATAATCTTTTAAACTACACAAAGCAGAAAGATTCAAGTAAAACACAGTTATCCCAATTAGAGAAGAAGCAATATATTCTTAATAGAAATAATGAAGATGAGCTCAATGAAATGGAACTATTAAAAGATACATTAAACGATGTAAAAAAAGATTTAATACGAACTTCTAAACTTGTTAACTATGAATGGAAAGCTATCGATGAAAAATTGTTTTTATATGAATCAGAAAAGAAAACTTTTTTATATAGCTTACCAAAGAACGTACAAAAACTTTACGATGATTTAAAGGCCAGAGGAGTAGATGTAATAGCTGCATATAAGCTTGAGAATAATCAGTGCGGTTGCTGCGGTGTTGATTTAACCACAAGTGAGCTAGACACAATCTTTGAAACAGAGTTTCAACAGTGTCCTTATTGTGACGGTATCCTAGTGTGAGTCTAGATATTTATTGTGATGGTGCTTCAAGATCTAATCCTGGAGAAGCTTCGGTAGGGATTACTATTATGGAGCAAGATATAGAAATAGATATTATTTCAAGAAAAATCGGGATAGCTACTAATAATGTAGCAGAATATCAGGCATTAATAGATGGATTAAAATACTGTAATGATAATAACGTTCAAAATGTTAGCTTTTATTTAGATTCAAAATTAGTTGTAGAACAGATATCCGGTAATTTTAAAGTAAAGTCTGAACATCTTAAAGTAATGTACGGAGAGGCTAAAGTGTTAATTTCTAAAATAGACAACTTTACAATAAATCATATCTATAGAGTAAATAATAAAAGAGCAGATGAACTGGCAAACCAAGCATTAGATAACTAATGTTTTTTTGGTTCATTGGCGCTGGAGTGCTAATTTTTAAATATGTATTTAAAGATGATAGAGCTGATTTAAGATTCTTAATTACAGGACTTTTAGTTTTAGATTACGTTGACATTCTTTTGGCTATCCAACCTATTAGCAAAGATCAAAAATTCATTACACATTCGCTTTTATTTTCAGTTTTGACTATGTTTTCAATAATGCTCTTTACGAATAGAGAGAATAGAATTAGAAAAAACTTACTACTCTTCTCAATAGGTTTATATCTACATTTATTTCTAGATTTTATCTGGCTTGATCAATCTACGTTTTTATACCCGCTTCCTTTCGAAACTAATGATGTTTTTTACAAGACGATGAAAATGATTTTTGTTCAAGAGATAGTTGGCGTTTCTTATCTAATTTATAAATTAAAAAGTAAAGAATCACTCAAAGAATTTATAAAAAATGGTGTTATTTAAAAGTTTTTATAAGCATATTTATACTGACTAACAATAAAAATATTGAAAATGATGTGTTCAAAAATTCTTGTTGGATATTAAATGCTAAATTACCACCAATTATTGATCCTAATATACCCGAAATGCCTACAATAGAACCTCTCTTTGCAAATTCTCTATCATTTTTAAGTTTGGTGTAAGCTGCTGTTAAAGCTGTAGGTACTGTTGCTACTAAAGAAAAACCTTGAGCAGCTAAATTTCCTAAACCACCAAAAAAAATTAAAAGTGGAATTCGTACTACACCTCCACCAATTCCAAGTAGCCCTGAAAGTATCCCAGAGAATATACCAATTAATAAATATAAGAAAATATTTTCCTCATATTGTGAAGAAAAATCTTGAGTAAACATCATTTTATAGGACACACCTAAAAGTAATAAAGAGAATATTCTTTGTAGTGTATTTGTATCTAAAGTAAAAGTTAGTTTACTCCCAAGATATCCACCTATTATTCCACCAATGATTAAATAAAGTATATAAATAGAAAATGTCTGTCCATTTGAAATATAAGTAATACTACTTGTTGTTGCAACGAATATTACTGCCATCGACGAAATACCCGTATTTAGCTTAAAGTCTTCATTAGTAAAGTAAGTTAAGAGTGGGACAAATACCACTCCTCCTCCAATACCTAAAACACCAGATAGGAATCCCCCAATTGATCCAATTAAGAATAATGGCAACAATTTACTTCTTAAGTCTTGGTAGTAATTCTTTTCCAAGTAATTTAATTGTTTCTTCTTGGTTAACAGAGGATATTTGTATAGTAACTATTTCTGAACCAAAATCATCAACTAGAGGTGAATATATATCAACTAATTCATCAATGGTTCCAGCTCTTGAAAATTTAGACATTATTTCATCTTTTGGTAAGGCATCAGCCTGCTCTCTAAGAGCCTGAGGGTCAATTTCTTGTAGTCTATTTGGTGCTCTTAGACCTCTCCATGATTTTAATGACTCCCAGGCATCATCATCATTTTCAGCAAACATTGTCCACCTGTAGGTGTGAACTCTTAGTTTTGATTTTTCAAGTTCATCCGTTTTTATTGTCGCTGGATTAATTACACGTTCATATGCATCCTCAGGATTTTTTACACTAATCATTAGTCCGTCTGCAAACTCAGCTGCAAGATGAGAAGATTTGGGTCCTCCTGCTGCTAGCCATATTGGAACTTCCTTTAAAGGGGGAGAGTATAATTTTGCACCTTTTGTACTGTAATACTCACCTTCATAATCTAATTTCTCACCATCTAATAATTTTCTTATAATAGTTAATGCTTCTTTCATTCTTGAGGCTCTCTCATCATATTTTGGAAATTTATAACCTAAAGGTCCCTCATTAAGATTTTCCCCAGTTCCTACTCCAAGATGAAAAGTTGAGTTTGTTAATCTGTCTATAGTTGCCGATGCTTGAGCAACTACTCCTGGATGCATTCTCCATAGAGGTGTAGTTACTCCAGTTCCCATATCTAATTCGGGTGTGCTGTTAGCTAATGCACCTAATGTTGACCATGTGAAGTTTGAAGCTGAAAAATCATCAACCCAAGGATGAAAATGTTCTGATATGGTTACCATATCAAAACCTACTTCTTGTGCTAGTTTTGCATGTTCAATTAATACTTCTGGTTGCCACTGTTCTGAACCTAAAAAATATGAAAATTTTGTCATTACAGTATGTTAACAAATAATTGATTTTAGGTGGGTGCCCCTAATAGAGGCACCCTGGTTTCTGAGACTATAAGCCGGATTCTGTTTACAAATTAATGTAAGATAATCATCCATCTTGTATATTTGTTACCAAATATATCTAGCTATCTACCCGCAATCTACAGCCGAGCAAGCTAATTGCTTCTTGATATTGCACTGAGAGGGGTTTACAAGCTAATCTAATCACTTAAATTACTGGTGGTCTCTTACACCACCTTTTCACCCTTACTTACATATGTAAGCGGTATATTTTCTGTTGCACTTTCCGTCAATTACTTGCCTGGGAGTTACCCAGCTCTCTACTCTATAGTGTCCGGACTTTCCTCGATAAATCGCGATTATCCATCTCAAAAATAATTTTAGTCATATATTTAGTAATTATGAATATAAAAATATTATTTCTTCAACATCTTCAAAAGATAATGGACCTAGATATTTTTTAACAATTACTCCATTTTTAATAATATGAGTTTCAGGTACACCAAAAACTCCAGAATTAATTGCAAACCTACTTTCCGGATCACTAAAATAGATTAATCCTCCATATCCATATTTGTTTAGAAAATCATTAGCATTTGATATATTATCTTGAAAGCCTATTAATACGACATTTCCTTGAAAATTTTGAATTTGATTTAAAGAAATTAATAGTTCATGTTCTTCTATACATTCAAAGCACCAAGACGCCCAGTAGTTCACTATTAGGAAGTTTGTATCTAAATTATTGATTGATGATTCAAGACTCTGTAATGCTTGAATCTGATCGTTATTGACTTGAATACTGTCTTCGAGCTCATTCGTATTTGAACAAAACGATAAAAGTAAACTGAGAATTAATATTTTAATTTTCATAATTTGCAATAATTCCTTCAAGAAAACTTTTATCATCTAAACTTAGTTTTTCTGAAAGGAGTAAGTTCCTTATTATTTCTAACCCTTTATTTTGTGTGTTTGTTTCCTGTAGATATAAAACTCCAAGATAGGATTGAGATACTAAAGAATTTGGATTAATTATTAGAGATTCATTTAGATAGTTTATTGCTACATCTCTACTACCAGATTCATAAACCATCCATGCTATTTGAGCAAGAGAATAACTTCTTAATTCAATATCATTACTATTTTCTGCCACATACATAAAGTGGGGCAAGGCTTTTGAATAATTAATGTCATCAAAGTATCTATTCGCTAAAGCTATTCGCATAGGAAAAATCTCGGGGTTGTCATTTATAACAATTTCCATTTCTTCATTACTTACATTATCCAATTCAGTATTTGTCCTAATTGATGATGCGGAATTATCGTTAAGGTTAATAAAAATTACTGAAAATAACGCAAATGTTGCAATTAGAGAGAGTATCCATTTGTTCATTTACGGATCTTCTTTACAAAGAAAATAATAAAAATTAAAGAAAATAGCAGTGGTATGACAATAATTTCAGTATTTCTATTTTGTGGATTTGTTATTATTCTTTCCCCAAACCTTGACACCCAGTAACTATAGATTTCCTTATCGGATAAGTTATTTTCTATTTGGTCTCTCAATATTAAGCTCATATCATCAGCATATTCAGATGGTGAGTCGAAAATAGTCTCTCCTTGGCATACAGGGCATAATAAGCTTTTGCTCCATAACTCAAATCTTGAATCAGCATCATCATTAATAGTTGGAAGTATCAGCAAAATTAAAATTAAAATCACAAATAAGTATTTATTTTTCATTTTTTCTAACCTTAGGAATTACTGAAGTTGTAGTCATCGCTAAACCTAACCACATTATCAATATTCCATAATTTTTTCTAAATATTAATTTATAATAGTTATTATCTATAAATTTAATAGTCACATAAGTGTCAGATTCTAAATTTCTAAGTATTGCTGGAGAACTGATTGCTTGTTGCGATGAGTTTTTAAATATATTTAAAGATGTGTTTTTATTTTTCTTTCCCTTTGTGATTGGTAAGTTTATTATATTTTTCTCAGGTTTTGATACTTCATATGCTCTATTTACTATGTATGTATTTCCACCAAAATTTATGCTTGCTTCTTCGTTAGTTATAAATTCATTTGAGTAACTTTGTGTCACATTTAAAATCAGACCTATAGCAAAAATGCCAATACCTAGATGTGCTAACTGTCCAGACCAATAAGCACCTTTGATTTTTTTTAGTTTTAAACTAGTAATTAAGTTTATTAAAATTTCTAATACTAGTGTAATTGCTCCGAATAAAGTTAGAATTCCTAAATATTCGAGACTGTAAATATATGAAAATATGACTGTAAAGATTAAAGATATATTAATTGTACTGATATTGTTTCTGAACCATTCTTGTAGATGAATGTTCTTAATCGTTAGTTTTGTGGAAAATATCATTAGATAAATTAAAATTAGTAATATTGGCCCAACTATAATATCAAAAAAGCTCCTTCCAATAGTCAGTTGCCTTTGGTACAAAGTATCATAAAATATTGGATACACCGTACCTATAAATACGACTAGAGCTGATATAAAAAGTAGTATGTTATTAGCAATAAAAAAACCAGATTTTCCAAAAATATTATTTACTTTTTTCGAAGTAGCAAAATATTTTATATTTATTGAACCTGAGTAAACAAAAAATAATGTAAAAATTGCTAAACCTGATAACAAGAAAATTCCTATATTGCCATTTGAAAATGCATGAACTGAAATTAGTACACCCGAGCGAGTAATAAATGTTCCGAATATTGTAGACAAAAACATTAACCCACCTAGGAAATAATTCCAATTTAACAAGGTTGATTCGTTTACTTGCGCTTTAGAGGAATGTAAAAATGCTGTAGCAAGTAACCACGGAATGAATGATACATTTTCAACAGGATCCCAGGCCCAATACCCACCCCATCCTAAGACTTCATACGACCATGCCGCACCAAGTGTTATTCCTGCAGTTAAAAATAACCAAGGATAAAAAGTTGATTTTGAAGCAATCTTTACCCACTCATTGCTCGTATCTTTTCTGAAAAAATAACTAGTGCTAATTACAAATGGTAAAACTAAACCTACATAACCCAGATAAAGGATTGGAGGATGGATTGCCATTAAGGGATGATTCTGTAGTAAGGGATTTGGCCCTCTTCCTTGAAATGCGCTAACAAGTTCCTGGAATGGAAGTAGAGAAGAAACTTCACAACCTATTGATGAAAGTTCTACACATCCTGCAAAAGGTGAGGAGCTAAATATTGTGTAGCTAGTAAAAAAAATAATTATTGTAGAAAAAATTTTGACATCAATATTTTCCTGATGTTTTTTGTAATACTTAATATATATTAAAAAGTAAACAGCTAACACAAGATTCCATAAAAGAATTGATCCATCTAATGCGCCCCATAAAGATGCAAATTTATAAATAGGCGGAGTACTTTCTGCAGAATAATTAGCTATATAACTTACTGAAAAATCATTTATAAATAAACCAACTTCCAGCAGACAAAACAGTATAAAATTTATTAGAAGATTTAATCTAATTAATATTTCAATACGAAATTTGTTATTCGAAAAAAGTAATATAAATAAATTTACTAAACAAATCCAACTTAAGATAATTCCAAAATTGGATATCATTTTGTGTAATTTTCAACATCGTAAGTTTTTCCATTTTCAGAAGTGTATTCATTATCATGTTTTACCAACATATCATCAGAATAGAAAACTTCTTCTTGAAAGTATCCATCAAGTATTACTCCCATTTCTTCTTGAAAAAGCTCAGGTATAAACCCATCAAAAATTATTATTGTATCTTTAGTACCATCGGTAATCATAAAATATGTTTCAGCATTTGATGTTTTAGAAATTGAATCACTCACAACAAAACCTCCAAGTTTTATTCTTTCAGATTTTGAAGTATCAATATTTTGAAATGCTTCGCTTGTCGTGTAGAAAAAAATAGTGTTGTTAGATGCTATTTGTATGCTCGCATACGTTATTAGTGATACTCCTAATATAATAAATATAAAATTTTTATTCACCTGATTAGATTTTAACTCTGTTCTTTGGATTCAAGTAATCATTCCATAAAATGTCAGCTGTTATTTTAAATCTTTTTAATAATGAGAAATGTAATAATGTGACTAAAAGAAGGGATAACAAGAGTGTAGTAAGAATATCAGAAGACATGGGAACATTGCCAGTAGCTGCTGTTTCTTGACTTAAAATAGATGCTTGTTGATGAACAGATCTCCACCAAATAACACTAAAATGTAAAATAGGGAGTTGAATAATTCCAAAAATCCCGATAAAAGATGAGTTTTTAGATATTTTCCCAAGATCATCACTAAATTTTCTCGAGGCTAAGTAGCCAAGGTATACCAGTAGGAGGATCGCAGTTAAATTGAGCCTTGCATCACCCCAAACCCACCATGTTCCCCAAGTTGCTTTACCCCAAGCTGAGCCAGCAATAAGAGTAACCACTGTAAAAATAACTCCTGATTTAGCATTCGATGATGCCAGGGCATCATATTTAGGTTCTTTTTTAAAGAAATACATTAAAGAATAAACAAAAGTAAGGGAGTAGCCCAAATATGCTATCCAAACAGTTGGGACGTGTACATAAAGCAACTTAGAGGAGACACCTTGAGTTACGTCATATGGACCAAACGCAATTGTCAGAACCCACAAAATAAGAGAGCCGTAAAAAATCATTTCAAATCTTTCTGTAAAAACCAACTTGTGTATGAAGAAATTAATATAGAAATACCTAAATACATCAATAAGTAAATATTAGTTAAATTTGGATTTATACCTAACCAGATTGGGGCAACAAAGAAAGATAATGACATAAAAACAGGTACCATCAAAATAAACTGAACAAATCTATTACTAAAACTAGTAAACATTTGAAATACTACGTTTACCATTATCGAATTTATTGAAAAAAAGATAACAGAAATAATAATATAAAATAAACTACTTTTTATTTCAGTGTTTGTAAACAGTGAAAATAAAGCCAACAAAATTAGAGCTTGTGGAAAAAATATAATAAATTCAGAAAGAGTTTTAAATCTGAAAAAATAACTACGATGGATATTTCCAAAATTTAATTCACGGATTAGTTTATTTTGGTTGAGTGGATTCCTAATAGAGAACAATGTAGTAAAGATTATTAAAAATAGAAGTTGATTAATGATAAAGAAGTCATCGTCAACTACAAATCTATTTTCAGATAAAATAGGAAAAACTAAAACAAGAACAGCCATAGTTGGAGTTATCAGAAATAAGGATGTATTATTTCTATATTCACTAAGTAGTTCTTTTCTAATAAGGAAATTTTTAATAAACATTTAAATCAATTATTTCATATTTATCTTCAAAAACATCTAAAGATTCCTGAGAAGATAAGATATTACTTTTCTTATTGTCAGTTCTTTTTTTTAATAATTTTTTAAGTATTTCGATTCCCTCATTATCTAGATAATTTACTGGTTCATCAATGCAGAGAATTTCTGGATTAATAATTTGAGCAAGAGCGAGTTCTGATCTCTTAACCATTCCACTTGAAAAATTCTGAATGAGTTCATCTTTAAAATGATGAACTTCATATTCTTCTAAAATCAGTGAAATACTTTCTTTTGAAATACTATCTTCATGAGTAAAGTAATAACAATTCTCCATCAAAGATAAATTTTCAATTAATGTTACTTTATTTGAAATTTGCAATATTCGTATTCTTTCAACTTCAATCCTTGAGTCAAAGAAATTTCCTTGAAAATTATTTGAAATAAAGTCTAGTAAAGTAGATTTACCAGCTCCGTTTCTACCAATAATCTGATAATTGGTGCTAAATTTTAAAGATAGATTCAGATTCTTTATGACAATATCATTTCCATAACCTAGAGTCAGGTTTTTTACTTTTAAGTAATACATCTTCACAAGATTATTGTATTGAGGATAGTTTTTTATAAACTTCGAAAGTTGTCATTACGTCATCTTTAGCAGTGTGAGTAGGAGTTACGACATTAAAGTATTCAGCTAGGGTTATTAATTTATGGTTTTTAACTTTCTCACCAAGTTTTTCTCTGCTCATGTTTAAAGTATCAATAGTATTATTTTTGAGTTCTTGTTTCAAAAAATAATTTAAGAATTTTAAATCAAAATTATCTATGTTGTGACCCAGCAATGTACTTCCCTGAATAAAGTTAATTATCTCATCAGTTTTTTCAAAAAATGAAGGTGAGTTTTTTACTTTCTCATCAGTTATTCCGTGAATATGTGAATTTGTAATTTCTATTGTTGGTCTAAATAATGAATAGAACTCATCAATAATATCTTCATTATTTACTTTTAGAATAAATAGTTCAACTATTTCTGCATCACCCGGCTCAAAGCCGGTAGTTTCTATATCAAGAATGCAAATCGAAGTATTCATAATTTTTATCTTAGTAATTCCCACATCGATATTGCAGCCGCTGTTGAGGCGTTAATTGAATCGACATCATTCAATGAATTAATTTTTAATCTTATACTTTGAATCTCAAACCATTTTTCAGAAATTCCATATTGTTCTGAACCAATTATTAATGCAAAGTTATCTTCAGGTTTAAAATCATTAATAAGATTTTCAGATTCTGGATCCATTAAAATAATTTGGTATTTATTCTTTTCTAGAAGATTAATAATTTTCTTAGTAGTGTCACTAACTAAATTCATTGTGAATAAGTGGCCGATAGAAGCTCTAATTACATTTGGATTATAAAAATCAGTAATTTCATCACTGCAAAATATATTTTCCATCCCCAAAGATTTTGCAGTTCGGATCATAGATCCTAAATTACCTGGTTTTTCTATCTGGTCAGCAATTAGTATAGGTCCCGTAACTATCTCTTCATTAACAGTTAAATCTTTTTGCATAAAAAGTGAGAGAATTCCATCTGGTCTGTCTCTATAGGAAACTGCTTCAAAAACTTTTTTTGTCAAGGTAACAATTCTTATATTTTTTTTGTTGAATAAACTAATTAATGTGTAATTGTTATCACCAATAAATAGTTCTTCACAAATATAAAGTGTGTCTACTTCATAATCTGATGCTATTAATGACTTATTCTCCCTATAGCCCTCAGCTAATGATTTATTTTCTGATTTTCGGCTTTTATTTTTTGATAGAGACATTAGAAACTTTAATTCTGGGTTAGCTAACGAGGTAATTGTTTTATTTGCTGAAATATTCATTATGTATTATTTTTTTCCTTTTCGTTTCCTTATTTTTATTATTATTAACTTTTTCTATACCAGCTGTTACAAAGCCTAATAGTAAATATTCATCTGGTATAGAAAGATGATTTTTAATATTTTTTATATCCATATTATGTGATCCCAGAAATCCACTTTTAAGCCCAGTCTCCTCAATTAGAAGCATACAATTCATCATTGCGGCTCCCGCGTCAACATACCAATAGGGGGTTGGCCAGTCCTTTGAGTTAGTTGAACTATTTTTATCTACCTCTGTATATCTTTTGTGATAAGCCTCCTCATTAATAATTATTAAAAACAAGGATATAGATTTCGAAAGCCACTTTTCAAAACCTTTAGCTACGTACAATTCTTCATTCGAATATTTTGCCATTGTTTTAATATTTTGTTTTTCTGAGATATGAATTATTTCAATACCTCTAGAAAATCCTGCAGTTGGAATTTTGATTGTGTACTCAGATATTTTTTTTAATTCAGGATAGATTTGATTGCTATCAATATAGTTTCTAACAATTTTTCTATTTTTTAATAAAGATTGAAGATAAGTTTCTTCATTTTGCATGATTATTTAGTTTGCATCGATTCCAGCACAGTATCGCCCACTTCAGAAGTCGAAAGACCCATTTTCCCTGCTGACAGTGAATCTAATTTCTGAGCTGTTGTAATAATTGCATTTTCTATTTCCTTACCGTATTCAACTTCACCTAATTGGGTGACCATCATGGATGCTGCCGCGATACTAGCTAAGGGATTAATAACATTTTTCCCTGTATATTTAGGAGCAGATCCTCCTATTGGCTCAAACATGGAAACACCTTCTGGATTAATATTACCTCCAGCAGCAATTCCCATACCCCCTTGTATCATTGCACCTAAATCAGTGATGATATCTCCAAACATATTATCTGTAACAATTACATCAAACCATTCAGGGTTTTTCACCATCCACATACAAACTGCATCTACATGTGCGTAGTCTGTCTCAATCTCGGGGTAATCTTTTGCGATGTCATAAAAGATACGTTCCCACAAATCATGAGCATAAGTTAAGACGTTTGTTTTAGCACAGAGGGTAACCTTCTTTCTGTTATTGTCTTTGGCATACTCGAATGCATACAATATACATCTATGGATAGCTTTGTAAGTATTAATTGACTCTTGAGTTGCTACTTCACTTTCTGTGCCATAGTGGACGAATCCTCCAGCTCCCGCATACAGTCCTTCGGTGTTTTCTCTAACTACTGTGAAATTTATATCTTCTGGCTTTTTATTAGCTAGGGGAGTTTCTACACCAGGATATAAAACTACAGGACGTAAATTGATATATTGATCAAATTCTTTTCTTAATTTTAATAAAATTCCTTGTTCTAGTATTCCAGGTTTCACGTCTGGATGCCCAATAGCTCCGAGGAGAATAGAGTCGCTACTACCTAGTTCTTGTATATCTTTTTTAGTGACGAGTTCTTTAGATTTTAAGTATCTTTCACCTCCAAGATTATTTTCAGTAAAATTAAAGTTAATTCCATATTTTGCTTGTGTCTTTTGAAGAACTTTTACTGCTTCATTTATGACCTCAGGACCAGTTCCGTCTCCAGCTAATAAAGTAATATTAAAATTTTTCATTCTCTATTAAGAGCATTGAGAAAAGATTCTACGGAACCTTGTACGACATCAGTTGATACAGCTCTTCCTTGTTTTAGGTTATGACCATCATTTATAATTGTTACTATTTCAGCTGTTGCATCAGCACCTTTAGTGATACTTTCTACCCTGTAATCAATAAGCGTTGCATCTGTTTTTAGTATTTTCTTAACTGCAGTAAATGCTGCATGTATCATTCCATCACCTTCAGCTTTCTGGGTTATTTCTTTTCCATGAACATTAAGAGTAACACTTGCAGACGCATATTGATCTTTACTGTTTACAGAAACTGACACAAGCTCAATTTCTGATGATGATGTTTCAACTTGTCCAACAATTGCACGCAGTTCATTTTCAACAATTTCACCTTTTCTATCTGCAAGTTTTTTAAAAGTATCAAAACTTGAATTAAAAGCTTCATCATCTAAGGTTATGTTTAACTTATCTAAGGCATCTTTAAATCCAGCACGCCCTGAGTGCTTTCCAAGAACGATCTTTGCTTCTTGTCCAACAGAATCAGGAGTCATAATCTCGTAAGTCATACTATTTCTTAAATAACCATGCTGATGGATTCCAGATTCGTGGCTGAATGCATTCTTGCCAACGACTGCTTTATTGTACTGGACTGGATAACCTGTTAATTTTGAGACTAATCTTGATGTTTCTAGAATCTCAGTTGTTTCAGCATTAATATCAACACCGTATTGATCTTGTCTTGTCTTTATCGCCATTATGATTTCTTCAGTAGATGTATTACCTGCTCTTTCACCTATACCATTGATAGCCCCTTCAATTTGTCTAGCACCAGCCTTAATTGCAGTTAAAGAGTTTGCGACTGCAAGGCCTAAGTCGTTATGACAATGGGTCGAAATAATGATATCTTCATTTTTACCTTTAACATTATCGTAAACTCCCTTAAGAAGCTCTAGGTAGTCAGAAGGGGTAGCATAGCCTACAGTGTCAGGGACATTGATTGTAGTAGCTCCTTCTTCAACAGCCACTTTAAGTATTTCTATTAAGAAGTCTTTATCTGTTCTAGTTGCATCTTGTGCAGAAAATTCAATATCATCACATAAATTCTTTGCATAACGTACTGATTCTTTTGCATCATGTAGTACTTCATCTTTTGTTTTTCTGAGCATATGCTCCATATGTATATTAGAAGTTGATGTAAAGACATGTATTCTTGATTTCTTCGCAACTTTTATTGCTTCCCATGCTTTTTCAATATCATCAGGGACACATCTAGCTAATGAAGCAATTGTTGAATTTTGGATATTTTTAGCTATTAAATTAACACCATCCCAGTCACCGGGGGAGGAGGCAGCAAAACCTGCTTCAATTACATCAACTTTTAGCTTTTCCAGTTGCTGGGCAATTAGTAGCTTTTCCGAAGGAGTAAGAGCTATTCCTGGGCTTTGTTCACCATCCCTAAGTGTGGTGTCAAAAATGATTAGTTGGTCATCACTCATTTGTCTTTTTTAACATCCTTTGCACTCAAGAAAGGCATCATTGATCTCAGTTCTTTACCAACAGTCTCAATTTGGTGCTGAGAGGCCTCTTCCCTTTTTTGATTTAAAAATGGAGATCCTTCTCTAGATTGAGCCATAAATTCTTTAGCAAATGATCCAGATTGTATTTCTTCTAACACTTTTTTCATTTCTTTTTTAGTATCTTCATTTACGATTCTTGATCCTCTTGAAAAATCACCATATTCTGCAGTATCTGATATAGAATGCCTCATCCATTCAAACCCACCTTCATACATAAGATCTACAATTAATTTAACTTCATGCAGAGTCTCAAAATATGCACTTTCTGGCTGATATCCTGCTTCAACCAATGTTTCGAAACCATTTTTAATTAATTCAGTAAGCCCTCCACAGAGTACAACTTGTTCTCCAAATAAATCAGTTTCTGTTTCTTCTTTAAAAGTAGTATTTAAAACTCCAGCTCTTCCTCCACCAATGGCAGAAGCATAAGACAGTGCTAGTTCATGGGTATTTCCATTAGTATCACTTTCTACTGCCACCAAGCAAGGCATACCTGAACCTTCTTCGTAAGTTCTTCTCAATAGATGACCTGGGCCTTTTGGAGCAACCATGGCAATGGAAATATCTTCTCTAGGTTTTATTTCATTGAAATGTATATTAAAACCATGTGCAAATAGCAGTGTCGAATTTTCCTTCATTAACGGTGCAATAGTATCGTTATATACATCAGCCATTAATTGATCTGGAAGAAGCAGCATTACAACTTCTGAATTAGTTACAGCATCTTCTATAGTAGAAACGTTAAGACCCATTTCTCTTGCTCTTGAAAAGCTTTCAGAGGCCTCTCTTAACCCAACGGTTACATTCACTCCCGACTCATGAAGATTTAAAGCATGAGCATGTCCCTGACTTCCAAAACCAATTACTGCAACTTTTTTTTCTTTTATTAAGATTTGATTAATTTGGTCATCATAAATTATTTTTGTTTTCATATATATTCTCCTTTTTATAAATTAGATTGAATTGCTATTCTTCCGCCACGAATCATTTCAATAATTCCGAACGGCTTTAATAGGTTTTCAAATTTTTTCAATTCTTTAGATGTTCCAGTCATCTCAAAAATTGCATAATCTTTTCCAACATCAACAGATTTTGCTCCAGATAAATTTGCTTTTTCTATAACAGATGTTTGTGATTCTTTATTAATTGAGACCTTCATTAACAATACTTCTGATTCAATGGTGTTTTCAGGGTCAAGTTCTACAATTTTTATAACATTTATCAATTTGTTTAACTGTTTCTTGACTTGTTCTACAGTTTCCAATTCTGTAACAATTGTCATTTTTGATCTTCCCTCAATGTTTGTAGGACCAACAGAAAGTGAATTAATATTAAAACCTCTTCTTGATATTGTTGATGAAATTCTTGCTAACACGCCAGGTTTATCTTCAACTAGTACACTTAAAATTCTTTCGCTCATAATTCTTTCAAACCCTCTTCATTAAGAATGATTACATCATTACTGCCACCTGCAGGAACCATTGGGAATACCATATCTTCCGGGTCAACGACACAGTCAACTAGTACTGGTTTGTCATTTATTTCAAACATTTTTTCAAAAATATCTTTTACTTCTGATTTCTGCTCCATTCTAAGCCCAACAGCACCCATAGCTTCTGCAAGTTTCACGTAATCTGGCGTATGGTGTGTCAGCTCTGAAGCTGAAAAACGATTCTTGTAAAATATTTTTTGCCATTGTCTCACCATTCCATGGTTACCGTTATTGAATACAACAATTTTTAGAGGTATATTTTCCGTTGAAGCTGTTATGAGTTCTTGGCATGTCATTTGAAAACATCCATCGCCGTCTAAAGCAAGAACTTGTCTATCAGGAAATGCAGCTTTTGCTCCAATAGCTGCAGGCAGGCAGTATCCCATAGTCCCCAATCCTCCAGAATTTAACCATGTGTTAGGTCTTGTAAATTTCCAATGTTGAGATATCCACATTTGATGCTGACCCACTCCAGAAACAACGATGGAATCATCTTCTGACATTTTTTGAAGCTCTTCAAGAACATAAGGAACTTTTAGTGGCCCATTTTCTTCTTGGTTGTAGCTGAGAGGAAAGCTTTTCTTCATATCATTAATTTCTTCAATCCAGCTTGATGTTTGGAGCTCGGTAGATTCTAATTTTTCAATAATACCTTTTATTACACTTTTAGCATCTCCAACGATTGGCACTTCAGCATCTCGTACTTTTCCTATTTCAGCTGGGTCAATGTCTGCGTGAATAACTTTAGCATTCTGAGCAAAGAATTTTGGATTTGCAGTTACTCGATCATCAAATCTTACGCCAATTGCTATTAGTAAATCTGCATTCTGTATTGACGTTGTAGCTGTATAATTTCCATGCATACCGGGCATTCCTAAACATAGTTCATCTCCGTCTGAGAATGCACCTCTACCCATAAGAGTTGTAACAACTGGTATGTTAAACTTTTTAGCAAGGTCAAATAGTTCAATATTTGCTTTAGAGTGAATAATTCCTCCACCTACGTATAAAAGAGGTTTCTTAGATTCTTTAATTAAATTTACTGCTTGTTGTATCATTTTTGGATTTGCCTCAACTGTGGGTTTGTATCCTGGTAAATCTATTATTTTTGGCTCAACCCATTTTGCTTTTTGGTAGAGGATATCCTTAGGTATATCTACAAGAACTGGTCCAGGTCTTCCTGTCGTTGCTATATGTTTTGCCTCTAGTAATACTTGTGGGATTTCACTAGCTTTGGTAATTAAATAATTATGTTTTGTTGCAGCCATTGTTAGACCAACAGTATATGCTTCTTGGAACGCATCATTTCCAATTGATTCAGTTGCAACTTGACCTGTTATTGCTAAAAGCGGAGTTGAGTCCATTAAAGCGTTGTTCAACGAGGTGATTAAGTTTGTAGCACCTGGACCAGAAGTTGCAATTACTACACCTAATTCACCAGTTGCTTGGGC
>Ga0115000_10002173_pt1 | contig 17125 bp, 17 predicted proteins | sample ArcticOcean_MG_C_6_FD_89690 | JGI IMG/M metagenome (GOLD analysis project Ga0115000, IMG submission 89690) | Marine microbial communities from western Arctic Ocean - ArcticOcean_MG_CB8_128 | ecosystem: Environmental > Aquatic > Marine > Oceanic | place: Arctic Ocean: Canada Basin | collected...
AAAAAAATAAACAGTAAGTGTATATTGTTTGAGATACTAATATGAAAATATTGATAGTAAGTCAATATTTTTGGCCTGAAAATGTTAGAATTAATGATTTATCATCAGAGCTGAATCTTCTTGGACATGAAATAACTGTTCTAACGGGATATCCTAATTACCCAGATGGTGTGGTTTATCCTGAATTTGTAAATAATATTAACTCTTACAAGCAATATAAGGGTGTTGAAGTCATTCGAATTCCAATTGTGTCTAGAGGGAAAACAAATTGGAAACTATTATTAAATTATTTAAGTTTCATTTTCTCGGCTTCATCAATCGGTGTTTGGAAGTTAAGAGGTATGAATTTTGACGTCATTTTTGTTTTTGAGCCCTCTCCAATTACAGTTGGTATTCCTGCGATTCTTCTAAAAAAAATAAAAAAAGCTCCAATGTTTTTTTGGGTCCTAGACCTCTGGCCTGAGACCCTTCAGGTTCTTGGAGTTATAAAATCAAAGTTCATAATTTCTTTATTTTCTTTTTTAGCTACTTATATTTACAAAAATTCTGATTTAATTCTTGGGCAATCTAGAGGTTTTGTTAATAGAATAAATAAATACTGTCAAGATAGTGCCAAAATTAAATATTTCCCAAGTTGGGCTGAAAATTTACATGAGGATATTAAAACTAGTTTTGCTCCTGAAATTGAATATAAGCCTGATTTTTTCAATATAGTTTTTACTGGTAATATTGGAGAGGCGCAGGACTTTCCAGCAATAATAGATGCTGCTGAAAATTTAAAAATGGAAAAAGTTAGATGGATAATTTTAGGAAAGGGTAGGCAATACCAATGGGTTTTAAATGAAATAAAAAGCCGTCACTTAGAATCCTGTTTTATATTGCTTGGTCAATTTCCTTTGGAGAGAATGCCATCATTTTATTCTCATGCTCAGGCACTTCTTGTATCACTTAAGTCTGATGAGCTGTTGTCATTGACTATACCTGCAAAGATTCAATCTTATTTGCTGGCCGATAAACCAATAATAGGTATGCTTGATGGGGACGGTGCTAAAGTAATATTAGATGCTAATGCAGGCATTGTATGCAGTGCTGGAGATTCAATCGGTCTATCAAATGCAATAAAAGAGATGATGATTATGTCATCTGAAAATAAAAAACTTATGGTTAATAATGGAAGAGAATATGTAAGAAAGGAATTTGAAAGAGATGTCTTAATCAAACTTTTAGAATCATGGATGGGTGAATATGCCCAGAAGAAATGATGAATGTACTCGTAACTGGAGCTAACGGCTTTATTGGGAAAAGTCTTTGTATGTCTTTATCAATGCGAGGTGACAATGTTATCAAACTGGTTAGAAATAAGATTGTTAAAGATGAGAGTCTTCAATACGAATATGATTTTGAAACAAAAGAATTTCCAGAAGAAGCACTCGAGGGCATTGATGTTATTTATCACCTTGCAGGGATTGCTCATGATATAACTGGTTCAGTTTTTATAGATAATCAGTATTATTTAGTAAATGTAGATGCCACCGTAAAAATTGCCACTTTGGCTGCAAAAAAAAATATTAAACACTTTATATTTGTTAGTAGTGCAAAGGCAGGTGGTGATCCTAGCGGTGGAGTTTGCTCAACTGAAGAAAATCTAAATATTCCCAAAGATATTTATGCTGTCACTAAGAGGGAAGCTGAAAAAAAAATAATTGCCATTGGCAAAGAGTTTGATCTAAATGTTACAATAATGCGTCCTTCATTAGTTTATGGACCAAATGCAGGTGGAAATCTAAAATCAATGCTTTTAGGTATCAAAAAAGGTTGGTTCCCGCCTATTCCAAAAATCGACAATCGAAGATCTATGGTTCATATAGATGATTTGGTTGGTTCGATGATATTTGTGACAAATAACAAAGATGCTTTTGGTGAGATTTTTATTGTGACAGACGGAATTCCACATTCAACTCGTGAACTGTATGAAGAAATGTGTAAACTTTTAGGTAAAGATATTCCTAAATGGACTATGCCAATATTTTTATTTAATTTGTTATCCAAAATAAGTAAAAAGTTAGAAAAGAAGGTGTCTAAATTATTAGGAGATGAATGTTACTCATCAGATAAGTTAGAATCAATTGGTTTTAAACCACAACGAAAACTTAGTGAGATAAATGAAACGTATATTTGATATATTACTAGCTGTTGCGCTTATAGTTGTTTTATCAGTTCCTATGATAATAATAATGATTACAATTCGATTAACGTCGAATGGACCAGCTTTGCATTGGTCAAATCGAGTAGGAAGAAATAATATAATATTTAAAATGCCTAAATTTAGAACAATGTCTACAAATACTCCAAGTTTACCTACTCACCTTATGGTTAACCCAGACGATTACCTTACTAGTGTAGGTGGTTTTTTAAGAAAAACAAGTTTAGATGAATTTCCTCAGCTTTTTTCAATATTGAAAGGAGATATGTCTTTTGTTGGGCCTCGTCCAGCTTTGTTTAATCAAACTGAATTAATAACCTTAAGGCAAAATAAGGAGATAAATAAGCTTTTTCCCGGACTAACTGGCTGGGCTCAAGTTAATGGCCGTGATGAATTATCAATTAGAGATAAAGTAGAGCTTGATGAAATTTATCTTATAAATAAATCATTTTTTTTTGATTTAAGAATATTGTGGTTGACCCTTTATAAAGTTATTGTGGCAAAAGATGTTTCTCATTAAATAATAAAGAAGATGAATGTTTTAATAAGAGTTATAAATAATATGAATCGATTGCCAAAGCAAATTATTTTGATGTTTGTTGATTCAATTCTGGCAGTATTTTTATTAATGTCATCCTTTCCAATAAGACTTGGATATTGGGGATTGCCGAATAATGAAATATTATTGATGATATTAATTTCTCCGTTATTAATTATTCCAATTTTTTTTAGTTTTGGACTATATAGTTCTATTATAAGATTTATTGGTGCAAAAGGCTTTTGGTCAATTTTTCAGGCTTCTTCACTATATTCTGTTGCTTGGGGATTAATCACATATATGATCTCAATAGAGGGAATTCCAAGGTCAATATTTTTAATAAACTGGATGCTTTGTTTGATATTTTTTGGAGGCTCAAGAGCACTAGCAAGATGGCTGTTTTTAGACAGAAATCAGTTTAAGAATCAAAGAAATAATCTAATAATCTATGGTGCTGGTGCTGCAGGTGTTCAGCTCTCTCGATCACTTCAATTATCTCAAAAATACAACCTGATTGCATATGTTGATGATAATTCTGCATTAAAAGGAACCGCAATTAATAATATAAAAATTCATCAATCAACAAATATTGAGTTATTAATTAAGAAATATAATGTTAAAGATATATTTATTGCATTACCATCGATTTCAAGAAAACAAAGAAATAGAATAATTTCGAATTTAACTCGAATGTCCGTACATGTAATGAGCCTTCCTAGTATTCAAGAATTAGCTCAAGGCAAGATTAAATTTGATGACTTAAGAGAAATAGACATAAACGAACTTCTTGGTAGGGATCAAGTAAAGCCAGATCAAAAACTTCTCAGAACTAATGTGTCTGACAAAACTATACTTATAACTGGAGCTGGAGGGTCAATTGGTTCTGAGCTCTGTAGACAAGTAATATTATTGAAGCCAAAAAAAATAATTTTATATGAGCTTAGCGAAGCATCTTTGTATTTAATAGATCAAGAATTATCAAATTTAAATATAAATAATATAGAAATTTTGCCAATTTTGGGATCAGTAAGTTCTGGAAAATTTAAGGAAATTTGTATTTCTTTCCACGTACAAACAATATATCATGCAGCTGCATATAAGCATGTTCCTCTTGTTGAATATAATCAATCGGAGGGTGTACTAAACAATACTATTGGGACTATGCTTGCTGCGAAAGCTGCAATAGATGCAAACGTTGAAACTTTTGTTCTTATTTCGACGGACAAAGCAGTGAGGCCAACCAATACAATGGGGGCATCTAAAAGGATTGCTGAACTAATATTACAAGGTCTTGCGAATGAGACTCAGAATACATGTTTTACTATAGTGCGTTTTGGCAATGTACTTGATTCTAGTGGTTCGGTTATACCATTATTTAAAAAACAAATTAGAAGTGGTGGACCAATAACTGTAACTGATAAAAGAATTGTTCGTTATTTTATGACAATTCCTGAAGCTGTTGAATTGGTAATCCAAGCTGGAGCAATGGGTAAGGGTGGAGATATCTTTTTACTGGATATGGGTAATCCAATAAAAATCTATGATTTAGCAGAAAAGATGATTCGTTTAAGTGGCCTACAGGTTATGGACAGTAATAATCCTGATGGAGATATTGAAATTCAGTATACTGGATTAAGGCCAGGTGAAAAACTATATGAAGAGCTGCTAATAGGAGGCGAAGTCACTAAAACAGAAAATAAATTAATAATGAATGCTATTGAAGATTATATGGAGTGGCAAACTTTGGAAGAATCAATCGATAAACTCTGGAGCGCTTGTTTAAGTAATAATCAAAAGTTAGTAAGAGAAATTATTATCTTCTTGTTACCAGATTTTAAACCTCAATCTCCAATAGTAGACTTCCTCTATAAAGATTAAGCAAACAAAAAACTAAAAGATATCGAGTTTGTTTGCAAAGTGATTGGTTGCTTTTAAATAACCCTCTATACTTCCACAATCAAAACGAGTTCCTTTAAATTTATAAGCCAAAACTTTGCCTTGTTTTGCCTGGGTATTTAATGCATCAGTAATTTGAATTTCTTTACCTTTAGTTCTTTTAGTTTTTCTTAAAATATCAAAAATATCTGGAGTCAGAATATATCTACCTATTATTCCCAATAAAGCAGGTTTTTTTTCTAAATAGGCTGGATTTTTGAAAAGTTTATTTAAGTCACTTTTGGTTGGTTTTTCAAGCATATTGGTTACTTTGAAAATATCATTCGTACCAGAAATTAAATTACCAGTAATCACCCCATATTTATGTGCATCATTTAAGGGAATTTCTTCAATAGCAATTATGGAGCATCTATATTTTTTATATATTTCTATCATTTGCGCTATAACCCCTTTAGAGTTGTGATCACATAAATCATCTGCAAGAATAACTGCAAAAGGTTCATTTCCTATTAGAGGCTCTCCAGTAAGAATAGCATGGCCCAGGCCAAGCATCTGTTGCTGACGGACGTATGTAAATGTTGATTGGCCTATAACTTCTTTAATTTCGTCTAAAAGGTGTTCTTTTGAGGTTCCTCTCAGTTGAGATTCAAGCTCAAATGAATTATCAAAATGATCTTCAATTGAACGCTTTCCTCTTCCAGTAACGATAGCCATATTTTTTATTCCTGCAGACATTGCCTCCTCTACACCATATTGAAGAAGTGGTTTTGTTAGAATTGGAAGCATTTCTTTAGGGACTGCTTTGGTAGCAGGAAGAAAACGCGTTCCATATCCGGCTGCTGGAAAGAGACATTTAGAAATCAAATTTATCAAACCTTTTTTATTTAATTTGTTGAACCAAGTTATACCAGACTAGCGAATTCATTAGTGCCACTTTTATAGTTTAGAAATTTATTAGATAAAATATTAAATGCAGACCAAGAAAATTTAATTTAATTGATTTTTTTTAAAAATAATACGTAAACTGTAAGATTTACTATTAATGAATTTAAAAAATTAATAATATGACCTAAATAAAAACTTAACTTAGAATATCCTTTTTTTCTAAAATAATCTTTTCAAATGATAAGAGTCCCAGTCAAAATTTAAAACAGCTGTTTGCATGATAGAAATGAAAAAAATACTACCTTTTATTTTAAAGTTTATTGTGAGTGCTTCTATTTTCTATGTTTTATTTAATAATGTAGATTTTAGCGGAACAATTCAATCTTTAGTTGGAATTCATAAGGGCTTTCTTTCTATTGCAGTTGTATTGATGATTATTCAAGTTATTGCTGCTACCTCTAGATGGAAAATTGTCCTTTCTCAATTTGAAATTTTTGTTTCATTTAAAGAGGTTATGCAAATGATCTGGATAGGGCTTTTTTTTAATCAAATCTTACCATCAAGCATTGGTGGAGATACTATAAGAAGTTATTATTTATATAAGAAAAACCATTCTTTAGGGTTATCAGTTCTAAGTGTTTTAGCAGATAGAGTGATTGGCTTGATTGCACTTGTGTTTTTGGTTTTAGTGACAATTACTTTAGCTTTTGATTTAATTAAGGACCCAATAGCTCGATGGGGCATTTCTTTAATTGCAATTGGATCAACTTCTGGAGTTATAGTAATCTTAACTTTAAATAATTTTACAAAAAAACTAGTGCATTTAAAGTTAATTAGAGGGTTATTTACAATTTCTCTTAAATGTAAAGAAATGATATTTTCTGTGTATCCAGGGGTTAAGCTGATTTCAATATCATTGCTAATTCATATTTTGAGTATTGTTACTATTACTATTCTTTCTTTAGGGATGAGTTTAAATATTAACTGGCTTGGACTTATCATTATCATGCCTTTAGCATCTCTAATAATGATAGTGCCTATATCAATTGCTGGATGGGGATTGAGGGAGGGTGTAATGGTCATAGGTTTAGGTTTTGTAGGAGTCGCGTCTGAGAATGCACTTACATTATCCTTGTCTTATGGAATTTTAATGTTTATTGTTTTTTTGCCAGGTTTGGCTATCTGGTTAATGAGTGGCCATCTATCTGCTCATCAAGTAAAATAGGTATCTTTTTAAGAAAGTAAATTTAATGAAAAAGAAAGCACTCATAACAGGTATTACTGGCCAAGATGGCTCCTATTTGGCGGAATTATTACTATCTAAAGGTTATGAGGTTCATGGAATTAAACGAAGAACATCTTTATTCAATACTGCTCGTATAGATCATATTTATACTGACATTCATGAAGAAAACACCAATTTTTTTCTTCATCATGGAGATATGACTGACTCTTCTAGTTTAATTAGAATAATCCAAGAAGTATCTCCAAACGAAATTTATAATTTAGCTGCCCAGTCTCATGTAGCTGTTTCTTTTGAGGAGCCAGAATATACGGCAAATTCTGATGCTTTAGGAACCCTAAGGATTCTAGAGGCTATTCGTATTCTTGGATTCGAGAAAAAAACAAAATTCTACCAAGCCTCTACTTCTGAACTTTTTGGAAAAGTGAAAGAAACTCCTCAAAATGAACTCACTCCTTTTTATCCCAGAAGTCCATATGGTGTTGCTAAATTATATGCTCATTGGATAACTATCAATTATAGGGAGGCTTATGGAATATTTGCATGTAATGGTATTTTGTTTAACCATGAATCTCCAGTTCGTGGAGAAACATTCATAACCAGAAAAGTAACTAGGGCTTTATCAAGAATAAAACTTCAAATGGAGTCAGTTTTATATCTGGGTAATCTAGATGCAAAAAGAGATTGGGGCCATGCTAAAGACTATGTAGAGGCACAATGGCTTATACTTCAGCAAGACAAGCCTGATGACTTTGTTATTGCTACAGGTGAGCAACACACTGTAAGAGAATTTATTGAAATTGCTGGCAAAGAATTGGATTTTGAAATTGGATGGAAAGGATCAAACAAAGATGAAGTTGGATATGATAAAAAAACTGGGGATGTAATTATTAAAATTGATCCCCGGTATTTCAGACCAACTGAGGTTGAAACCTTACTTGGAGATCCTTCTAAAGCAAAAAATAAACTTGGCTGGGAAGCAAAAATTAGTTTTAGAGATATGATTAAAGAAATGATTTCTCAAGACCTATTGGAAGCCCAAAAAGAAAAATTGATTAACAGTAAAGATTTTCATTAATAGTACATTTACTAAATAGGCCTTTTGAAAAAATGTCGCGTGCAATAATTATTGGTTATTCTGGACAAGATGGGACAATACTTGCTCAAAAATTGACTTTATTGGGGATTGATATTTTAGGGATTTCAAAAAACAAAACCTACTCAACAATTTCTGAATTTGATGAATGTTTGACAAATATTTTAGAAAAAGATAATGTTTATGATATTGTCAAAAGATTCAAAGCAGATCAAATTTACTATTTAGCTGCGTATCAGAACTCTTCTAGCCAGGTTATTGATGATGAGCAGACAAGCATTTTAAAAAGCAGCCTAGAAGTAAACTTATTGGCACTTCAATATTTTTTAGAAGCTGTATTTCACTTTTCAAAAAAAACTAGCGTTTTCTACGCTGCATCTTCTCATATTTATGGTGATACTAGCTCTAAACTTCAAAATGAAGAAACGCCATTTTCTCCGGTTGACTTTTATGGTATTTCTAAAGTTGCAGGAATTGAATTATGTAGATACTACAGAGACAAAAAAGCACTGTCCATATCTGTAGGAATTATGTATAACCATGAATCAATTTATCGCAAAGTAGGGTTTGTATCATTGCATATAATTATGGGTGCACTTGAAATTGCTTATAATCAAAAAAAGGTTTTAATGATTGGTGATTTGGATGCGAAAGTTGACTGGGGTAGTTCATATGATTATGTAGATGCGATGTGCTTGCTTCTTGACAATAATGCAAATGGTGATTTTATTATTGGAACTGGTGTTCAGCACAGTGTAAGGGACTTTGTCAAAATTGTGTTTGAATTCTTAGATATGAATTACCTTGATTATGTTCAAGAATCTTCAAGTTTCATAAAGAAAGGTAGAAATAATTTGTGTGGTGATAGCACTAAAATTCAAAAAGAAATTGGTTGGGAGCCTCAAGTTACTTTTAAAAAAATGATTATTGATATGGTTTGTTATTTTAAAGAGAATATATATGAAATCTAAGTCGTTGGTTTTCATTCCTACATACAATGAAAAGGGAAATGTACTTAAGCTTTATAATCATATTAAAAGCCTACCAATTAATTTAGATATTTTGTTCATTGATGATTCATCTCCTGATGGAACAGGAATTTTGCTTGATGACGTTGCAAAAAAAGACAAAAATCTTAATATTATTCATCGTAAAAGTAAGCTTGGAATTGGTTCAGCCCATAAAGATGGAATATCATGGGCTTATAATAAAGGCTATAAAATATTAATAACAATGGACAGTGATTATTCACATTCTCCAGAAGATATTTATAGATTTATTGAACTTTCGAACGAAAGTGATGTAATTATAGGGACTCGGTATATGGAAAATAGTGGTATGGGAGAGCTATCATTATTAAGAAGATTTTTAAGTAAATCTGCCCATTTTATGACTCATTTTTTTTTAAGAATGCCATATGATTCAACAAATGCATTTAGATTATATAGGCTTGATAATATAGATAATGAAATAATTAATCGAGTTGAGTCTGATAGCTATTCATTCTTTTTTGAAAGTCTATATATTCTTCACTCTAAAAATATTTCTATTCTTGAAATTCCGATAAATTTAGGAAGCAGACCAACAGGTAATTCTAAAATGTCAACACTGGATGCGTTAATCAGTGTCAAAACATTAACAAAGATAACCTTTAAGAAATATTTTAAAGGTTTATAGTATTATTAGATTTTAATTCTTTCAGATATAAGTAGGCTTCTAAATCTTTTTTTCTTAAAATCTTATTAACAATTAATTTGGAGTATTAATGAAACGTGATAAATGTATAGTTTGTAATTCTAATCTTAAGGATGATAGCGTAATTATCGGTGATCAATATCCTTCAGCTGTTTTTGCTGACAAAGATGAAAACTATGAAAATTTTATTAAATCATCAAGCTTGAATTTAGCAATGTGTTCCAATAGTTCATGCGCTTTGGTGCAAATGTCAAACTCCTATAATTTGGATATGGTTTTTAATAATTATCCTTATGTTAGTGGGACAACTGCAACAATGAAATCAATATTAAAGGATGTTTTGGATGAGGGTGTTGAAGTATCCATGCTAAATACAACTGATGTAGTTCTTGATATTGGAGGAAATGATGGAACTATGTTGAGCTATTTGGATAAAGATGTTGCTTATAAAATTAATATGGATGCAGCAAAAGGAGTTGAATCTGTTTATGTAAATGGAAATTATAAAAAAATAGTTGGGCTATTTAACAAAGATGCTTATGGTCAACTGGGCCTTGATGAACCTAAACTTATTTTTTGTGTTGCCATGTTTTATCACCTTGAAAATCCAACGAAATTTTGTGATGAAGTTGCCTCCATTATGAATGATGATTCATTATGGGTAATCCAGATGACATATCTAAAAACAATGCTGGATTATAATATTTATGACAACATAGTTCATGAACATAATGCTTATTATTCCATGCACTCCCTGGAATACTTGTTAAAACTATCAAATCTTCATATATGTGGAGCAAGAATAGTTGACTCATATGGTGGGTCAATACGAGTTTTTGTCAAAAAAAATCCTGAAAAAATTCTTAATAATGGCTTGTATGATGAATATGAAAAAATATTAAAAATAGAACAAGAATTGGGAGTTAATACTCAAAAAGCGCTTGATCTTTTTAATGAAAGAGTTAGTCTTCTGAGACAATGCTCTTTTGATCTAGTGAAGCATATTATTGATTTAGAGGGTAAGATTGTAGCTCTTGGAGCAAGCACTAAAGGTAATATGATTTGTCAGTTTTTAGGCATTAATTCAAGTCATGTGGAATGTGTTTTGGACAATAATCAAAAGAAAATTGGAAAAATTATGACTGGTTCAAATATTCCAGTTGTTGATGAAAAAAGTTGGTTAAATCGATTGCCAAATTACTTATTAATTCTTCCTTATTATTATGTAGAATACTTTAAGAAAATGGTAATAGAAAATACTGAAAAAGGAAAAATAACATTTCTAATAGTATTGCTACCAACACCCAGATTAATAAAGGTAATTGGAAAAAAATCATGAAAAAATTTGGCAATATTGATATAGTCTTTCCTTCATGTAATCTTTCGACTATAGAGGATGGACGTGGGGGTATTTTCACTTGGATTCCAGATGAACCATTACTTGAATTTAATATGCTTTATTTTAGGCCTGGTAAGGTTCGTGGTAATCACTCCCACCCAGAGTTTACTGAATATTTTCTTGTTGTTGAAGGACAGGGAGTGATGATTACTAGAGACAAAAATGGAGATCAAATTTCTTTTCATGCTAGCAAGGGAACTTGTTTTAAGACCCCGCCAAATACGAGTCATGCATTTCATGCTATTACAAATACCACATGTGTTGCTATGTTAACTAAACCATGGGATAGTTGTGAAGTTCCTATTATCCATGATGATTTAACCCCATTTGATCCAGAATATAATGAGTATAAAGAAGAAAATTTATAGCATATGTATTCTGTTGCAGTTATAGGGGCAAATGGTTTCGTTGGCAGTCAAATATGTCATTACATTAATCTTTGTTCAAATTTAAGATTAATTCCCATCATAAGGGGAGATAACCTATCAAATGCAATTGAACATTCAGATATAGTAATTCATTCTGCCAATCCTTCAAAAAGATTTTATGCTAAGAATTATCCTGACAAGGATTATGTGGAGTCTGTAGAAAAAACTAGATTGATAGCTAATTTGGCTAAGAACAAAAGATTAATTTTAGTAAGTAGTATTTCAGCTAGATCAGAACCCGAAACAGTTTATGGAAAAAATAGAAGTCAATGTGAATTAATTGCGCAAAACTCTAAAGCCCTAATTATTAGATTAGGACCAATGTTTGGTCTAGGTAAAAGTGTAGGAGCGATTGATGATCTATTGAAAAATAAGACAGTATTTGTTGCTGAGAGTACAAAATATGCTTATGTTAATGTTGATTATAATGCAAAAAAGATAGTTTCTTTTGCTCAAGACTTTTCAATAAATGGCCTTATTGAATTGGGAGCAAAAAAAGGAATAAGTTTGAGTGAATTAAAAAAAATTATTGGTTCAAATTCTAATTTTGAAGGGCGTGATGATACACAAATTCCAATCAATCCCCCTTTAGATGCTCCAAATGTTTATGATGTTGTGGATTATGTGAATTCAATTATTTTTAAAAATAATAATTAAATCAATGATTAATAAATCAAAGATATTTTTTTTAGCAATATTGAATAGTAAGATTTTAATATTTTTAATAATGTCATTTGTTTCGATAATTTCATTTGGCATAGATTTATCAGCCCATCAAATCTATAACTTATCAGAACTTGCACTAATGGAAGTAAATTACTTGATGGAGGATAGTTTTTATGCCTTTAATCATAGTCCTTATAACCCATTATATTACTATATTAAAATAGTTGTTCCCATTCTTAAGTATGGAGCTATTTTCATTCCACTAAGTTTTATTCTGAAGTTTTTTTATTTTATTTTCACTTATAAAATTCTATCTCATTTTGTTGAAAAAAATATAGCAGTTCTTTTATCGATTATTTTTTTGATGGCTTATTTGTATGCTTCTCATGGAGTTATTGCAAATGGCTTTTGGGCTTCAAATGCTGTTTTTCCAGCCTCAATTTCATCACTTATTTCTTTGGTAGGTGTTTATGTTTTTCTCAAAAAAAGATATTTCCTATCGGGTATTGCTTTTGGTGCTTCTATTATGATTCATCCGCTATATGGAATTTCCACACTAGCTTTTTTATCGATAGGGTTTCTAGTCATTTTAATTAAGAATAAAGATGGACTTTTTTTACGAAATCTTTTTCTTGGTATGTCTCCAATTCTCTTTTCAATTTTATACATTGCATATTTTAGAGTTAGTTCAAATATAGATATAGAATCAACTTATTCTTTTTATGAATGGTTCAAATATACCAGCATACCTCCATCAGCAAACATTTCGATTTTATGGTCACTATTTAAAACTGGCTATTGTTTGGTTCCTATTTTCATTGCAGGCTTTTATCTTGCTTATGTTAAAAAGAAATATAGTGCCTTAGAAATATTAACTATATCTTCATCAGTTATGGTGCTAATTTTTACTTGCATTGAAATAATTCATTTAAGTGGAATATTTTTTGATCAATTCAGTGAATTTTTTATAGCTGCGCAATTCAGACGAGGAATATGGGTTGCAGTTCTTTTTTCACTTATTCAAATTACAAAAGCAATTTTTGAAAGAAAAAAAGAAATTTTTACATCAAATTCATTCACTTTTTTACTGATTTTTTCTGTATCAACTTACATTTTTCCTTCGCCAGTATCAATAATTCTTATGTATGGCCTTTTATTTATAATTTTTAAAAATAAAATTAGTTCTGCGTTGTTTGTTTCAGCAATTTTAATGAGTATTCTTTACTTCTCCAATATTCAATATAACTTTCAATCCGAGATTAAAACACTAATATATTCGCTAATTTTTTCAATTGGTGTTATTGCTATGATGAAACTATTGAAATATAAAATTTCAGACATTCACTCACGTTTTTTTATATCAATAATCCTTATTATTATTTTTTTATTTAGTGCAAGGGGAATTCATCAAAAAAAACTTGGAAATGATATTTCGATATTAATTAATAATGGCTTATTTTCAATAAGTGATGCTAGAAGCCTAGAAAATTTTGTTGAAAATACAAAATTTGATGACAAGGCTACAAAGTGTATGAATAATGAGTCTAAAAAAACTATAAAGCCAATAATTCAGTTGCCGATAAATGGCCCAAGAAATACAGTGGTTTCCTTATTTCCCTTTGAGCAATTGTATGGTTATTACAATCCTATGTATTCTAGAGTTGATTTTGAGTTAGCAATTCGGGGATTAAAAAGATTTTACGGTGAGAATTTTGTTGATAGTTTCTTTAAAAATAACGATTTTTATACTAAAGAAAAACTAAATCAATATTTTCTTGATGCGTTTAATAAAATATCCAAACAAAGATTAACTCAACTGAGGGACGAACAAGGCTTAAGGTTTTATCTTCTTAGGTCAGAAAGAGAAGATTTAAATAGTGCTCTTGTCTGTAAAGGCGATAAATATTTTGTATATGATGTTAATTTAATTTGACATTAATAAATTTTCTTGAATTAAATAATTTTGTTTACTATGAAATATACAGGTTTAATAATAATCAGATCTATTAAAGAAGAAGTTTTTTTTCAGTCTAGGATTTAAGATGCAAAAATCATCTGCAGTATTATTAAATTTTTTGATTCATTCATTAAAAATATGCCTATCTCTTGAAGACTCTAAAGGCCTAGTAATAGGGAGCTTCAAATCTTTAATAACTCCATTTTCTCTATCCGAAAGTTGATCTGGCAAACCATTGAAATCTTTAAAGTTCATTTCTAATACTTTTTGTCTTCTTAATTTCACTGGAAGATCTTCAAGCCAAACTTTTTCATTCCATTTTTTAATTAATACTCTCAAGAAAGGCTTCATAACGATTCGCCATCCTTCAAGATTAAATTTATAATTCATATTGATTTCAGTTAAATTCTTATCTACCTCTTTCATCTTAATTGTTGTTTTAGATTCACATCCAAATTGAATTGCAAATGTGAATAAGGTGTTTTCATCGTGCTGCACCATAAATATTGGTGTTTTAATTGCTATAAAGCTAAAAATTGGTATTCTTACTCGATCGATTCTAAATAAAAAATTATCATCATCATACATAATATCTGATTTTTTGTATCCTGAGTGAACGACATCTAAGTGCTCATGATCCCAGTAATTCCAAAATGCTACAGCTTTACTACATTTAATTTTTTTTATGATATTTACTTCAAGAAGATGATCCATAAGTTATTCGATAGTTAAGTAAATTTTCTTGTTTTCAATAGTATAAGTATATTTTTTTAATTTTGATATCTTTGGAAATGTTAAGCATGCTGCACTTTCCGAGCAAAATCTCCAGTCATGCCATTTACATTTTAATACCTGCATTTTATAGTCATAGATAATTTCACCTCCAAAATGCGGACATATGGAAGAAAAAATCTTAATTTCTTTATTATTACCTAAAAAGATGATTACTTCATCCTTTAGTTCTTCAATCCATTTATTAATATATTTAGAAGAGACTAGGTTAGCAGTTTCACAGAGATAAAATTTCTTTTGAATATCCATAATAAAAGTTACACTACATATTATTATTAAAAAAATCCATTATAATCTATAAATTTTGAATAACATAGTTTCAAATGATCTATATTTTAACTATAGCTTCGACTTAAGCTTTAACTCAAATATATTAGTTCTATTTGGAGACTGAGAAGATCAAAAAAAAATATCCAGTTTCATAAGATATAATACTAGTTAAAATAATAATTATGATTAACATGTTGCTTAGCTAATATATTTTAACTAGTTCTTCCAAAAATTAATCAAGACATTTATAAAAACTTCCTTATGACATTACTTAAAATAATAAAAAATAATTTATTTATTCAAAACTTTGTAACTCGATTGGTTTAATTGAATCCTATCTACCTAGAATTAGGTCTTGCGAGATGTAAATCAGTTAAAAAAGCAATATTAATAACGGCTAATGACGACACTTCAGGTAGTTATTTAGAATTTGGGGTTATGACAGGTAATTCTTTTAATTTTGCTATGTTGGTATCAAAAAAGTTAGAAAAAGTAATTGGCAAAATGGATTATGAGTTTATTGGATTTGATTCTTTTCAAGGGTTTGGTGAGATAAATAAAAATGATGTACATCCATTTTACAATGATGAAACTTTCTCTGTTTCTGAAAAAAAAGTTTTAAGTAATATTCAAAAAAAATCTAAAAATCTAAAAATCAAAAATATAGAATAGTCAAAGGTTTTTTCAAAGATACATTGGAAAATAAAACAACAATTGATTATAAAATTGATAAAGCTAGAGTGATCTTGATTGACTGTGATCTTTAGGAGCCAACTCGATTAGCTCTTGAGTTTGTTTGGCCTTCAATAAAAGAGGGAACTGTTATTGTATTTGACGACTATAATTTTTTAAAGGAAATAAAAAAAAGGTGAATATCCAGTCTTCAAGGAATTTAAAGATAAATATCCAGAAATTTCATTTAGAAGGGTCTTTGATTCTGGTTACAATGGCAGAGCTTTCATTGCTTGTAATTTTGATTAATTGAATTTTTTTTACTTCTTAACTATCTCTGTTTTTAATAATCTACTCTATAATGCATAATTGAGTTGTTTAATTGTCTTAGAATATAATGAAATTAAAAAATGAAGAAGATATTTATGAAGAAGATCGTTACAGAGAGTATTTGTATTCTGGACTTCTAGGCTATCTTTTTAGATATCAGCATAAAGTCCTCAGTCCAATAGATTTAATAGACAAGAAAAAAGTACTTGAAATTGGTCCAAGCTTTGAACCACATATAAAGTTTGCAAAGCTAAATTATGAAGAATATCACTGTTTAGATATTAATGACTCTAAACAATTGGCTAATTATTATAATAAAAATTTTACAAATCTAATATTTAATCTTTATGATGGAAAAAAAATTGACTATGACGAAAATACATTTGATAGGATTATAATTTCTCATACTCTTGAGCATATTATTGATCCTGAAAATTTTATAAATGAAATGTTGCGAGTTTTGAAGCCAGGCTGCTTTATTTCAATTGCTTTACCTTGTGATAATGGCTTTCTGTGGAGGCTTGGTAGGTATATTTTAAAAAAAATCTATCACAAAGGAAAGGGTATATCTGAGGTCGATTATGACTATATTATTGCAAATGAGCATGTTAATACTATTTTTCAACTACTTTCAATATTTAAAAAGAAATATAAAATAGAGCGACAAAAATTTCTTCCTTTTTTAATAAATTCTCCAGATTTGAACTTAATTTATATTTGTCATATTCGAAAAAATTCAGAATAATCTTTAATTATTAAAAAATTAAGTATATTTCTTCTTTTAATATTATTTTCATTTAATTCTATTGCTGGAGAGATTGATAATAATATAGTCAAATTAAAAAAGGAACGTGCCTGTGAAGGTTGTAATTTACAAGGAGCAGAACTTTATAGTGCAAAACTATTAAGTGCAAAACTTATTAAAGCAGATCTTAGTGATGCAAATCTGAGTAATGCAAACCTTGCTTTAACAGACCTTAGTCAAGCAAATCTTAGTTATTCTGATCTTGAGTACACAGATCTAAACTATTCAAATCTTAGTGGAGCAAATCTTG
>Ga0115000_10002175_pt1 | contig 17122 bp, 18 predicted proteins | sample ArcticOcean_MG_C_6_FD_89690 | JGI IMG/M metagenome (GOLD analysis project Ga0115000, IMG submission 89690) | Marine microbial communities from western Arctic Ocean - ArcticOcean_MG_CB8_128 | ecosystem: Environmental > Aquatic > Marine > Oceanic | place: Arctic Ocean: Canada Basin | collected...
CCAAAATTACTTCGCCTGCCTTAGCACTCCAGATTCCTTGACCTTGAGCGCCGCCGATATCGAGACCATTGTGGTTTCGGACGTACCCCAGGATGGGGTGCAGACGCGGACCGAATCCACTGCCGCGCGATCCAGCTGTCGGCCAAACCCACCCTCGTGCGGACTCCACGCCGGGTTGAGCGTTGCCACCGATCCCGGCCAGTTCTAGTTGGCGACGGCGAATAAACTCGCTCAAGTCGCGCTCATCTTGTTCAAATCCTGCCAACTCGTTTTCCCAATTGGCTATACGGGTTTGCATCGCCGCCGAGAGCTCGGCTTGTCGTTGGACCGCTACATCGAGGTAGTCCAGTTCTTCTTCGAGTTCTATTTCAAATCCTAGGGCGGCTGCGACGGCCGTTTCTGACTGAACAACCAATGCCTCTAGATCTTCTTGCGCAGCGCGCAGTATGTCCATCGTGTCGCCTGCGCTTCGGCCCAGTGAGGACAAAATTGCGTTTCGTCGGGCGGTCTCGTTTAGGTCCGATGAGGAGATCCACGACTCGTCGTCATCGGAGGGAATGCTGACGTAGGTTTCGACGGCGAACGCTTGCACGGCGCCCTGCAAATCTGTAATGCTTTGACTGGCCCATTCCAGTGCTACGCCCGTTCGGTAGGCCTCTGACTCGGCCAACGAAAGCTCAAATGCCGCGGACTCCACCCGGGCCTGTTGAGCCGCCACCAACTCGTTGGCGGCCCCAAGAGCCAACTTAATATCTTCGTCGGCCGCCTCAAGTATGTTGAGGTTCGACTGCACATCAAGTTGTCCACGCCGGGCCGAGTCCCGCTCGTCTTTGGCATCAGAAATGTTCTCCTGCGCCACCGCGGGCGCGGTCAAAGACGCCAAGATAACGACTAAGAGAATGCCGCTTAGATGCTTAAGCCGAGGCAGGAGTTTTGTCATGGGTACGCGTAAACCAGGTTTGGCCCGCTTTTTGCCCCTGTGACCAGACCGAATGTTAGCTTCCCAGCGCCGGAAATGGAAGGGGCAATGCGAAAGTGCGTGGGGTGCACCCAAGAATCGTTGGCGGCATGCTGAATGGTGAATTCCGGTGGAGGTCGGAGCTATGGCTGACAAACCCAAAAAGCAATACCATGTGCCCGCCCCAGGTTCCGAGCCCGCGCCTCATCTGCCAACCGAATTCGGTGACCCCGCCGCTTCGGTATTCAACGTGCCGGCGTATGAAACATTCCCCTCATCGACCCCTGAGCCTGTCGCTCCTCCCGCCTCCGCACCGCCGCCGCACGAACCCAAAGGGCGACGGCCAAGACGTCCTCGCCGCTGGCGTCGAAGGATGTTGCTTCTACTAGCACTCGTCATTGTTCTCAGCGTCGGCGGAGGGTTAATAACGGCCAATGTATTGTGGGGTCGAGTGGAACATGTGGCTATCGCCAATTTGGGCACGGACACTGCAGCAGGTACCAACTATCTCATCGTCGGCACCGACTCCCGGGCCGGCGTCGATCCAAACGTCGAGACAGCCGGCGGAATCTTCGGCAGCGACCCTGATTCCGTGACGGGTGAAAGAACCGACACGATCCTCATCATGCGAGTCACCCCATCGGGCACCAAGTTCTTGTCACTCAATCGCGATCTTTGGCTACCAATCGCTGGTGGCGGCGAGCAGCGTATTAACACCGCGTTCTCCGGCGGACCACAACGGCTCGTAGACACCATCCAACAAAGCCTTGACGTACCCATTCATCATTACATGGAGGTCGACTTTGCCGGATTCTTAGGACTGGTCGAGGCACTGGATGGCATCGATATCACGGTCGAATACCCCGCTTTTGATCGCAAGACCGGCCTAGACATACCGACTGCGGGCCTGGTCCACCTGGACGCGCCGCAAGCTCTGGCCTATGTGCGCACACGAACCTACACTGAGATAATCAATGGCCAAGAGGTACGAGACCCATCGTCTGACTTTGGTCGAGTGCTGCGCCAACAGGCCTTTCTACGCGCTACCTTCGCCGAGGTTGGCGGCACGCGTAATCCCGTCACCTTGCTAAAGGCCGCCCATGCCTTGGCGGGCAACGTTCGCATCGATGATTCGATGAGCATGTGGGAGGCGGCGCAATTTGGTCGGAGCCTTCGGGGCCTCAATCCGGAAACGGTAGAGCTCCCGGTGTTCGACTTCACCGGACCCAACGGTGAAGCGGTCCTTGGGCTAGCCGAAGCCGCCGAAGCAGTCTTGCAACAATTCCGCTCCTAACAATTCGCTTCGTCGGCGCACCCGGCAGCACGGGACAAAGCCCTCACCGAAGCCCTACCCCCATGCCGCACGCCACTCCTATCCATCGGCAATACTTACACCGTGATAGCCCAAGCCAAATCAGAACTGCTCGACCAACTACCCGAAGCGGTTGTCAACCAACTACCCACCGACATCTTGGAGGGACTCCAAAATGGAACACTCGACAAGATTCCCGAGGATGTCGTAGATGCACTCCCTGCCGGTCTTCAAGATGCAATTCCAGAGGGCGCAATCGACTTCGCTTCCACCAATCCCCAGTTCACCGCCATCTTGATTGCGGTCGGCGTGCTATCGGTGATCGGTTTTGGCTATGGAGTATCGAAGGCCGCTATGAAGGCCTCCATGTTCTTTGCCATACTGGGCGCCGTCGCCTGGTTCTGGCTATTGAAATAACGAACCGTTCTACGTTCCTTTTGCAGCGTGAGGCGCGTGTAAATACATTGCGAATCAATTCTTGTAGTGGCCAAAAGCTGATGTCCTCTCCGACGCTTCGGTGATCTACCATTTGCGGGCTGTCCCAACGAGGAGATCACTGTGAAAATAGGCGTCTACATCTTTCCAACTGATGAGTGCATCCAGCCGATCGAGTTAGCCAAGGCCGTAGAAGAGCGAGGGCTTGAGTCACTGTTCTTTCCTGAGCACAGCCACATCCCCACCGCTCGGACCACACCATGGGGTGGCCGAAAGGGTGCCCCCGACCTCCCTGCTGAATACTGGCGTAGTCATGATCAGTTTGTGGCCCTTGGCGCCGCCGCCGCTGTCACAAGCACCATAAAACTGGGCACCGGCATCTGCCTCGTAGCCCAACGGGATCCCATCTATACGGCGAAGGCGGTCGCTTCACTTGATGTGATCAGCGAAGGCCGAGCCGTGTTTGGCATTGGCTACGGGTGGAACAAAGAGGAAATGAGCGACCACGGAACCGCCTACCTTGACCGACGGGCGCGGTTACGTGAATGCATCTTGGCCATGAAAGAACTGTGGACCAAAGAAGAAGCCGAGTTTCACGGAGAACACGTTAACTTCGACAAATCCTGGCAATGGCCCAAGCCAACCCAGTCACCCCATCCGCCGATCATCATGGGGGGCAGCGCTGGCCCCAAGACCATCGCCGACATTGTCGAGTTCTGTGACGGGTGGATGCCCATTGCCTTGGGTCGGCCGGTAGCCCAACTATTTGAACAGGTACGCGAGGCCGCGCAAACCGGAGGCCGCTCACCAGACACGTTGCAGTTTGGCGCTTTCGGTGGTGGTGGTGAACCCGCGGTGCTCAGCGAACTCGTTGAAGCCGGAGCGAACCGCGTTGTACTCACCCTCCCCCAGGCCGGACCCGACGTAGTCTTACCAGTCTTGGACAAATACGCAGCGCTCATTGACACGTACGCCTAGTTAGGACTAGAGCGCCGCTGAGCAACTCTGTTAGCCCATTTTCCAGCCACCGTCCACGGTGAGGGTGTGGCCGGTTATGAAGCGGGCGTCTCCGCTGCAAAGGAATGAAAGTGCACCCGCTACGTCATCGGTATGGCCTCGAAATGGTAGTGCCTGACCAGCAAAGATTGCGGCCTCGTAGCCGTCGGGCTGCATGTCTTCAGCCGGTGTAGAAAACGCACCCGGGGCAATACAATTGACCCGAATATTGTGGGGGCCGAGGTCCGTTGCGAGGGCACGGGTTAATGCGCCGGCCGCTCCCTTTGCGGTTGCGTAGGCGGCAATCTCTGCCCATGAGCCACGCTCGGTAATGGAACCCATGTTGACAATGATCCCTGACCGTTGTCCGATCATGTGACGCGCCGCTGCTTGAGCACAGAAGAAATAGGCCCGTTGATTGACGCTGTGCGCGGCGTCATAGTCTTCGACAGTTACCTCGACAAAGGGGCCATGCGGGAAGACGGCGGCGTTGTTGACCAGCACCGCTAACTCGGCCCCGTCTGCGGCTCTATCGATAGCCTCTCGGACGGCATCAACATCACTAACATCAAGCACAATGGCCCGGGCACCAGCGACCTGATCGACCGCCTGAGCCACGGAATCAGCTTCTATATCGGCGGCGACCACCTGAAACCCATCGGCCGCCAAGCGGCGAACCATCGACGACCCTAATCCACCTGCAGCACCGGTTATGAATGCCACGCGGCGGGTGTCCACTAGTAACGGCCGCCATCGACGATGAACTGCTGTGCTGTACAAGCGGCTCCATCGTCAGCCGCCAAAAACAGCACCATTTGGACAAACTCGTCGGCGTAGATACGACGCTTTAACTGTTGATCGGCCAGCGTGCCCGCCTCACCCTCGGGCGTCCACCATTTCTCAATCTGGCGTTCGGTTGCGACCCACCCCGGAGCGACCGTGTTTACCCGTACTCCGTGGGGGCCGAAGGTACGAGCCATGGTGCGAGTGAGACCTTCTACACCAGATTTCGCCACCGCATAACCCGGGAAGACATCTTCCTTCATCAGGTAACTGGTTGACCCAATGTTGATGATCGATCCGTGCTCGGCATCGATCATATTGGGTCCAACTGCCTGGATGGTGAAGAAGAAATGCCGCAGATTGGTGTTCATGCGGCCGTCCCAATAATCGGCATCAATTTCGCGCCAGTCGTGGCGGTCGTCGTTGGCAGCATTGTTGACCAGAACGGTGATTCCGCCCAGGTCGACGAGGGCTTGTGCCATAACCACCTGCAGGGCGTCGATGTCAACCAAGTCAACGGCATAAAACCGCGGCGTGTGCGCGACACCCTCCGCCTCTAGCTCATCCACCAAACTACGTGCCTTGTTAGCATTGATGTCGGCGAATCCGACTTTGCTGCCTTGCCGGGCAAAGTTCTCGACCATGGAGCGGCCGATACCGTCGGCTCCGCCTGATACGAATACAGTACGGTCAACGAGGGACGGATAGTTGGCGTATTCGGCGTCGGGAGCGGCGGTGGGGTCAATGGTCATGTGTACCTTTGTCTTATGTTGAGAATCTTTGGATTAGCGGGTAGCTGGATCGAAACCATAAACAGCTTCGGGATTCAGCACAAGAATCTGATGCTGGGTGCCCGGATCGGGAATCCAATGCTGAAGTAACCGTTCCAGATTGTCGACTGTTGGCGGCTGTATTTGACCCGGATGGGGCCAATTAGTAGCCCACAGACAGCGTTGCGGCCACCGGCGAACTAGCTCACGTACAAGCACCGTCACATCATCATAAGACGGTGGCCCGTCGCCTTTGGATTCATATGGGGCGGAGAGTTTCACCCACGTATCGCCAGCATCCAACAACGTCGCCAAGGCAACGAAACTTCGATGATTCGTGCCGACCGGTGGCGTGAACCGGCCGACATGATCAATCACAAGTTGACCAGGCAAGTCATGCAGTTCTTTGGCCCGCTCAGAAAGGTCGCGACCATTTAGCTGTAGCTGAACATGCCAGTCGAAGTCGGCTACCTTCGCAGCAATCGTCGGCATCTGGTCCCACGTCAACATACCGCCTGGCAACATGTGGAACCGCACGCCACACACACCAACATCGTTCAGTTCGGACAACCTTGACCGAGTAGCGGATTGGTCCACCACCACAACTCCTCTGGCCCGACCACCGAGCGTTGCCATACCCGCCAACTGGCATCGGTTGTCAAGTCCGTAGGTTGTGGGCTGAACGACCACCGCTCGGTCAAGTCCCAGCTGTGTCTGGACCACCGCGTACTGCTCTGGTGTGGCGTCGGGTGGCCGAAGCAATGCAGCGGGCGAGATGGGGTAACTGTCGTCATAGAAATGCATGTGCGCGTCGCACGCACCGCGCGGGAAGACCACGCCTACTTTCCAGTCCAAAATCTTTGCAGCCGGTGTGCATCAGCGGGGTTAACGGCCCGGGGTGGCATGTCGCCGCGAAGCACAGCCGCGATTTGGTCCACGGAGCTAATCGCCTGGGCGTCGGCGTTCTGTGGTGTGAGCCCGCCGAGGTGAGGCGTAGCGACAACTCCGGATCTTGCCGCCAGGCTCATGGAGGGGCGTTGGTCGGCGGCCCAGCCCACATCCATGGCCAGCCCACCCAGGGTTCCGTCATCAAGGGCAGTGGCTACCGCTTCTTCATCGATCAGCTCACCTCGCGCCACATTGACCAGCGTCGCGGTGTGCTTCATTTGCGCTAGCTCGGGCCGGCCGATCAGGTTGACCGTTGCGTCTTCGGCCTGGGCGAGAGGGAGCACGTAGTCAGCCTGGGCCAGCAAGGTGCCGAGATCGACTTGCCTTCCCCTGTCCGGAGGCACGGTAACAAAGGGATCGACAATGAGTACCCGCATCCCAATCCCATGCAAAAGGTCAGCAAGATAGGACCCAATCGACCCGTAACCAATGATGCCTACGGTGGCACCACGCAGTTGCTGCCCGGGGCGTTGAGCCGGTTGAACACCGTTTTGGTAGTCGGCGGTTGATTGACCGATACTTCGCGCTGAACTCAACATAAGACCCAGGGCAATTTCGGCGGTGGAGGCAATAAAACTCTTGTCGGCATTCGCAATCAGGACCCCTGCTTGCGATGCGCTGGCTACGTCGATGTTGCTGATGTCGATTGCACAACGAAACACACTCAGTAGTTCGGGCAACGCATCAAAGACCAGTTCATCCGCGCCAGTAGCGCGATGTGCCACAATGAATTCGCATCCGGTTGCAGCTTCAACAAGTTCTGGTGAGGTCAAATCACGACCCAACGGATTAAATACCGGCTCCACAAGCTTGACCAACTCGGGTAGAGCCCGACCGTAGTAGGCCTCTAGGTCTTCGGGGTTATGAGTAAGAAAGGCCCGCATGAGAGCGATGATAGACGTCGACAAGTTCGACCCGTCATTTCTGGCTAACTCTTCGGGTCACGACCTCGTTGCAACATGGATAACCGCGCCTGAGCATTGGCATTAAGTCCTCGTATTGCCACCACTTTGGAACGGTTGTGTAGTCAGCCGATGATCTCAATATCCGCCTTGAGCACGTCGAGTGCCTCGGCCAGAACTTTGATGACGGACGCGTTCGCTTTGCCATCCACAGCCGGACTTTGCACCGACACCACAAGATCGTCGTCGGCGCCCCAGAGGCCGCCTACGTGGTTCTGACGGGCGCGTGGTTTTACCCGGATAGGGAATCTAAAGGCATCCGCCATCGTCAAGCCCGGAGTACAGCGCTTGTACTGCCTCCGACGGACGCATCGAGCCATTCGCTACCTGGTCTATGTGTGCTCCTCCAACGGGGCCTTCTATTAGAGCGTCAACCGTTTCCGCGAGTTGCTGTTGTAGATGGCTACGAATCTCGATCGCAATTCGACGCTTCCGGCGGTCAGCTAATTGCCCGTCGGACGCGAGTCGCTCCAGATGCTTGGCCGCCTCGGCGAGAACTTCATCGATACCTACACCAGAGATACCGATGGTATTGACAATGTTGGGACGCGAGCCGCGGCGGACTTCATGGCCAGATACGTGGCCAAGGTCCAACATAAACTCAAGATCTCGGCGAACATCTTTAGCGCCAGGGGTGTCGCTCTTGTTCACCACGAATACATCAGCCACCTCGAGTAACCCTGCTTTGTTGGCCTGCACGGCGTCCCCCCAGCCAGGAGCAACTACCACCAAACAGGTGTCGGCTGCACCGGTAATATCGACCTCGACCTGGCCGACGCCTACGGTCTCAATAATGATCGGGTTGTACCCGCACGCGTCGAAGAGACGCACTGCCGCAGGGACCGCTACCGCAAGCCCGCCCGACTGGCCGCGGGTCGCCATCGATCTGATAAACGAGTCGGGGCCATCATCCATGCGAAGTCGATCACCAAGAATTGCACCGCCAGTCAAAGGCGATGATGGGTCAACCGCCAAGACAGCTGGCTTGGCACCGGCTGCCACCAGCAACCTAAGCATCTGGCCGGTGACCGTTGACTTACCGGAGCCCGGAGCGCCAGTGATGCCGATGACATGGCCATTTCCCCCCACAGCGTGAGCCATGTCATTTACTGCTGCGGCCGCCTGCCCACCGCGTTCGACAACGGTCAGTAACCGACCCAGCGACCGGCGGTGTCCAGCGATTGCTTCATCGAAGAGACATTTAAGTTCGTCCGTTGACCTCATGTCCGACTGGTCAAAACCGCCTGGCGTACCGAGGCGACCACCTCGTCGGCGGAAGCTCCAGGACCCAATACAACGGCAACACCGTTGTCGTGCAGCGGTTGGACATCGTCGTCGGGAATGATCCCGCCGACCACGACAGGCGTTTCCATTCCTGCATCGCGCAAGGCTTGCACCAATCTCGGTGCCAAAGTCAGGTGACCACCGTTGTGCAACGACACACCAACAGCATCGGCGTCTTCTTGTTCAACGGCAGCGACGATCATGTCAGCCGTTTGTCGCAGGCCCAAGTAAATGACTTCCATTCCCCCGTCGCGCAAGATTCGTGCCACAACCTTGATCCCACGGTCATGACCGTCAAGCCCGATCTTGGCGAGAACTACCCGGATTGGTTCGTCATTACCCATTAGACCACGGCCCGTTCCACGTAGGTTCCGAAGACACTTTCGAGTGCCATAGCAATTTCTTCTTCGGTGCAATCTGTGCGCACGGCATCAATCAACGACGGCATCAAGTTGACGTTTGGATCTTGGGCCTCAGCACTCAACTGGGCCAAAGCGCTAGCTACCAGGTCAGTGTCGCGGGCCTGTTTAACCCGGGCCAGACGTTCGAGTTGTTCCTTCTCGACGGCAGGATCAACCTTCAAAAGTTCAGCTTGGCCCTCGTCGTTCCCTTCGGTGAAAGCATTGACGCCAACGATGATGCGCTGGTTGGCGTTTACCTCACGTTGGTACCGGTAGGCAGCATCGGCAATCTCGCCGACGAAGTACCCATTTTCGATACCTGTATAAACTCCCTCAAGAATTGAGCCGTTGCCGATGTCATCGAGGTGGGCGAACACTGCCTCGGCCTGACGTTCCATTTCGTCAGTCATCCATTCGACGTAGGGCGCTCCGCCAAGTGGGTCCGCCACATTGGTGACACCAGTTTCATGAGCGACGATTTGTTGGGTTCGCAAGGCGATGCGCGCTGCTTTCTCGGTGGGTAGCGCCAAGGCTTCGTCATAAGCATCAGTGTGAAGACTTTGCGTCCCACCCATTACCGCAGCCATTGCTTGAATGGCCACACGCGCCACGTTGATCTCGGGCTGCTGGGCGGTGAGTGAGACGCCTGCTGTCTGCGTATGAAACCGGCAAAGCATGGCCCGCTCATCGGTGGCGCCATACCGTTCTTTCATCCACCGGGCCCAGATTCTGCGCGCCGCCCGGAGTTTGCCTATCTCTTCAAAAAAGTCATTGTGGGCATTGAAGAAGAAGCTAAGCCGCTTCCCGAAGTCGTTGACATCTAGGCCTTGGGCTACCGCCGCCTCAACGTAGGCAAAGCCGTTGGCCAAGGTGAAGGCCAGCTCCTGTGCGGCGGTGGAACCGGCTTCGCGGATGTGGTAACCGGAGATAGATACCGGATGCCACCGTGGCATCTCCGCGGTCGTAAATTTAACCATGTCGGTGACGATTCGCATCGATGGTCGTGGCGGGTAGATGTACTCCTTCTGGGCCTGGTATTCCTTGAGGATGTCGTTTTGGATAGTTCCCGCGAGATCCTTGCGGGCGACACCCCCATCCTCGGCAACAGCGATATACATCGCCAGGATTGTTGCGGCGGGACCATTGATGGTCATCGACGTCGACACCTTCGACAGATCGATATCGGCAAAAAGATCGGTCATATCGCCCAGCGTGTCAATAGCTACCCCCGCGCGACCCACTTCGCCGAAGGCCCACTCGCTATCAGAGTCGCGTCCCATAAGTGTGGGCATGTCGAAAGCCGTCGAAAGTCCGGTTCCGCCGTGTCGCAACAGTTCTTTAAATCGCTCGTTAGTGTCCTTCGCAGTACCAAAACCGGCAAACATCCGCATCGTCCAAAGGCGGGACCGATACATGGTGGGGTACACACCCCGGGTGTACGGGTACTCCCCCGGGTAGGGGCCATCGCCATAGATCGTGTCAACCGGCACACCTGACATTGTTTCGAACGGCACATCGCGAACAGCTGCGTTGGCTACGTTGGCATCGTAAGTCGAGCGACCAGATGATGAGGAAACATCCATTGCCTAAGTATCACACAGCTAACCGGCGGATCGCTACACATGGCAGACATCACGTGGGTGGGAACAGATCATGCCGCGACGTTTACGCGTCGTAGTCCACGGTGACCGAATCAGTTGTTGGTACGGCCTGACACGTGAGCACATACCCCTGGGCAAGCTCTTCGTCGCTTAGGCCGTGACTGACAGCCATCGTGACCTCACCATCGGTAATCTCGGCCCGACATGTGGCACATATTCCTCGCCGACATGACCATGGAACTTCGGGTCGGTCCCGTTCCATGGCATCGAGAATTGTGTCGGTTGCGGCCAATTCGACAGAGGTGGTGCGCCCGTTGAGCAAGATGGCGGCGGTGGCCACAATCCCTCTTGAGAGCGTCTCGACCGGCGAATCGCGAGCGGGCGTCGCGGCGTTGAACAGTTCGGTATGAATGGCCTTCTCGTTCAAGCCGCAGCGGTTTAGATGCTCGACTACAACACCGACCAGACCTTCGGGCCCACAAACAAAACCATGGTCCGGTTTGGCCGGCAACATACCCGCGGCAACAAGTTGCGCCAGTCGATCTGCATCCGGGCGTCCGTTCAGCAAATCAATATCCGATGTCTCGCCGGTAAACGTGTACCAAATCCGAAATCGACCCAGAAACAGGTTGCGAAGGGCCTCGACCTCGTCGAGCAGCATGGTGTTTGACGAAGTGCGGTTGACATACAACAACGTGACCGTGGATTTAGGCTCGTGATGCAAGATCGTGCTGGCAATCGCGACCAAGGGCGTGATTCCACTGCCGCCCGCCACCAACAGATACTCGCGGCTGTGATCTGGTTCGAGCCCATGGGTGAAATCTCCCGACGGACGCAATGCCTCAACAACATCACCCGGCGCCAGCACGTGGTTCGCCCAGGTCGAGAACAGTCCGGACGGGATCTGGCGAATGCCGACCGTAAGCGGGCCGTTTGGAGCCGTCGAACAAAGCGAATAGCAGCGGCGGACAGCCTGACCACCAATTGTCGCTTGCACAGTGAGGAATTGGCCGTGGGTGAACCTCCATGCTCCTGCTTCAGGCTGGGCAAAGGTGACCACGACTGAGGTCGTGGTGTCGTGGCGGACATCGGTCACCACCAACGGGTGTAACGCAGTGCTCATAGTGGCTTGAATCCTTCGAACGGTTCTTTACACGCATCACAAACATGGGGGGCCTTACACGCGGTGGCCCCAAACTCAGATAGTCGTCGGGTTCGGATCGATCCGCACCGTGGGCACGGCGAGGGCAACGACAACAAGGTGTCAAGGTCCTGTCCTCCCGAACCGACAGGCGGCGCAATGCCTGCTTCCAACAATTTTCGGCGTCCATCGGCTGTAATCCAGTCGGGGCTCCATGCCGGGGCCAGGACCGTGTCAATCGCCGGGCGCAGCCCTAAAGTTTCGATGGCTGTTCCCACATCTTCGATGATCACGCCCATGGCCGGACATCCCGTGAATGTTGGTGTTAGCGCCACCCGAGCGACGCCACCTTCCACTGCCACGGAACGAACAATGCCGAGGTCGCCAATAGTGACCTGCGGCAACTCGGGGTCTTCGACGGCTTCAATAGCGCGCCTCACGCGAGCCAATGGCATTCCCGTCATTGCCGTTACCACTGGGCGCCCGGATGGGCCCGCGCCACACTTTGCATCTCTTCGATTAGTTGGTCGAAACCAGGTTGGTGCAACCCGTCTCGTCCGCCGCGCCGTTGAGCCGCGACAGGCTGATGCAGGGTGGCCTCGGCGAAGACAGCCGCAACTCCGGTCAGCCAGGCCGGCCTAAAGTTCGTTGGATCGATGCCAATATTCTTGGCCACGACAGCAATCTCGGCATCATCACTGTCGAACAGTGCATCGGTATATCCCCAAAGATGATCGAGCGCGGTCTGGGCCCGTTGGTGACTTTCTTCGGTGCCATCACCCATGCGAATCACCCAAGACTTGGCATGCCGCAGGTGGTATGCCGTTTCCTTCGCCGCCTTGCCAGCGAGCGCCGCAAGTGTGTCGTCGACGCTTTCTGTCATGGCCTGCCAGTACAACGCGGCCCACGAGTCGTGTAGGAACTGCCGCACCATGGTCATGGCAAAATCGCCGTTTGGTTGTTCGACGAGCAACGGATTCTGGAAATCCTCCGCCGGGCGCCAATAGGCCAGATCGTCCTCGGTGCGTCCACTGCCCTCGGTCTCGCCGGCATATGCATAGAGCGTTCGTGCTTGTCCAATGAGGTCGAGAGAAATGTTGGCGACTGCCATTTCTTCCTCAAGATCATGGACGTGGGTTACCCATGCCGAGAGTTGCTGGGACAACACCAGGGCACGGTCACCTTGGCGCAACAGGTAACGGACAAAGAGGTCACTCATTACATGTAATCGACTTCGTCGGGCAGCACATGGGCGGGGGGAAACCGGTAGTCCTTGTCGGCGGCGGGATCGAAGAGTTGGCCCGCGTCGACTGGGTTGGATGCCACAATGTCAGCCGAAGGCACGACCCACAGGCTCACGCCCTCTGACCGACGGGTGAACAAATCGCGCGCCGCTTGTAATGCCTGTTCGCCGTCGTGGGCGTGCACGCTGCCCACATGTCCGTGGCTTACCCCTCGGCGAGGACGGACAAATACTTCCCAGAGTGGACCATCTGTCATGCCGTGACCTCCAAAGCCCGTTGGTTATCGGCGTAAGCTCTGGCAGCCTCGCGCACCCATGTGCCTTCCCGATGGGCGTCGACTCGACAGGCAAGACGTTCCTTGCTCATTGGGCCATCACCTTTGACTGTTTTCCAGAACTCGTCCCAGGGTGGCTCGCCGTAGTCGTAGTTTTGGTTTTCCTCGTTCCAAACAAGGTCGTCGTCGGGAATCATGATGCCGAGCACTTCGGCCTGAGAAACAGTCTGGTCAATAAAGCGTTGCCGAAGCGTGTCGTTAGAGAACCGTTTGATTTTCCATTGGGTCGATTGATCGGAGTGCGCCGATGCGTCGTCAGGTGGACCGAACATCATGACCGACGGCCACCACCAGCGGTTGAGGGCGTCTTGAGCCATTTGTTTCTGTTCAGATGTGCCTTGACACAGGGCCAACATGATCGAGTAACCCTGGCGTTGGTGAAAGCTTTCCTCTTTGCATATTCGGACCATGGCTCGTGCGTATGGTCCGTACGAGCAGCGGCAAAGGGGAATTTGGTTGGTGATAGCTGCGCCGTCAACCAGCCAACCAATTGCTCCGACGTCAGCCCACGTTGGGGTCGGGTAGGTGAAGATGCTGGAGTACTTCTGTCGACCTTCATGCAGCGCGTCCATTAACTCTTCGCGTGGGGTGCCCAACGTCTCGGCCGCGCCGTACAGGTACAGGCCATGGCCGGCTTCGTCTTGCACCTTGGCCAGCAGAATGGCTTTGCGCTGCAGCGATGGAGCGCTGGCTATCCACTTACCCTCCGGCTGCATTCCGATTATTTCGCTGTGCCCGTGTTGAGCAATTTGACGGACCAACGTCTTGCGATACGCGTCAGGCATCCAATCACGCGGTTCAATCGACTGGTCGCTATCAATCAGTTCGTTGAACCGTCCGTGTCGGGCGGCTTCAGCATCTGTGGGTTGTGTTTCAGCGTGGCTCATCGATGAGACCTCCGCTGGCTATCTTGCCATGCAAGTGCACTCCTAGACGAAGTCCCGACCCTTCAATCCCAAAGTTTCTGTACCCGTCACCTGCGTTACTCCAGTTCTGCCCGAAGCCTTTCGATGACTTATTACTCGTGAAGGTCCGTATAGAACCGCTCCGCCACATCCGGATGTGACCGAAGTCTGGTCTTTAGGTTGTTGTCCCCAAACGTGGCGTGCAGGTCATCACCGTTGGTGTCTTTGCCTGCTCCGCCCGGCGCCATCGCAGCCACATCAGCCGGCAACTCAAACGCAGTGAACACAGATTCGTATCTCGGGTTGAAGAAATAGGCAATCGAGATCCGGTCGGGGCCCTGCGGAGGACTGCTTACGCGATGCTTGGTGGCTTGAAAGTAGCCATCGGATGCTGTTTGCATCATCTCCCCGAGATTCATCACAAAGGCGTCTTTACGAGGTTCGACGGGGACGATTTGGCCATCAATCTGGACCTCAAGTCCAGGGACATCGTTAGCAAGAATGAACGTCAGGAGTCCCGAGTCGTGGTGCAGACCCACGCCTTGATCTGAGGACCCCGGCGCCACCGCCGGGTAGCGGACAAGCTTCACGTAAGGATCGGGACGAGGTGTGAACACGTGATCTAGAGCCGCACGCGGCTGTCCCAGCGACACGGCAAGAGCCCGACACACCGACGCAGCCATAGGGCCCATTGCGTCCAGCCATTCCTGGGCAACAGTCTGCAACTCGGGCAGGTCTGCGGGCCACTGGTTTGCCCCACGTAGCCGCTGCCATGGTGGGTCATCCAGCTTTATCTTGACAGGGTCGTCGTACCCGAACGCTATCTGCTCCCGAACATCGGACACTCCCTGCGTGAGTTCGTTGCCCAGCTTGGTGTAGCCGCGAAACGCTGGTGAGTTGCTGATCAACAGGGCCTGTTTGCTGGGGGTCGGCAGGGCGAAGAATTTGGTACTCAACTCGAGGAGCCGTTCGCTTAGTGCGGGGTCAACGCCATGACCAACGACCTGGCAAAACCCTGGCTCATGGCTGGCATCGCGTAACAGCCTTGCCGTCGTTTCTTGTTGCGAAGATGATGCTCCGGACCCCGTCCACGTGCTGATGTCAATGACCGGTATGGACGACATGTGAGAATGCTACGACGCGATGAAGGTGTTCAAGATCTCGGCCATTTCTGGTCCCGCATCTTCTTGCAGGAAATGCCCTGCGTTTTGAATAATGGTGTGGGGTTGCCCCGCGCATCCAGGCACACGTTCCAAGAACACCTTTTCTCCCCCGTTGGTAATGGGATCCTTGTCGCTAAACATCGTCAAGACAGGCTTCGTGAACTGGCCGAGCACTTCCCATGCCGCGATGTTGGCGGCACTTTCGGGGTCCTGCAGCGAGGTAGGCACTAACGACGGAAGAACACGGGCCCCTGCGGTGTAGGAATCATCGGGAAACGGTGCCTCGTAAGCGGCCACGACCTCAGGACCTGGCTTACTCGTGGCCATTGATGTCACAATCTTTCCAATGGGAAACGACAGCGAATTCTGGGCGAATTCCTGCCAATCGGTGAATGCTTTAGGGGGTGTGCCGTGCCCAGTTGGTAGGCCAGTATTGCCGACCGCAACCCGTGCGTATCGGTCCGGATCGGCTGCCACCAGACGCAAACCAATTAGCCCGCCCCAGTCCTGGCCAAAGAATGTGATGTCGTGGAGATCAAGTACATCGAACATCGCGGCGGACATCCATTGCACCATCCGGGCAAAGGTGTAGTCCTCCTTTAGCGATGGCTTGTCGCTACGGCCAAAGCCGGGCAGATCCGGAACAATGACCCGATGCCCAGCCGCGACAAGTCCGGGAATCATAAACCGATAGAGGAAACTCCATGACGGCTCACCGTGCATAAGCAGCACCGGTGACGCATCCGCTGGCCCCTCATCTAAGTAGTGCACCCGTAATTGGCCACCGTCACCATCGGGAATGGTCAGATAGTTAGGTTCGAAGGCAAAATCAGGTAGATCGGCAAAGCGGTCGTCGGGCGTACGAAGGGATTCCATATCGTGATTGTTCCACATGACAAGCGAAACCGTTCACCACAATCACCGTTCCTTGGCGCAACGATGCAGTTCGCCCGCACCCAGGACTCCTAGTGGATGGCCAGCCCACACATTCGTGCTCGGTCAAGTGTCACTTGAAACGCTCGCACCGAGGCCGCATCGATCATCATCCCATTGTGGTTAGCGGCGCCTTTGCCGTCGGCTATTGCCTGACCCATGGCCGCGACGACGGACGCAGCTTCGGCAATTGCCGCTTCACTGGGAGCGTACGCTTCGTTGGCGAGCGCCACCTGACTGGGATGGATACACCACTTGCCCACCCCTCCGAGGGTGGCGAACTCCGCAGCAGCTTGGCGGAAGCCGTCGGGGTTGCGAAAGTCGGCGTAAACCCCGTCGATGGCGTCAATACCTGCCACACGAGCGGCGATGATCATTTGGCTCCGTGCGTAATACCAGACGTCGTTGGCTGCACTGTCGGTTACGCCTATGTGCCCGAGTTGCATTCCTTGGCTTCCGGCCAGATCGCCCATTCCTAAAATCATGGCTTCGAGTCGAGGGCTCGACTTGGCAATTTCGTTAACCGATGCCAAGGCTTCAACCTCTTCGATCAACACTTCAAGTCCGATGCGGCCAACTTCGAGGCCGAGTTTGTGTTCTAGCTGGGTAAGCAAGTCATCGACAAACCACACTTCGCGGGGCGTGCGAATCTTTGGCACGATCACAATGTCGACGTTGGCCCCCGCCCCGGTGATGACCTCGATGAGATCGTCATGACACCACGGCGTTTCGACCGCATTGATCCGGTACCCGCGAGTAGTGCGTCCCCAATCTTGGGTGTTGAGCCCAGCAATGACATTTTGACGGGCCTGTACCTTCTGGTCCGGGGCAACGGCATCTTCCAGATCAAGAAAGGCAAAATCTGCTTCACTAGCCGCCGCCTGGCCGATCATCTTCGGACTCGATGCCGGCGTCGAGAGTTCGGAACGGCGAATGCGATTGCGTTGCATGA
>Ga0115000_10002176_pt1 | contig 17121 bp, 15 predicted proteins | sample ArcticOcean_MG_C_6_FD_89690 | JGI IMG/M metagenome (GOLD analysis project Ga0115000, IMG submission 89690) | Marine microbial communities from western Arctic Ocean - ArcticOcean_MG_CB8_128 | ecosystem: Environmental > Aquatic > Marine > Oceanic | place: Arctic Ocean: Canada Basin | collected...
CCACAACTTCGTCGGTCCAATCTTCAACCGCTCCATTTCCGCCGCAGCTTCCTTCACGGCTTCTTCTTTCTCCTTCTTCTTCTTCCTCTTCTGCGCGCCGGACATCTTTTTCCCCATTATTCTTCTTCTTCTTCAAGTCAACTCGTGCTGTTGTGTGCGGTTCTTTTTCTTCTCCTTTTTAATTAAAACGTTTAAAAAATTAAAGTGTCGTTTTCCTCACAACAAAATGTTTACTCTTCTTACTTCCAATACTAAGTGTTGTCCCCGTGAGGGGGTTGTTGATTCTTCGAGAAAAGGACGAACTTTGTCGCCGCATCAGCAGCAGCAGCAGCAGCGACGACGACGACGAGAGAGACGTACTACTGTTACTGCTAATACGAGTGCTAATGTAAATGTTGATGGTGTTGTTGCTGTGAATAATCGTAACAGAAGAAAAAGAAGTGAAAGAAGAAGAGGAGAGGAAGCGTTGAAGTTGGAATGCAGTCGGTGTGTTTTTAACCACCACCACCACCGGATGGGTGGAGTCTTTGCCGGTGCTTCGTCTTCTTCTTCTTCTTCTCTCACTTCTTCGTCTGGGAGAAACGAGGACGATGAATCAGGTGAAAAAAAAGAAGAAGAAGAAGAAGAAGTAGAAGAAGGTAATATTAGTAGTAGTAGTAGTGATAGTGATAGTGATAAGAGTAGTAAGGAGGAGAATAAACAGGAGAAGAAGGATATCCTGGTACAACTCTCCCTCTCTCTGATTGATTTCTATCGCAACGAACTGTCTCCGTTTATGCCGAAAAGCTGTCGTTTTATACCGTCGTGTTCGAATTACGCGTTCGAGGCGTATACAAAGTACGGGGCCGGGAAAGGATTTATATTAACCGCGTGGAGGATAGCGAGGTGTAATCCGTTTGGGGGGAGAGGGTATGATCCACCGAGATGGCCTCCGAGTTTTACGCGAGGCGGTGACGGCGAGTAAGGTGAATTAGGTGATGTGTATGCTAAAATCATCTATACTACAAAACTATTGCGCTTCTATCTAAAATCATTTCTAGTATTATTATTCTAAAGAAGCTGGGAGCGAAGCGTGCTCGGGATCGAAATTCGCGCTCAACAAGATCCCCCAGGTCAAATCTGAAATCGGTTCGTCTTTCGTCCGCTTCAGGCTACCTTGCCAGAAAACAGGCTTCGCCGTCGTCGTCTTTGTTGCGGTTTCTTCCTCTCCTTCTTCTTTTTCTATTTTCTTCATTTCCGCGACTTTTGAAGCCGCAGAATAGTTCATTGCTACGCTCTTTAACATTTTCATGGCGATGTTTTCGTTCAATCCTTCGTTACGGTCAGGAAGTGTTTCCGGCGTCCTCGTCGTTGTCGTCTCATCCATGTTGTTGTTGTTCTTCTTCTTAGCGATGATGCGTTTTTGTTGTCTTTCCATCGTTTCTAAAGCCAAGGCGTGAAACACACCCGTCTCTCCGTACAGAGATACGTCGTCTCGAACTGACGGAGAATACGTCGCAGCCGCGCAGAGCAAATGTAGAGCTCCTTCTGCGTTTCCGTGATGTGCTGATGAGTTTGCGATATCCCCTAAAAGAGCAATCGCGCACTCGGCGCAATCGTTTGGAACCAAAAAACCATCGAACAAAGGCTGCGCCAAGAGCTCACACGCCTGCTCGAGCGTTGTGACGCCACTAAACTCGTTCAAAAATTTATACATGCCCTTAAAATCACCAAAAGCATCATCGTCGTCGTCACCATCGCCATGTTTTTCAAAACCGTTTGAAGATTGCCCGAAAGCGCGCCTGACACTTTTTTGCATTCCCGTGAGGCGATGATACTCGTCTTTATTTTCGTCATTACCGTTCTGCTCTAGAGAATCGCGCGAGACAATAATGCAGTGTAAGGTGTCCTCAAGCACTGGTGAAACTAGTCGACAACCCTCGGCGAGCAACTGAAGCGCCACCGTGGCTTCCTTTTTGCCGAAAGTACTTTTCTTCCTCTTTCGCTTAAGTTGCTCATCGTCTCTTCGTTTGTGCTCAGGAGTCTCTCCATCTCTTCTGCCGTAGTCTTCATAACTTCCATTATCTTCTTCTTCTTCCTCTCCGTAGAATGCGTACAAGGCAATAGGTAATAATCCACAAAGCACGCACGCTAATGTTTTTTTACCGCCCCATATTTCAGAAGCGCAGTATGGAGCTATTGATGCTAACGCAGTCGCTGCTGATCCTCTCGTCGCTGCTGCATTTTTCAGCGTCCCTTTAAGAAGCAAGGGCACAACATCTTGAAGAGATATTGCAGGTTTCGCCTGGTAACCGGCGCTTTTTCCAACGTTTGAGTTTGAGTCAGCATAGCGAGTTCGCAACGGTAGTGGTGCAGACGCCGCGTAGGTTGAAAAAGAAGCCGAAGAACCGAACGTATTCAATGGTGCAGACATCAGAGAAACAGTCACCAGTCGCACGGCAGCTTCGTAGATTTGTTCGTTAGTCGAGCGCAAACACGCGACGCCAAACCAGAATGTCTGAGGTGCGATGCGAACATACACAAACGGCGACTTCCTCAAAGTAACGAGTATAGACAAGGTAAACTTCATACCGAGTTGCATACGATGGGTGACCGTTCCGTCCTCAGATCCTCGGGGAGAAGATGATGGGGAATGAACATTCGGCTTTTTCGGCGGGACCGTCGATCCAGACAAAAATTTCCCTTCCGACATAGCCGCCGAAGTACACATGATTCCCAGAAACGTTCTGAACTCTTCGTTATCGAGCGGGTGACGCAAAGCCCCGAGAATATCCATTGATGCTAACGCTAAAGTAAACGATTTTGCCTTCGATACCCAACGCAAAGCCTCACTCGACCATCTTTCCCTCGGCGAAGCCTCAAATACCATACAGTCTGGAAAGCGATGACAGAAGAGATCCAAATTTGAGTCATTCCAAGAACACCCGGCCTCAAGCCCTCGACTTCCGACGAGCTTTTGCAACTTTTGAACTGTGACTAGAGCGCGTTGATCTTTGGCAGGAATTTTCGAGAGACTCTGATCATCATTCTCATAATTTTCGATGCGTCTTACCAGAGGTTGCCCAGCCAGCTTGTGCAGTAAATTAGCCAAAAGCTGCTGACAATGTGCACATACTAGAGCATTTCTCGAGGTTGCTATCGTAGCTACAACTGCGTGAACGAGCACAATTAACTGAGAGCGAAAATATTCGTCGTGTTCGGCAGCTATTTCAGCAAGAAGAATAGTTGCCAAATCTGGCTCTTCGATGTGGGAGTGGTAAAAAGCGTCTGTGTTTGAGTAAATTTCGCCTTCTGGCTCCAAAGCGCGAAAAGAAACAGCCCGAACAAGTCTATCAATACATTCTTGTGGCGCAACTCGCGCTAAATACAAACACGCTCGTTTCGGAGTCAGGAAAAGGTTGCCTTCAAAAGATTCGATCGTTTCATTTTCCTCGTTCTTCTTCTTCGTTACATCTCCAGAAATCATCATGTTGGAGATCTTTACATTTTCCGTCTTCACGCCGTTGAAAAGCAAAAAGTCCAGAGCGATTTCGAGATTACGTGGTGTAAGAAGTTGAGAGCTCTCTCTCATCGCTAAACAACCCCAGAGAGACTCGATTTCTGCTCCGAACTTTCTGCTCAAAATCTTCGTGATATCGTAGAATTCAAGAAGAAGGCGGTTGCAGACTTGGCGTTTCCCAGCTTTCGTAAGCTCTTCAAGTTTTAAAGACCGAACCCATGGTTTTAGTGCAATTAAAACTTGGCGGATTGTATTGTTCAGTTGCAAATCATTACTCCTACTACTACCATCATCATTCATGAGAAAGCAGCATCTTGAAAATGTTTGTATGAGTAATTCAGGTGCCAACTTTGAAGCGTCTTTAGTCTGTACCATTATTTCTGAAGCATTTTGCAAGAGATTGTAGTGCACTTCCGGAAGCTCAGGCTGTGATGACGAATCTTGGAACAAAGCCAGAAGTCTACTTGCATGCATACTACCATTGCCATCCTCGAAGACGCTACTACTTTTGTCTTTATCGTCCTCGGTATTCTCAGATACAATGAAGATGGCTTTGATGAGCTTTCTCGCATTCTCCCTATTTCGAGCATCGAGGCTGATCAGATTAAAGTACGACAACGTCACAAGGTGTGCTGGCACCATAAATCTAACAACTGGTGCTCTACTTTTGACGGTAGTATTGAACGCATCCGAAGCAATGATCGCGAGTGCGGAAAAATAAATCGTCGAAAAACTTGTTTTGGCAGAGTAACACTTCTCGATAACTATCCGTAACACTTGAGGATTATTCGAGCAGAATCCTACTATTGCATTTCGCGCAACACGTTCTAATTCACCATCACCCGCCTCAAGTAAAGAATCAATCCAATCGAAAACTGGACCATCTTCTCTCAACATAGATTCATCGAAAGCAGGTGCACCTAGAATCGAAGCCAATGCACTTTGAAAATTCCTCGTTTCCGCAAGTTTATAGCTTTCAGCGAGAGCTTCTTCTACCCATCCCGAGACAAGTGTCCAAAGCTTCATTCGTGACTGCTTTTGTAGCACAGTAGCACAGTACGTTGGTATATCTTCGACAGTTGCGCATATGATGAGTGCGACAGAAATTTTCAACTCTTCTGCAAGTGGCTTCATGTCATTATCCTTCATATCCTTCGCGCCTGGTACCATTTTCGCTGCAATAGTTGCGATGAAAGTTGCCTCTTCCACAAACTTCGCAATATTCTCGCACATAGTTTGTTTCGTATCATTACCATCCGCCGTTGATTCGATAAACGGTGAATATCGTATTACGAGTAACTTGTAAAGTTTTGCCAATGTCATCCAAGCATATAGGACAGAAGTGACGGAATTCATATTGGACTGAGGACTCATCATGTTACCACCCGAGATCGTGACACTCGTAGCATCTACCGCGCTTGAATCAAATATACTCGTAATAGAAGATTGAGTGGTGTTTGTATTTAGTATCTGAAGTTTCGGAATCGATTTAAAGACATCCGCGCACGCATCCAATAGCTTCGGAACCACGAAAGGCGGCACTCTTTCCAAAACGTTCAGAATTGCCTCCAATTGGCCACCTTTACCCGTGAGAATGGATGGAACTGTCAATTGAAAGAGCGTCTGGAGCGAACCGCGAGATCCTATAGTCACGATTTTAGGGCCAGATCCATTCTCATCGGGGTTTTCATTTTTCTTAGAGTTACGTATTTCGAGGTCCTCCTTATCTGTTGCCGAGCATACAAAACATGCGTAGTTTCGCCATAACTCAAAGATGTACGAGCCTGGTTCTGTAGGAGCTTGCATCATAGAACCTTTTCCTTCTAACACCATAATGGCTTGCACTCGCTGCAAAGCCTGTGCTCTGGCCGTGACTGAAGCAGCTTTGCATGATGTGGCCACAGATCTCGCTAATACGCCAATCGCTGAACACAACGCGTTGCTCTGAAGCGCTTCGTTTCCAAGTATCTCCTCAGCAGTAATAGAGCGGTGCGACTTAGCACTGCGTGATGTATGTGTAAAGCTATCAGCTTCTTCATACATACGAAAGCGACACTTGTCGATGACGCTCGCTACAGATCGTGGCAAATCGCTTTGATTAACTGTGTCAATGCTTCTGCGCTTGCGGGGAGATGAAGTGGTGAATTGCCGAGGCGAATTTCTTTTACTCGCACTATTTTGCCCCTTTCTATACCTGTTGTCCATGAACTGAAAGTGTGAAACTTCCCGAAGTAACGCTAAAGCAGCCAGACGAACCGATGGGACGGGATCGCAGAGTAAAACTAAACCCGCAGCTTCCGGTCGCGTTGATTCTATTATTCCACCATGATCTAAATGCCCAAGGGTGGGGTCATTTTCATTCATATCATCATTAAGTGCTGCACGACGTCGATTGAGAGCGAAGGTCAGAGCTTTCGCCGCGGACTCTCTCAACGAGTGATCAGATGTATCTCTCAAATTCAACAAACTCGAACTCGCTGCCTGGACTAAACGATTACACGCATCTGTAGAGGGTAAGGTACCATCTACTTCACTGAACAACATAAGTCTACTCAGTGCACCAGCAGCAGCTACGCGAATCTCAGAGTTTGTATGCGTGATAAAGTGCGGAACGAAGTTGATGGGATCTACATTCGGCACCTCGACGTTCGGGATGCACCGCAAAACAGCCGCTAAAGTGGGATAGCTGCCACGAATCTGATTCAACTGTTCATTACCAAGGTTTCGTGAGACCGTATATCCAGAATCCGAATACATGGATTGATTGATTTCCATCGCGCGAGCTACTACTCGTTGCAAATGCTCCATGAGTTCAATAGTATCGAATGATGATTTCATTTTAAGCTGCATGCTAGCGGCAACATTTACAGCGACTGCGACAGCATCCGAAGGGTCTGTTTTAGAGAGCATCCTCAACGCAATTTTAATGGCGCGCGTTTTATCGACGCGATATGCGGCTGAAAGTGCGATAGCACTCATGAAACGAACATGGGATAGTTGCTCATGGTCGGATGCAAACGCGGTGTACGTTACAAAATCCTTAGGCTGCACCGACGCAAGCGCATCCATACCAGCTTCCAAGACGCTAAATATTTTGTCTGTAATTACTTTATCGTTCAAATTACTTCCATTTAGCCGCCTCTTGGCAACTCTGAATAATCGGCGAGCAACATCCACAGCTTCGGCAGATTTTCCTTTGAATTTCTTCGCGCGTTTGCTTACGTTGTCACAAAATTCTATCAGATCCGGATGTTTCCCGGAGTTATCTGCAACCATGATGGCATTATCTTCCCGTAAAGTTCCCGCAAGTTCCCACGCGAAAAGCGTAGCAAGCAAAGGTGTCGCATCTTCTAAATGCTTTTCTTTCGTCTTTGCCCACTCTGTGATGAAAACTCTGGCTTGAATACACGTCTTCGTCCACTCCAGCGGGATTTCGAAATTTGACTCTTCGCCGCTCCTATCGAGTGCTCGAATATCAATACACTTTGAGAGCAACACGCATAACCCGTGACGAAAATTGCTCGGCTTCGCTCTAGATGGAGGTATCCATTCTGTTGGATTAAACGCTTTCAAAAATTTTACTGCGTTTTGGATTTTCTCCACGTCGTGTTCTATATTCACCCCAAAATTGTGCGTTTCCGCACCAGCTACCAAGCTAAGCTTTGCCCCAGAAACGGCAAACATGATCCAGTTTGCTTCTGTTCTTTGATTTTCTGTCAGCCGACTTTTGAGCGCGCCTACGAAATAATCAAGCGCTTCATCGAATGAGATTGAGAACAAAGAAGCGATTACCCGCGATATTGCGAGTCCAACATCATCTTCCTCCCGAAATATCCTCAGCGCAGCCTCCTGGTCAATCTCTATATCGAGTTTCTTCATCGATCGCTGTTGTTGGAGCATAAACGATCCGGATGGTGTTGTTAGCTTCTCGGGGGAGTATTGCAGTGAACGATCTTTATCCCTCGAAGGAGTACGCATCAAAATATCTCTCATGTTCGAGCCTCCTCTTACCCTTTCGTCTGGCGTCGGAAGATCTTTCGCTCTCGATTCTTTCTTGACCGTTTCGTCCAAGGAAATACCATCTCTTGCTCTATCACTCAATCTCGCGTCGACGCGATGCTCCTCCACAGTCTTTTCTATGCTTGCTCTCACAAAGTCTTCTTTCAACCAAAATTTTCTCTTTGGCGCTAAATGGTGTCTCGCGCGTTCGCACAAGTGGCCGAGCGCGAGCGGCGCGAGAAACTCTACGAACATTTTATTCGTCGTCGTTGCCGCCGTTGTCCTCCTCGTCGATTTATCCAATAACGTCGTTCCTTCCTCATTTACGACAACTGCATTCACTATTGCTTCGACTGCCAGCCATAGCGCGCACAAAGCGTTCTCTTTTTGTTGTTCTCCCCTTACATTAATAGTATTCAGGGGTTCGCCCGCGTTCGCGTGTTGCGAAATTTCCTTTTCCCAATTGACTAAGTTTTCGACTAAAACTATCGCATGCGTTGGCGCTATCGCGGCTAAAGCATCCAACAAAGTCCCATACTTGCGCCGAATATCCTCCATTCGCGCCGATGATGCAGAGGTACTCGCACTCGCAGCAGCACTCGTACCACCACCGACATCATTACTGTCGTTACCTCCGTGTGCTCCTACCGACGACGACGCGTTCAAAAACGACGGCGACAATCCCTCCAAAGATGTTGAAGAATTTGCAAAACTTGAACAAGTCGACGACGATGAAGACAATTCCAAACACGCGGACGTGTATCGTCGAATCAACGCTTCCGCGATTGAGTAGTTCATACCCACCGCCGCGTCCTCCTCCTCGCCATTTCTAGCATCGGGAGAGGATGGCGCGCTCATCGTGGTTAAGACGGAAGAGTGTTGTTGTTCCTCAGAACCATTTCTTTAAATGCTTCTCTCTCTTGTGTGTGATGTGTTGTGAGGTGAAAAGAGCAATTTCGAATTGTTAATAAATAACCAAACGCGAAAGAAGAGACAAAATAATATAATACACACCGCAAATCGCAGCAACTACGCAAAACACACACACATAAAACGAACGCTAGAATTACTAATACCGCTTTTTCTTCGGTTCAAAACCGGACAAGATCAACGCGCGATTAAAAAAATCAAACGCGACATCTTTCGTCGACTTTTTCTTCGACGCGGTCCGTCTCCCTTTTCTCGCTTTCAAATCGGAGCCGCTCGCGCGGCGGTTGATGGAAGGCGCGAGAACGAAGAGGAGATAGAATATAAATCCAAGGAATGTGAAAAGGGTGGATATAATGAGGAAAGATGATGAAGATGATGATGATGAGGAAGATGATGCGGAAGCGTCGATGTTCGTATTCGCGTTGCGAACGTGTCCTCGTTGATGTTGACCGGATGGATACTTATACTCCTGTTTGCGTATATGCGCGAATGCATTCCGTCCATCTTGGTGCAAGCCAACGAAAGTGTCGCAAAATATGCTCTCAAACCGCCTCGCGTTCTTCTCTTGCACCGCAGACTCTGAACGTTCAGGAAAGCACGTTTTCGTCAACGCGTAACAGTGGGCTCCGGCTCTCGTTTTCGCGGCGTAGTCCTTCTCTCCGGAGGATGTTGAGGATGACGACGTTTCTAAAGACTCGTAATACTCGTCGCACTGTAAAACGTCGCAATAATCCGCGAGACAGACATCTCCTCCCGTGCTCTTCAAAAAGCGTCCACTCAGGTACGCGTCGATATCCGCTTCAGATTTAAACACCTAATGATGTAAAAAAAGAGATTCACTCGCGGTGTTAGACGACAGGAGATATTTACGAGAAAAAAGAAGAGGAAGAAACACCTACCTTTCCGTCCACACCCTTCCACTCTTCCTCCTTTTTCCTTTTGTTATACCGACGCGTTTTTCTGCTCTCGATTTCTCGATATAAATCTCTGCTTTTCTTGAACGGACATCGTTCCGAGACCTCTTCTTTCTCGTTCATAAACAGCGGGAAGAAAAACTATATATAAGTAGGGGAATGCATTTGGTGAGCGAATATAATGTTAAATATCGTGAAGAATAATCACGAACCTCTTCTAACGCCTGTCTGGCTGTTCTCGATTTCCTCTGGTCGCAGATTTCTTCTTCATCGTCGTCGTGAATGTGATGATCTTTCTCCATTATTATTTCTTCTTCTTCTTTTCCTCTTCTGTCACGAAAGAAGTGTGGTGTTCTTCGTGCGCGAAAGTTTCAGCGTGACCTTCCCTAAAAAGTCTCTCGCAGAGTCAACACTCATGAAATGGAAAGACATGAAAGAAAGTTGATTCGTTTGATTAGTCAACAAAAAGAGGACGAAAAGTCATTCCACACTTTCATCAGAGGCGCATAACGCACACACACACACACGCGCGCGCGCGCACACAAACACAACAACAAACGAAAGAGAATAATGGGCACGATCAAAGCACCGCTGGAACAACCACCCCCGCTCGTCCCTGAATTTACCAACGAACAAGACGTTCTGCAACACTACAACAACCTCACGAGCGTTTGCGAGGAGGCTCGATCGAAAATCAACGAGCTTTCCAATCAAGCGAAAGAACACGAGTTAGTCGTGGATGCGATCAAGGATTTAGACCCGGAGAGGAAGTGTTTTCGATTAGTCGGAGGCGTGCTGGTGGAGAGAAAAGTGAAGGAGGTTTTACCAGCCGTGAAAGGGAATAAAGAAAAGTTGGACGGCGTGGTCGAGAGAATCAACGAGCAGTTGAACGCGAAAGAGATGGAGCTTTTGGAGTTGAAGAGAAAGTATCAGATTAGAGAGAGAGGAGAACAGCCGCCGCCGGACGAGTAGAAGGACGCATAGCTTTTGTTGTATTCTATGGATTATTAGGTACCACTAGTAGTAATTTATCATCATTATTATTATTATTCTTCTTCTCCCTGTCGTTGTTCTTTTCCTTCTTTGTCTTCTTCTTCGTCGTCGACGTTCGCCGCCATCGCTTCCAACTCTTCCTTCAACATTTGTTTCGTCGTGTCTCTTTTCTTCTCTTTTATGGTTTTGTGTTGCGCACCGAACCCGGCTTCGAACGATTCGTCGTGTCTCGGACCGTGTTGCTTGTTCATTCGATGAGCTTCGTTGGCGTCGTTAGTGTAATATCTAGACATACCGTTGGCGTCAGTGAGCCATCGTCCGCTAAGTTTCGACGGCGGAGGGACTAACAAGTTTCTCGAACTGTGCGATTTGGCGTTATGCGCCGCGGCGTGTTCGTTCGCGGCGTGCGCGTGCGATGCCGCACCTTGCGCGTTCGCCGCTCTGTTCAACGCGCGTTTCTGTCGGTCCTTATCAGCGGTAGCTTTCGCCGCTTTCGTCGCCTCTTCTGCCTCTTCCGCTTCTCTCGCTTTCCTCTCGTCTTCGATTTCTTTCTCTCGGGCGAATTTCACCGCCTCCGCTATCGTCTTCTCTCTCTCCGCGGCTTCGCGCTTATCTATCTCTGCTTGCTGCTGCTTCTTCAACGTTTCTAATCGTGCGGCCATTTTCATCTCCACCTCCCGCTTCTCCGCCGCCGCTTTGGCCACGAGAGGATCTTGCAACGTCGCCGCTCTCAATTTCTCCTCCGCCAACGCTTGCTGTTGCCTGAGCTCGTCGATTTCTTTTTGTATCCGCTCTTCTTCACGTCTCTTCGCGGCATCTTTTGCCGCCGCCGCCTTTTCTCTCGCCTCCGATCGCATCTGCGCTCTCTTTTGGATTTTTTCCGACTCTTTGTGGTGCTGTTCGGCGTCTAGTCTCGCCAACTCTACTCTCGCCGTCGCCTCTCGTCTCGCCGCTTCCAATTTTTGCATCTCCAATCGAACTTCCTCCGCTCTCGCTTCCTCCAACTCCAACTGTCTATTAATCCTTTCCGTCTCTCTTTGCTCCGCCTCGAACGCCTCTTTGGCTTTTTGCTCCGCCGCAATAATCTGTGCCTGCGTGTGCGGCTTTTGCGGTTTCGGTTTGTTCAGCTTATGCGCCGCCGCGTTCGCCGCTGCCTCTTTCGCTCTTCGCGCTTCCTCTCTCTTCTTTCTCTCTCGCTCTCTCTCCCTTCTCGCTAATGCTTGTTGCCTCTGCGCTTCAAACCTGGCATTCAACGCCGCTCTCACGGCATCCCATTTAATTACTTTCCCGCTGTCGTCGTCGCCATCGTCCACCTCCACTTCTCTATCACTCTCCGCTCGATCCAACACCAACTTCATCAACATTGCCGACGCAATATCTCGATCGTTCCCACTTTGCGCCGCGCGCTCCAACTCTTTCTCGTTCTTCACTCGCTGCTCTTTAATGTTATTGTTGCTGTTATTGTCTCGTAAATCACTCCCTTTTCGATTGATGTCTTTAGCGTATCTCTTTCGTAAAGCCACGGACAACTCTTCTAACCTTTGCTCCGAGGAGTCCAAGTCATCTTGCGTTTGTTGTTCCTTTTCGTTGTCGTCGGCGTTGGTCTCCTCCTCCTCATCTCCTCCGGATAAATCTAAGCTCTCGTTGTCGTCTGTCTCGTTCCCTTCTTCTTCTTCTTCTTCTTCTTCATCTTCTTCTCCTCCTTTGTTGTTGTTGTTGGTCGCGCGATGATGATGGTGATTACTCTGACGGTGGTTTCCGCTCGCCCCCAAAGTCGTCGAGATACGACTCTCACTCCTCCTCTCCCCTCCTCCACTAAAGACGACGGAAAACAAAACCAGAAACCCAACCAACGCCAATAAAATCAGTTTCATCCTCCCTAACTTCATCGGAACGTTTAGCATGTACCGCACGTATCGATGCTTCTTCCCGTCTCCGAATAAATATTTTTTGTTTTCCTTTGTCTCGTCGTTTTCGAAATCATCGCGATGAGGATGTTTTCGATTCGATTCTGCGTCCCAGTTGTTTTCGATGGGAACGTTCCGCGATCGCGCCGAACGCATGATAGAGTTCTTTTATATCTCTCTCTCTCTTTCTCTTCTTATTATAGCTGCTTTTTGCGCGCGATAGATATATAGCACGTATGTAATAAATAAGAGAGAGAGAGGAGAAAATTTGTGTGGTCTCGTTCCGTCTGTTTATTCTCCATTTTGCTTCATTCCATCGAAAAAATGAAGAGAGCTTCTTCTTCTTCTTCTTTGGCGGCGGCGGCGACGAGAACGAGAACGATGGTATCCGAAGCCCCTCTGTTGGAACTTCCAAAAAGAATAAAAAGGATAAAAGGGAAAGAGATTTGGCAAAAAACGTCCGCGGTGGTGTGCGTTTTGCGAAGGCCTGGATGAGTGTTCTGTCGCGCAGAAATCCGTCGTCTGAAAGAGATCGAGAAGAAATTAAACGATATGAACTGCGAGTTACACTGCGTTCTGAAAGAATCCATCGAAGAGGAAGTGATGGAGTTTAGCAGGGACTTCTGGAAGAGCGAGGAAAGGTTGCATTTGGACGAGACGAAGGCGTTTTTTCGCGCCGTCGGCGGAGGCGTCCTGAAAAAATCGAGCTTGTTTTTCACTCTAATCAATCCAGTGAAGATGTACAAAATCGTGCAAAACTTCATGAGTATTGGGGAGAGAACGCCGAGGAATAATTTGACGGGAGAGGGGTTGATTATGGGCGGGTTGATGGTTTTTAAAGAGGGGGGTGAAATCGTATATTCGCATCGCGAGAAGGAGTGGGGCGATTGCGCGCCGATTGAAGAGGTTTTAGAAGCGGCGAAAGCGGCGAACAAAACCACCGCGAATTAAGAGAAAGAAGCGTTTGAATGCACGCACGAAAATTTATTCCGTGAAGCTTTTCTCGCTAAATCTCTTCATATGAAAAAGAGAAGCGGGTTGAGTTGATACAATTTGAGTGCAGGCGTTCATCGACGTGAATAATTTCAACGCGGGAGCTTTGTTCTCTCCGAGTAAACGCGAGTTTGAAAATGTACTAGACAACGAGTAGAATGTATGTAGCTGTAGCGTTATTGTGTAGTTTTACCAGCCATAGTAAAAGATTAGACGCGAGATGTTATTCACTCCAATTCTTCGGTTTCTTTCTTTTTCTCTTCCTTCTTGTACAACATCACCGGCTTTGAAGTGCGATGTAAGACGTAATTTGCGCACGAGCCGAGAAAAAATTCGTGCACTCTCGACTTGTGATGCGCCAACATGAAAACGCAACACACGTCGTGTTCTTCGCTTTTTCGAACAATAACTTCACCAATAGATCGTTCGCTCGGGTCGTAACTCACCATTTCCAAGCGGTTGTGCTTCACGTCCTTCTCTTTCAGAATTGGAACGAGGGCTCTCTCGACAAAGTCTGAGCACTTCTCTCGCCACTCAAACTCGTTCTCCGGTTTCAATTGCACAACCATTGTATCGTGGTAAACTCTTCGATAACTCGTCGGAACGACGTGCAAGAAAATAATCTCGTCCCCTTCGCCGCGATAGATGTGTTTCAAAAAGTACCTCAAAGCTTCCTGCGAGTCCTCTTCGTTCTCTTCGAACGGGAACAAGAACCTTCTCTCCTCTTTCCCTTGAAAGGAGCACGAGCACGCGCCTTTTTTACAGTTCAAACAGACGGACACGATCGTCGGTTGCTGTCGATTCACAACCGCTTGCTCTTCCACTGATTTCATTCTTGGAGAAGTGCGTCGCGAGCAGCAGCAAAAGCGTAACTTTTGTGGCGTGTTGACAAAACGTGTCGTTTTTTTTAGGATTTGATCGGCTCTCGCGTATTTTTGAACGAGATACAAAAATAGTAGCACAACAAAAAGAAAAGGAGGATGGAGTCATCCACGACGACGACGACGACGACGACGTTGAAATGCGTGGATTGCAAACTAGTCGATTGCGAATGTAAAGACAAGTGTTTCGACTCGCTGGTAGAGAGGAAGTTTTTGATACCAATTTCGGAAGCGGACGATGAAAGGAGCCACGGAACGTTGCTGTTCAAGTGGTTTTTACCTTTAGTCAGGGTGAAAGAAAACGACGAGATCCGGCTCGTTCACGTATCGATGAACAAGAAAGAAAGCGTTTCCGAAGAAGATTACGTCTACGACGTGATAGTTCCGATCGTTAACTTTCACGGCGTGAAGAGAATAAAGTTGCTCGTCGAACAAACTGAAGGGACGGAGGAGAGTGAGATTGCAAAGAAAATATGCGAGGCTGCAAAGGACTGCGATATGATTGTGATGAGTGCATCCCAACAGCGAGGAAGGTCGAACAAGCACATCGGACGAGTGTCCGAGGCCGTGGTTCATAACGCTACGACACCATTGTTGCTGTGGAGAGATACGGAAGGCATGAGAGAAGAAGGAATGAACGACCGTTCGTTTAGCGAAGTATAAAAAAGAAAGTAACACAGTTTAATAAAACTCACCTCTCGTTGTGAGAGTAAAGATCTTAACATTTTATTAAAAGCGTCTCTCTCTCTCTCTCTCTTTGTCTCTCTCGTTCGTCTTCTTTCAGCGTCGTCTTTTACTAACCCTCTTGGAGAGTCGCCTTTTCAAAATCAATAGACGGCGTTTTGCCTTCCTTGTGCTGCGACGACGAAGTTTCTTTCTCCTTCGAGATATCGACGAAATACTTTGTATTTATATCGGTCTCTTTCGGCCCTTTATACACAAGAAGAGGAACTTTCGAGTGATGAAGACAATAGTTTGTCACTGAGCCGACAAAAAACTCTTGAAGTCGTCCCTTGCGATGACTCGCCATGACGACAAGATCTGCGTCGATGATCTTCGCTTTTTCGTACACGACTTCTCCGATGGACGTGTTGTTCATTTCGTACGCGATGATATCGAGCTTATACGTCACGTTACCACGTTGATCCAAGATTGGTAAAAGCGTCTCCGCGACGTACTTTGCGCAATCCTCGCGCCACTTCTTTTCTTCTTCAGGATCGGGAACTTCCACGAACGAATCGTCGTACATCCCCCAGGCGTACTGCGGGAAGCGCGCGGGAATCCTGTGTGTTTTTTGCGCGCGTGGTGAAGAAAGAGGGTGAGAGAGAAAAGACAGAGAGAGAGAGACAGAGAGAGAGAAAATTTTCATCATCGTCACGTCCAAGAAGAAAGAGAGGGAGAGAGCGCGAAACAAGAAAAGACAAAACAACGCACACGTGTAAAAGGACGATTTGATCCCCAGCTCTGTGGACGTTTTCGAGCACCCACTTCAAAACCTCGACGTCCTCGCCGGTTTAATCGATGGGCAACAAAATCCTACGCGTCATCGAGAGAGTCTTGTGCGTCAGCGTTTGTTGTTGTAAAAAGTGAAGCAAAAGAGCCTTGTTTGAGAGGAAGAAGAAGAAGAAGAATATTTTTGTATCTTGAAAAGCTTCTCAAAAATACGACCCCCCCACACACAAAAAGGGAAGAAAAAAAACAAACGAGTTCGTCTTCGTTTTACCTACCGTCTCAAAACCTTACACTCGCACTTTTCGCACTTGCAGTTTTTACACATGCACTTCTGCGGAGGCGATTCGATCGTGATCATGATTTCTTCTTCAAATCGTTTGATTTTGATGATGTGTTTTTTTTGTTTTTTTTTTCTCTTTTTTTTTTCCATCAACACTCGTCAAAATACAACTCGCGTAGTAAACAACTGTATCAGTATTATTATTAGTATTACGAGAAGACGCGATGACAATCACGATGGACATCGACGATAAAGAAGAAGAAGAAGAACAAAGAGAAGAGAAAGAAGAAACGACGACGAAGAAAACGAAAACGAAAACGAAAACGACGACGATTGATGATGCATTCGATGTCGACCAAGACGACGAACTCCTTCTTCAACGAATTTTGCATTACAACAACAACAACAACAACAACAACAACAACAACGACGGTAATGATGAGAACCGACGACGAGAACAACAACAAAGACTTCCTCTCCTCTCGCAAGGCGCGGAAGCGCGAGTGTTCTCGACTACGTTCCTCGGAAAACCGTGCGTCGTGAAACAGCGATTCAAGAAAAAGTACAGACACCCAGTTTTGGACCAAAAGTTGACGAGAAGTCGATTATTCGCCGAGTGTCGATCGCTGATGAAGGCGAGAATTTTAGGCGTCCAAGCGCCGACGGTTTTGTTCGTGGACAAGCGGTCGTCGTCGATATTCATGGAACGGGTGGAGGGGAAGTCTTTGAAGGAGGTTTTGAAATCGATCGCGGCGGAAGAAGATGAAGAAGGAGAAGAAAAAAAAGAGGAGGAGAAAACTACGCCGCCGCGCAACGCCACCGCCGAGGACGCGACCGCCGCACCTTCTTCTTCTTCTTCTCCTCTTTCTTCTTCCGCGCACCGCCGCGCGGTGAAATACGGTCGCGAAATCGGCCTCATCGTCTCCAAACTCCACGACGGCAACATCACCCACGGCGACCTCACCACCTCCAACTTCCTCGTTCACGCGCAAACTGACTCTGTATACATAATCGATTTCGGTTTATCCAAAACCCAAATCGTCGGTGAGGAAGATATCGGTGTCGATTTGTACGTCCTCGAGCGCTCTCTCGTCTCCGCGCATTCGCGCGAAGGCGAGCGCGTCTGGCGGGAATGTTTGTGCACCTGGAAAGAGACGTGCGGGAAGAGTAAAGAGGCGTTTAAGAGGTACGAGGAAGTACGGGCGAGAGGCAGGAAGAGGAGCATGGTTGGTTGAATACTGAAAGAAGAGAGAGAGAGAGAAGGGGAGAGAGA
>Ga0115000_10002178_pt1 | contig 17112 bp, 19 predicted proteins | sample ArcticOcean_MG_C_6_FD_89690 | JGI IMG/M metagenome (GOLD analysis project Ga0115000, IMG submission 89690) | Marine microbial communities from western Arctic Ocean - ArcticOcean_MG_CB8_128 | ecosystem: Environmental > Aquatic > Marine > Oceanic | place: Arctic Ocean: Canada Basin | collected...
AGCTTTGGACAGAATCGGACTCCTATTGCATCAGGCACAGCGTGGAGCAACCAACATTGGAAGTAGACCGCGAAAACGCGCAACTAAAAGATAAAACAGTTTTCAAAAAATATATTGTGTCATTAATCTCTAAAATTTAAGTGGGTGTATTGTTTCTTCTAGTTTATTTATAATGTTCTCAGGATCTTTAGAGGACATTTTTTTAAGTTCTTCAACAAGAGATTTTTTTTCACCTGTGTTTGTAAATTTTCCAAACCTTTTGACTAACACATCTCGGCGCTCCTCTCTGTCGGTTTTTCTCTGTTCTTCTGTCCACCCGGCACGTGACACCTCTAAAATTATACCTTTTCTCCTTACGAAATCAATAATGTCAGATTTCAATTGAAGCCATGATACTTCTTCTACTTCCTCAATTTGCGTTGATGCTTGTTGACCCATTTTATAAAAGAATCAACGCTTATTTATACATATTATTTGTTACAGTAAAACATAACAAATAATATAATTATTTTACTGACAAAGACGTTCAAATCGTCGGGCGGCGCGAGCTTCAAAGACACCCCCTGGTGCATAATACAGTTCGCGCCAACGATTCGAAAATCGTTGCAACTGACCAAGTGCCCATCGTTCCCTCTCGTCGCGTTCCCTCTCTTCACGCGTGCGCATTGTAAACCAAACACGAAGGGTTTTAGCGGTGTCCACTTCGGGGTCTCCTATCCATTCGTGGATGCCATGAGATACATCTATGTATCCCTGACGATCCATGTTTCGGCGTTGAAACTGGATAATGCGACGCATTTTGTCTGTGACATCGCGTTCAGGACACATTACCCCCCCATATGTGGCATGCACAATGGTGAGAACTCCACCAGGCTCTCCAAGACGGACACGTTCAAAGTCATTCCAGCGATGAAACATTACAGGATCTGCGCATTGTTTACCTGCAGGTAGTGGAGGCCCGCAAAAAAAACATTTAAACGTATCTGCTTGGGGTGGAATCGCACCATCCCATGTACCAATATAATCATAAACACCCGTGTCAAAACACCGGTGACATGCAAGGCATACAATTGCAGGCCTTGTGTAATGCATTTCGTAGTCTTGCTGTCCAGTACGCATACAAATACCGTAATGTTCGATTAATTCGACACCTACATATTCGGGATGGACTTGCTGTTGTTGTGCAAACCACCATGCACGGTCATCGAATTCTGGCGTGGTTGAGTGTGGGTACCACCAGGCTTCATACTCCCCCCAGTGTTCTTGATATGTTTCCTCTTCCGGTGTCAATACCGTACCATCGGGCCAATCCTCTTTAAACAATGGTAACAATGTCTGTCGAGGTGATGCCATTTTACATTGGATATACATAGACATACATACAAATAAATATGTGTAAACTATGTTTTATAATAATTAATATTATACTGTAAACAAGTTTCGACAAAATGTTTAATACAATGGTGTCTCCGGATTTCCTCCGATAGCGAGTTGTATACATATTGTCACCATTTTTAATACGTCCGAATGGGACAATATAGACACAGTCTCTTTCAAAATGCCAGAAGAAGTTGTACCAGTGATCTTTTTCGTAAAGTAGCGCATCGACATTCTCCCGAATTCATTCGAGTTTAAATCTGTAACAAAAATATCCACCAGATAATCCGTAATTCTATTATCCAACGTGTGTGCCGCATTCCAATTCGCCCTAAATCCCGCAAAAACGCGCCTGAGTAGTTTTTTATATGCGCATAGTTGTTCTGATGTGAATTCGCGTATTTTCTGATCACAAACATCGTGATATACGGCCGCGTTATAAGTTTTATTAGCCATGTCGATACTCATTCTAAACTGTAAAAAGAGTGAGTGGTATTTCTTATAAAAATAGTTTCTAAAACCCTCTTAAAATTTAGACCTTCTAAAAACCTCTTAAAATTTAGACCTTATATAACAAATATCCACTATATAATGTTTTATTTTATAAAAAAAGAATGTGTTTTTCATTCGGTGCATCATTGGCCGCATTTATAATAGATGTAATTGGAGCTGTTTTATTGTATACGATTACGGTAAAAAACAAAAAATTAGCCAATGACAACAAAGTATATGCACTACTTTTGATTGGGTTGGCGACTATGCAATTGGGCGAATTGTTTATACATTCCGATTTAAAATGTACTTCTTCGTTGAATGCATTTGGCTCGCATTTGGCATATTTTTCTCTATTATTTTTACAACCATTCTTTGCAGGACTTGGTATTATATATTATGGTGTTGGCCGACCCAACGAACCATATGAAGGTTGTTCGTGCACAAGATCATGTTTGAAAAATAAAAGTTGGATACCTTTTATATGGTCAGTTATATTTGTAATATATGCGATAATGGCTGCCGATGTGGGATATGAAATTGATCTTTATTATTCCACATCTCTAGATAAAAACGTCTCCAAATGGTGTACCTCTGATTTTTTCTGTGATGGGTTTGGCTGTCCATTATTATGGAATTGGGATGATTTGAACCAAGGCACTAGATACATACTTTATTTTCTTCTTATTTTGGGATTTCCAATTTTAAGTCTTGAATTTTGGGAATTTTGGGCGAGTATGTTGTTACTGTTTTTAATTGCAATGTCAGCTACGAGCCAACCCATTTTTCGGTTGGGCGCTGCATGTCTGTGGGGGCCCATCATTTCGTGTGTTTTTCAATTATGTTCTTTACCTATTTTATTCCGTGAAAAATTCATCAAAAAATGTTTTGCCAAATGTCAAATTTATGATAACCCTCAAAAATGGTCAATTTCAAGCGCTAATAATATTAAAAGTTCTAAATTATATCTATAAATGATTGTCGAAGATTTCTCCAAGATTCCTGAATATTGCACTTTTCAAAAAGTGCGTCAAAACTTTCCTGAATATTTAGGATTTGTTGGAGAAATCTTGGCCTGAAATTTCAGCGCGAGATTCCTGAAATTTCAGCCCGAGATTCCTAAATATTCAGGCCAAGATTTCTTCAACAAATCCTAAATATTCAGGCCAAATGGATCATATGTTTTATAATGCCCGAGCCTTCAATCAAGTTCTTTGCGGAAAAACATGGGTTGAATCTACTGCAGATCAAGACAGAATGTTCGACGGCGAAATTGAAGGTAAAATTGGTACTGAAATATGTTGTGTCGCTGCTACTGCTGGAGGTTCTGGTAATAATGCTTATACTACTGATTGTGGTAATGTTACCAGTGGATCTAGTTGTACGTTAACGTGTTCTGCTACAGGTTACTCTGGAACCAGTACTCGACTTTGTACTGAGGGTTCTTTTGCGGCTCTTGATGCACCAACGTGTACTACTTGTAACATAGCAGATATGAGTGTATGTAGTGTAGACCAATTAAAAGAAATAAGAATCGAATACAATAGACAACCGAACAAGCCATGTTCTTAGAATTTTTTGACATAATGATAGATTCATAAGCATCACCGCTTACAAGGGTGATTGATTTGCTCAAGTAAATAATTTGTACTTTAAAAAAAATAGCAAAAAATTCGAGTAACAGATCTGGAAAAAAACCTCGATTGCTCTTAAATTTAAGAGAAGTCACAGATCTTGAAAAAAAACCTTGAATGCTCTTAAATTTAAGAAGTCACAGATCTTGAAAAAAACCTCGATTGCTCTTAAATTTAAGAGAAGTCACAGATCTTGAAAAAAAAACCTCGATTGCTCTTAAATTTAAGAGAAGTCACAGATCTTGAAAAAAAACCTTGAATGCTCTTAAATTTAAGAGATCTTGAGAAAAAACCTTGAATGCTCTTAAATTTAAGAGAAGTCACAGATCTTGAAAAAAAACCTCGAATGCTCTTAAATTTAAGAGATCAAATAATATCCTATTTATTTTAAAATTACGAGTACAAATACATATACATGTATACAAATGCAAACAGGAGTAATAATGACAATGGGCAAAATGGCCGTCTGTATCCAAAACGAAGACGGGCAACAATTCTATGCCCCGAAACAAAACCTATCGAGTCCATTACTCGTAAAATATAAAGAAATGTACCAGACTTACTGGTTAGAGACTGTTCGCTGGGCAGTCTTCTTTGATGTTGATAGGTCTATTTTTTCTTTTTCTACAAAAGGCAATAAAAGGTTTTTCGCGAAAAATGTAACATTATTACAATTATAAAAAAAGACCGTATAAATAACAATTGTGGTCAAGTAAATGTATCATTCATTCGTACTAAATTTACATAATTTTTCTCCAACGGAACCCACTAAAGAAGGCGAAACAAAGAAAACGCGTGAACAAACCGTTGAACAAACCGTTGAACAAATAATACCACGTAATATTGTACAAACATGGAAAGACGCACACATGACAGGATTATCTGAACAAGTGAAAGATAATGTCAATAAATGGAAGCAGATGAACCCTAACTACAATTATACATTATATGGTAATATAGAATGTGTCGAATATTTGGAATCGCACTTTTCACAAAAATACGTAGATACCTTCAAGTGTATAGTACCAGGTGCTTACAAAGCTGATTTTTTCCGCTATGCCGTTCTTTATAACGAGGGTGGTGTTTACATGGACATCGATAGTGCACCTGTTGACGGAATGGATTTGGATACTATTATAAGTCGAGCAAGCGAGCCATCCGAAAAGCCTCTTGATTTCTTGAGTGCACATTGTGATTATAACGTACCCGGAGTGTCCATTGAATTTATGGCTTGTGTTCCAGGACTAGAGTGTTTCAAAGATGCTATGGACGCGATTGTGCACAATGTCGAAGAACAATGGTACCCTGATTTAAAAAACCATCTTCCTGAATATTTGTCTCACATAAACGCAAAACCAAGGTCTAAATTTTTAAAATCCCGATGGGCTTCCAGAATGAAATATTTTGCCATCACAGGCCCTACACTTTTCGCAGCGTGTCTTTCGCGCAGGGCTAGAGTTACGATTGACAAATTACCATCGATGTGGGATTTTGACATAGAAGGAAAGCGATACCGCCTTATGACGCACAGAGCAGTGGACTCTGACGGTAATCGCACTTGGAGAGACGTTGTATTGAACCATAAAAACGATAATGTAACCAATGCCAAACAAAAATATAACGAAGTGATGTTTCATGCCAAAGTAGAGGATACCGTACCACAGAAAGAACAACAATATATGACAATAGTTGATCGAAAACAAGTTTATTGTACAAACAATATTCAAAATGTCAAGTTTGTTGCCACCGAACCAAAAAAGGACAGTGTGGATTCACTTACTCGTCAATTAAATAATTTGGATTTATCGAACCCAACTGAACAATGTCTAAAAAAGAATTATGTCAGTCGTTCTGTAGTCACGACTGATTTAACATTGAGAGAACAGTTTGAATTTCCAGATTTACCAACAGACACGGAGGATTGGTTGCAATTACACGAGTCTCGAATCGTTTGTATTTTATCAGTATCTCTCTATAATCCAAACAGCGATGATAAACCGTTCCAGCGCAAAAGATTCTTGACCAAGGCTATTGAGGCATGGACCTCTCATGGATGGTACCCGCTCATTTTTGTACCACTACGAAATAAAGAACAGTACATTAATTGCGCACATTTTGAATCGGAAACGGTGAGAATTGTGGGTTACGATATTGAGCCGCAAACTTGTGGTCGTGGAATGGTGGTGGGCGAATCACGAAATGCAATTTTACACTTTGTCCAAAAATTCAAACATATCTTTAAAACATGTGCCGTTGCAGATGAACGAGTGTGCGCCGCACACTATGGTATCAATGCGGCTACAAAAGTAAACAAAAAAGTCAAAGACCAGTCTATCGTGCTGAAAAATAAATATGGTTTTGAAGTCATCAAACTTGTGAAAGACTTTCTTGCTGATGGAGGCAATGGAGATTCATTTATGGAACTAGAGGAAGACTTTAATGAAGAGTTTAATAAGCTATTCAAACCAGAGACAAGCAAACACAGAACACATTCGTTTGACAGCACAATTTATAGCAAAAAGTCACAAACCTCTCACAGTCTGTGGTATGACTTAGCTGCACGTTCCGCAAATAAGAATCAGATAACAATGGTAGGATTTGGTACCAGGATGAGAAACAATAGTTGGGTAATAAATCGTGGACAAGAAGCTATTCGACAACGGCCAAGCGGTAAAAGAGACAGTAAACATTACGAATACAAAGAAGCAATCTCAGGATTTGTAATATTTAAGGTCGGTGGTGAAGAAGGATGGGCTAACCCATCTGGCAAAGGATGGCACGGTCAACAATACTACACCAAAACAACAATGTGTGAGGATAATGTTTGGTCCTACAATTGGACTTGTAACCCAACACTTGGTGATGTAGGAGAGGTAAGATGTGTTACAACGAAGGGTCAAGGAGACAAAACGGATTCAATTACACGCAAGAAAAATGTAGACCTTTCTGACAACAATAAATACAGCGATTGCGCACTCCGTGAAATGTTGAAGGCTTTGAGTTCAGAGTCTTACAAAATTGAAGACGGGCACGTTGTCATGCGTTGGACAAAACCGTGTGGGAATCATATAAAACTGGATATGCAAAAGAAAAAACCCAAGACGCCATATGATTACCGCGAACAGGCCGAATACCTAGTCGGGCTGAGTGACGAGTGTGAGCACCGTGGCATTCGAGGACGTGGCGACGACGAAGAACCTGAATTAATGCAAAAAGTGAAAGATATATGTGGTATACTTAAAGCAGCCGGTATTACCACCCGCACTTCAAATATTTCAACGCCGCGAATAGAACCAAAGTTACGGAAAAGGTCAAAGGCAATAACAAAACCAACACGGGAAGGGAAAAGGACAACGCGGAAAAGGACAAAAAATGTTCCGCTAAACATCGGTGTTTTTTAAAACCCTTGTATGTCGCCACACAGCTCTTATGTCTATTGCCATGTCAACCACCTCAAATACAGTATCTATCATCACAACATGACCGTATTTTCAGACATCCAACACAGACCCAAAATATAATCATCAATGGTATTGAACTTTCAGCAAAACATCGCGACTGTATAATATTAAAAAACGTGTCTGATAAATTTCCACAGTCACAAATTCCGATATTTGACCGGAGAAACTCGCCTATAAAACCACAACAGAGGTAGAAAACAACACTAAAAATAATAATAAAAATACCGGTCAAAGCGGTAAAGACATACTTGACCACCAACGGTTGTTGGAAATTTCCTTGACAAATTGTACAATTGCTTTTTTTACTCTTGATGTTAAATGTCATCAAACATTTCCTATGTACAGGAGCCTTACACTCACACGGGGAAGTTGTATTACACTCTTCCAGGCATATATAACAAGATTTTGGAAGGATTGGTTCGTTCGACATTTGTTGTGGGACTATATTTTCAAATTAAATGTCGACTATGTTTTAAAAATGTGAAAAATCGTCAAGAAAATACAAAATCACCCGGAAATGTATTCATAGAGGTATGAAATGCGTGAACATCTGCGTTTTTTTCATCACAATAACTATTGTTATTCATCTTTTATTTATAATAATTGAACTATTTAGTTTTGTGTATTACAACTATAAAACACTTACCAAAGTTCAAAACACTTACCAAAGTTAGACTGAAGCATCTTTTTTATCCCATGTGTAACGATTATGTGAATATCATTATTCATATGTGTATAATGATATATCGACAACATGCTACTCTTTTCTGATTTGCATTTATCACCGTCGACTTTTACCTGTTGCATGAAAGTATTAAGAAGGGTGCATGCAGAAGCTGTGCAACGCGATGTCTCTGTGGCATTTTTAGGTGATTTTTTTGATCACGTTTATAATAAGGGTACATTACCTGTCGACATTTTAAATGACCTCATGCGTTTTTTTGCGGACGAATGGAAAGTGCCCATGATTATGATTCCTGGCAACCATGATTATTTTGACGCTTCAGAAACAGAACACGGCCTGACACCCTTTAAGTATGCTTCTAAATACATTACAGTGCTTGACGAGCCGTTGGTTCATGACAATATACTATGGATACCGTGGCGCAGGGACTTGAAAGTTCTCAAGGATGTACTGGACACGCAAACTGCCAATGTACTTGCTATTTTTGGGCATTTTGATATCGTTGGGTTCAAATTGAATGCCTCACGCATCTCCACCGAAGGTTTAGACTCTGACATTTTTCCAAAAGACATTCCTGTCTATTCTGGCCATTATCACACCCCCCAGTCACATGCTAATATTATGTACCTTGGTTCTCCGTACCAATTGTCCCTGTCTGAAGCCGAAGATAAAAAGGCATTGGTTGTGTTGGATTCTTCCTGTCGGGTATGCGAGACGATTCCTATTGACATTGGTAAGCATCAATATAAATGGACGCCTGCACAATTCGTGGAAAAGAGGCACGTTTTACGACCACATGACCGCGTGGCTATTTGTGGTGAAATTCAAGATTCCGAAACAAAGATACTTATTAATCAGATGAAAGAGAACGGTGTTGATATTCAAGTGAAGCAGTTAATTTCGGACAGTATCCATACGCGTATTTCTGATCAAGAAAAGCTCTGTGGAGTTGAACTTTTAGAGGAATATGGCAAACGTATTAACACAGATGTCAATTGTTGGGCTTGGAAAACAATGGTTAAATGGGTGCGTGAACATCAAGATTCCTTCCCAATGAAACACGCTAATTACGTCGAACCCGTCCGAATGGAAATCTCTGGCTTTGGGCCGTTTGTAGGCCCTGTACATTTATCGTTAAAAGGAAACGGGTTTACATTGATTTCTGGTGAATGTGGGCCTAACGCGTCAAATGGCGCTGGAAAATCGATGGCAACTGCCGGTGCGTGGCTTTGGGCCTGTACGGGGATGATTGACGACCGTGGGTCATTGACATTTACAGATGGTGGTGTTGTTCGTTCAGACAGTGAGCATGCAAAAGTATGTGTTCATGGTTTAACTGACGGCAAGCCCTGGACAATTATTCGCCAACTTTCTAAAAAACACGTCCTAAAATTTTCGATAGACAATGTCGATCGAACCAGATCTACTATCTCTGCAACCCAACTGGCCATAGCTACAGAAATATTTGGGCTCGAAATGAAAGCATCACAACTTCACGCATGGTTACTGAGAAACTGTATTTGGTCTCAAACGTCAGTCTCACGATGGTTGGATGCATCCGATACCCAAGCCAAGCAAGAAATTACCCAGATATCCAATATGGAAATTTGGACGCAATTGGCATCCTACAATAAAAACATGATTAAAAAGGCCAAAGAAAAGGTCATAAAATCCGAAATGGATTACAATTCCAGCGTGTTGTTGCTTAAAGCTGCCTCAGAACACTGCAAGAGACAACAAGATAAATCAGCTACGTGGTCAGCGGAACATGCCAATTCAATAGTGATGTCATTGGAAACATTGCAGAGAGCACGATCGACACTAGCGTCAATGCCGAACCCAATCGATATCATTGTAGAAGGCGAGGATAAGCTTGCCATTGCAATGTCCAAGTTAGAAAAAACACGTAATGACTTGTCAAGGTGTTTGGCCAACAAAAGAGTGTACGCAATTAAAATAAAAAGAGTCCCGTCCGATATTGACCCTTCAGAACCAGAATCTTCGGAGCAAGCTACTACGAAACGCCAACAAACATTGTCAGAACTCGAAGCGCGTAAATCACAACTACAAACAAAACGCAACGAAATCAAAATGTTGACCAAAAATCACAACTGTCAAACTTGTCAACGTCCTTTTGACAATCAACAGAATTATCAACAGCATCTGCGTTCGATAACAGATTCAATTGAAGGTGCACGCATAGCCGTGTTAAAGGCCAACGAATCCTACATCAAGGCGAACGAACATGCTCTACGTGTTGGTAATTTATGGTCAGCCTTCAACCTTGCACAAGAATATAAACAAAACAAACAAAAAATGAATGAATACGAGTTACAAATCCGGCAATTATCAGTAGAATTTGAACATCTTTCTTCTGAAACAGCCTCTATGCAAACACATATCCAAGGAATGCTTCGAAAAAAGGCTGTCGAAGTGAAACTAGTTGAACAGAGAAGATCACAGGAACAAAATTTGCAGTTGATGGAAAGAAACCACGCATCTATTTTGGATCAATCCAACCCATACGACACCACAAACATAGAAGTTACACGTCTTACCGGTGAAACTCAGACCATCAACGAGAATCTACTTGATAATATAAACAAATTGAGCTCCTACACCAAAATGTCAGTCTGGGTTGGGTCGAAAGGTATTCAGACATACGCTATGGAATATACACTTCAAAAATTGACAGCTCAAACAAATGTCTGGTTGCGCCGTATTTTTAATTCTGAAGATATCGAATTAATTGTCTCGTTTGACGAAAAAGAGCGCCTGACTAGACATATCCACAACAAAAAGAATAAGGGTGTTATGTCTGGCGGACAATGGCGCCGTGCGCAAATTGCCTCTTTTATGGCATGGAGGGATATACACCGTTCGTTTCCACTATTGGTGATGGACGAGCCTTGTACGTCAATGGATGCGTGTGGTATACAGTCTGTACAAAAGGCATTACGCGATTGGTGTGACGACGATCCACAGAGGACTTGTTTTTTCATTACGCACGAACCCGAACAACACCGCGACACGTCGGTGTATAATAACCATATACATATTGTTCATAAAAGAGGCAGAAGTTCAATATCAGAAAACGAATCAAATAAAAAACAAAAAATATAATAAGAAAATGTCTTTTTTTTAATTAGAATAAAGTCTTCTTTGCCAGTTTTCTGGTGCCATTTTTGTTAAATTCCTCCAACGATTGCATTCTCAAATAAACTCTGGATAATATTGCGTTCACCTCTGAATTGTGGTCGTCTGAATTAAGCAGTGCTTCCATGTCTGACAATAATGTATGTCTGTCTTTTTGTGCTATTGTCGAGGCCCAATAGGTACCAGCGACATTGCCAAATAAAATGGTGATAAATATATATGCATTATTACCGATTACCAGTATAATTCTAGAAACCCAGACCAATGTGGATATAGCTGTCCACATAACAGACCAACCCACCAAACACCGTCTTTTGGGCGAGTTATTGTCCAGTTGTAAGATTTCGCGAGAAATTTGAGAGTTTTTCAGCCATAAAAAATTGGCGCCTATTTGGAGCCAAAACGAGACAAAACACATGCCTAAAAACCACCCAGTTCCATGTAAATCAATTCCCACGATATTGATCGAATTTGTACAGGTAAATGCGTTTGAACAATTCATCTTAAATTATTATAGCGTGCTTTTATACTTTTATTTTTTGACACTATATATAAGAAGCATCGGTTCTACAAAAAATGTCCCAACTTCATAAACGTAAAGATCCTCTTGAAGAATTCACACCTGTTGTCGAAGAAACAACGATCATATATCAACCAGAACACCCCACGCTCGCAATGAGGCATTTAGAAAGCAATACAGATCACTTGGAACATGTGTACGTTGAAGTAGATCCATTTGGTCATTCTGAGGTGGACTGTAATTAAAAAATACAGAAAAAAAACGCTCCGACAAAAAAGTTGAAAAGGAACGGTCAATACATGTTGTTACGAGTTTTTAAAGCAACATGTCGCTGTTATGAAATTGCAGGACAAAAAAATTGAAGAACTCATACACAAATAAAAAATATAAAAAACAAAGAACATTGCTGACAGTATGTCGCATACATCGTAAAACTTAAAGTGAAAATTATGTTAAAGTTTAATTATAAAACTTAAAGTTCGGTTGTTGCAGATAGTTTGTGATCTAGGACAGATTGAATGATACCGATATTCACCATATTATTAAGTAGTTCCAACTCTATATCTTTTGCTTCTGACAACTGGGTATATGTAGATTGAAGTGTTGCAACTTGTTCCTTAAACGTATTTTCGATGGTATCCTTTTCTGTGTTATACGCCGAGATTTTTTCGGCAAGTTTTTCTTCGGTGTTTTCCTTGAGCTCCTTAATCAATTGTGTCTGTTCCTCTGAACAATTTTTTAGGGTGTCAACATCACATTGTGGGCCCAAATCACTGGTGAACTTTTGAAGAGAACTCGCATCACGACCTCCCTTATAGTCTTCCAATGCACTAGGGGCACCCCATTTGACAGTAGGGAACCCTTTAACACCGTGTGTGGTGCACAGTTCTTTGCCAGAATTAATACAATCAACGTCTGCAACCAAAATTGTCTCGTGAGATTCATATTCCGACATCAACGAATCCCAAGCTGGTTTCATCTTTTTACAATGTCCACACCATGGTGCATAGAATTTTAAAAAGACTGTTTTTCCAGTAGTCATTTCGTCCCAATTCTCCGGGGTCAACTCAACGGCATTAGAAGCAACAGACATCGTCATAAGAATTAGATATTTGAACATTTTAAACTAAAATGACGTCTTCATATACCTTTTTTTGATCGGTAAAATGGGATTCGATTTATTTCAGAAGGATATATTGTGTTGTCTTGTAGTATAAATGTCAGCCGGTTAATAAAAAATATGGAGTTACGTTGTGATATATGGAGACGTAAATTATTAGGACATCGTGTCGAAATAAAGCGCGAGTTATGGCACACTTCCATTAAAACAAAAACGGACAAAGATATACCCCGTGACATTTTGGGAATTATTAACAGAGATATGCCTCGGACATATCCTGACGTTGTCGATATCCAACCACATATACAAACGATTCGAAAATTACTTATACAATATGCTGCAATTCACAGTGGAGATTCTTATTTACAGGGTTTTAATTATATTATGTCAAATATTTATTATGTCTTTAAAGATTCACCACATGCTGAACCGGACACTTGGTGGTGTTTTGTCAGAATTATCGGGTTGATAAGGCCACTGATGCCAGATTTCAACACTGCTTGGTTTCACTGGATGCGTCGCCATTGGCAAAAAGATATAACAGCACGTTTGCGTAAAAAATGTCCAAAATTACATTCAATTCTAACCAATGAGATGGAAAGTTTTTCAACATTGGTAACTGTGAAATGGTTTATGATTTGGTTTAGTCAATCTTTGCCATTTGAAGATATTTTTTTATTATGGGACTTTCTGATAGATGTTCGTCCTTCTCGTTTATTATATGTCTATTCACAGATAACCTTTGAAATTTTAATGGCGGCGGCACCAACGCTCTCTTATAACTGGTCACACAGTTCGACAAATACCTTGCATACTTTATTACAACTGCAAATTACTGGAATAGAACATATCATAGAAATTGTAAAAAAACGTGTTTAATCTTTTTTAGTTTCTTCTTTTTTAATTTCTTCTTTTTTAATTTCTTCTTTTTTATTGGGTGAATTTCGGTATGTATACCACCACCAACCAACAGCAGATCCGGTCATACAGACAGCAATAATAATGTGTGACGATGAAATACGAATGCGCATTTTAAGATGAAAACAATCTCTTTTATAGTGTTTATTTACTAGGTTTATTTACATATACTCCCATAAAAAATAAAGACGAAACACACAAACGGCAATGCCATGAAAAGAAATAGGAGAAATTTAAATGGCAACCAGCTGCATTTTCGACAACGGCGAAAACATTTCGATTCGTGTGTTTTTTGTGCCACCAAGATCTTATTCTCTCTGTATGTTACAAACATATTGTCGTAAATATCTACAGCAACCCCGGGCAAATAGGAGAAATAATTTCGTTCGAATTCGTTGTCCATTTCCATCAGAAATTCCATAGCGAGAGTATTAAAAAACATATTCAAAAAATCCTGTTCTGCGAATATGACCCACAAATTAGTCATGTACACCATAATATTAAATCCAAACTCTTGAAATGTATCTGCCACGACAATGTAACTCGTGGACGGTATCATTTTTTGTCGACGGGTTCTATCAACAATATTATCCCATAAAAAGAAAGACTTGATAAAATAAAAGATGCTGATTGTTGCCATCATCAACTTTTCTTCTCCGGTAGCATCTGCCGGACATATTCCACGATCATATGTGCGAACTTGATGACTTACGATTGCAATAAACATGAGCCATTGCGTAATAAAGACTAAAACAGGCAGGGCGAACAGAAGACTGAAAATATGTGTACAATACAACGTGTTGCGCTCTTTCAAGGCCGAGTTTTGATGTCCGTGGCGCCAATGATAAGCAAAAAGACTAAACATACCAAATTTGGGATCAGAAAGAACTTGTTCTGTTTTTTCTTCATCAGAAATATCTTCAGACATGACCGGGCCAGAATTTGGCGTGACACAAGCGGGCAACACTTTTCTTTCAGTGTTGGGGCCAAGTGCGATATCACCAGTAAACGACTGTCGCACACCTTCGCGTAAAAATTGCACAGAAGTCATGTTGAAAATATTAGTAATAGATAATAAGTATAAAACTTAATCGTTATGTTTATGGTAATTTAAAACTTAATTGTTATGGTAATTCCTCTATTTGTGCACTACCACATTTATCGGCACTCTTGAAGACAAATAATCTGAGACAACTGAAGACAACAAGATCAAAAACACTGAAGACAAGACCAATAATAGCAGCGATATAAATGTTGACACCCTTGAGATACACAGAAAATTTGCCATTAATGGCATCATCCATGGGGTTGACTGGCATCATCCAACCCACAAGTCCGGCAAAAAGACCGACATTTATTATGGATAATAACATTTGTAATTCGAAATGAAGGTAAGTAACTTTGCGAACTCTGTGAGCAATGGCGCCAATAAGAAGAGTTACGGCATTGAGAAGAGCAAGCACAAGCGATATAGTGAAAATTCGTTCCATCACAAGCTTTGCTGCATCGTCACCTATCCCAAATTCACTACAGCCGGAAACAGTTGATGTATTAGTAGCGCCATTTAGTGCACATTTTTTCCATCTCGGAAAAGAGTCGTCACCAAATTTGATGGGTGCATTCACAGTACCGGTGATGAGTGAACTTATCAATATCATGGTCACGGATATAATATTAAGATACCAAACGCGATTTTCAACTCCAGTTCTTGTTTTTAATCCAGTCTTTGGATCTATATGCGAGCTGTCTTTGTAAATAAAATCGAAAGTAGCCATTTTTAATTATATTATCCCTATTTATATAGCGTATTTTCATAAGTTGATATTCTACTTCGTCACTTTTTTTGGAATCCAATCCTCAGGATGTTTGACACGAGAACACGTCTCACATAATTTTTCACCCGCGCCTTTGTCAATAAGATCACGGGCACGAGATACCACCTTACCACAACCATCACATGTCTTCTCTGAAAGACGACACGTCTCACACTCGTCGTGCCGATCCGAAACATCCATATCCATCATGTCACCACAAGTTCTACACAAATAATTTTCCTCGCACGCTTCACAAAGGCCATACTCGTTACCCTCACTCATTTCTTCCTCACACTCTACACAATTTATTTTGGCATAACGAGGATCGTTAGAATCCATCGGCACAATGTCGCAATCATCATCCTCGTTCAAAAATTTTTCCAATTTCAATCCTTTAGACGCCAACGCCGCCGCCGCTTTTACGAAAGATTCACGCGTACCCCTTTTCATAAACGTATATGCACCATCTAATTGAAATGCATTGTCATAATCGAGCACAGATTGAGCAGCAGAAACGACTGCCTGATATTTGTAGGGATAATTTTCCAAAGGAACTCCATACTGATATAATGTAAAACGGTATGGTGAAATGTCTAAAAGTTTTGCTTGATATTTATATTCTTCTTCTTGATCAAGTTTTATATTTATTTTTTCCAATTTTTGGCGAAAATTTGCAAAAATTCGATCTGAAGCTTGAAATTCAATAATATATCTTTCATCGGCCTCTTTCGTGATATAACCGTTTACTATTTCATCAATATCAGAGGCCACCTTTTCCGTGTCAAACGGTGGATCCGCTTGCTTGAGATAAATCAATCTTTCGGGTGACTCACAGATATGTTGGGCATTCCCATCCCACGTATATCCACAGGCTTTGCACGTTGCAATATATCTATCTTCAAAACTATCTTCAGAATCTGAGTCCGACTCAGACTCTGACTCAGAAAATATTGATGAACATGGATAGGGAGACACAGGTCGGAGATGTATACGTCTTTGAATAAATTCTTTGCATAACGGACACGTCTTTGTGTTTTTAGCACATTCATGACACATACAAAAATGAGTGCACGGTTTTAAAACGGTGTCACATTGATTCTTTTTGCAGGTTTTACACAAGGTGTCGTCTTTGGATTCCGGATCTTCGTTAGATGAAAAAATATCAGAAGCGTGCGTACTTGTGGGACACGCGCCTGAACAATGAGGGTGGCCAGAGGCAACCGGTGACGCAGGCGGACTACGGTGGCCATAAGCAACCGGTGACGCAGGCGGACTACGGTGGCCATAAGCAGGCGGTGACACAGGCGGTGACACCAAATTCATATATGAACCATCGTTGAGAGATTTTGCTGCGTTTTCGCGCCTTCGAATAGCTTCTTCAACAGATATTTGTCCAAGAACTTGTACTTCCAGCTCAGTCGACGCCACAGACATACGACCCGAATATTTCTTGTTATACAAGTTGACTAATTTTCGTTTGAGTCTCGTTTTGTCATCTGCTGACAATGATCTCCATATACGCGATGGAATAATTCCTTTTAAAAAAGTTGTAGAATGAACTCTAACTGATAATTTTGGGGTTTGTTCAATGAGTTTGTTGAATTCTTCTAAAAGATGTTCCATCTCTGCCTCTCTTAGATTGCCACGCATTGGGTTTTGTGGATTCCATGGAAATTTTGGTTCTACAGATTGGAACTGAGTATTTTTAAGAACAGACATTTTCCTAAATGACAAGAGTTTATATACGTGACAATTTTAAAGACAACCTTAATTATTTTTAACATGATATCTGTTTAAAGTGTGTTTCTCGTCAAAGAATTTAAATGTCCACAGTGCAAGTTTCTATAATTGCCAGATGTGGGCACATGCATGTTTCCGAGGGGGTTGATAGTGTGATAAGATTTGCCCCCTTTGTCCACTCTAGATCTCCGGTAG
>Ga0115000_10002180_pt1 | contig 17107 bp, 11 predicted proteins | sample ArcticOcean_MG_C_6_FD_89690 | JGI IMG/M metagenome (GOLD analysis project Ga0115000, IMG submission 89690) | Marine microbial communities from western Arctic Ocean - ArcticOcean_MG_CB8_128 | ecosystem: Environmental > Aquatic > Marine > Oceanic | place: Arctic Ocean: Canada Basin | collected...
TATTTTTTAGTTTTTTAAAATTACTAAGCCCCTTTTGTGTATTAGCTTTATAAAAAGTTGTATTTATTCAATATTGCTCCTAATTATGTGAATTAAGAATATACAGTAATTCGTATGCATGGACTCTCTTTTTTTGATATTATCAGCTTTGGATGACAGGAAATGAAATGTTTCTCTTTGTTTCAATTTATGATGACAAAAACATTTTTGAAACTATGGAGAACAATAATATCTAATTTCTACTATTATCTTCTTCGGTAGATAATTTTTTCGGGAACATTATTCATGATTACTATAGTATATTAATCGTTCCAATTGGGGATATTAAAATGTAGAACTGGAGTGTATTAAACATATTAGCGGCGTTGGTTTCTAATAAATGAATTAATAGTAAAAAGGATTTATCGATTTCTAAATCCAAAGAATCAGGTGTTTATTTCCTTGTACTAAATTCTTTAAAGGGAACTTCTGTGAAAACAATAATAGTAAATAGCTAGTTTAACTTATTTATTTACTGTACTGGGAAAATTTATTTTAACTGCATCAACAGTCTTTTTTTGTATTCATTTATATTTTCTCTGATCCATGCGGCATTGATATACACAAAATTATAATCACTTGAGTGAAATAGATTTTCCTTATAGATTCGATTTTCAAGTTCATTAATCTCATGATCGTACTGATTGAAAAATTGATCCAAGAACCTTTTTTTAGACATACGATCGAGATGGAATAAATAAGCCTTCACGAACTCTTTATTCGAAAATAAATTTGACCATTCAAGGGATATTAAAAATTGATCATCAAAAGCAAATGCTGAGAGAGGTTTCCAGTTTGACCCATCAAAACCAATAGGTTCTAATCTACCACTTAAGGGGTTGTAGTAGAACCTCCTGTTGTGCCATCTAAGTCCGTGATGTGTGTTGGTTAGATCAGAAGTTGCTAAATGAATTGCAAGCTTGTTAACGTCAAATACCTCATTAACATCTTTCTGTTTATTTCTAAAATCATTTAGTAGATTTTTTGCAGTTTTCACAATATTTGAATCGAGTGGAGCATAATATTTAAACTCTTTAATAGGAGAATTTAGGTATATTTCTTTTTCGTTTTTGTATTTAACAGAATCATTTAATCGTCCATGATTCCAAAATAAATCTTCGGATATACAAATAATAGGCCCTGGAGCTCTGTTGAAACGATCTGTTAAATGATAAGTGAAATGTTCTTCAAAAGTACAGATGGTCTTAGTGTTATTGATGTTTAATTCCACAACATCAGACCGAAGGGATAGCACATCTTGCTGCTCAAGAATTTTGAGAAAAATCCATTCTGTCATAAAGTGTCTTGCGCCAAAAGATTGCAATGAAAATTTATTAGTTTCCAAAACTTTTTTGTTTCCAACTACCTTTACACGGTAGGAAGGAGGGTTTGAATTGTAATGGTCTAGTTGGTCGCCTTTTAGCCTGATTTTTACATTGCTGATTTCGTTATTATATTTTAATGATGCCTTTACGTAGCGCTTATGAGTTGCTCTAACTTTTTTGTTTTTTAGAACATCATTACGCAACGAATCTAAGATTTGAAACTGTTTTTTGGGAATTGTAATTTCTACAGTTTCTATATTAGCTGATAATGATCGGCAGTAGTGATAAGGTTTATGTACTAAGTCTTGTTTGAAAACATAAAATATTACTACTATACAAAAGACCCCGGCAATCCATTTTTTATAATTTATCATATTATTCAAATACCTTGGGTTTTAGTTTTGATCCTGATTACAGACTTCTAAGGTAGTATTATCAGGAATATTTCTAGTGAAAATTATTTATTAATCTACTTTTATAAATATTTATAGCGCCTCTCTTTTTCCTCTCCATTTAATGGGTTAATCCAGCTTTATTAAAATTACCGACAGAATCGCAATAAAAGCATAAATAACCAATAGTCCATTAATCCGTACTCCCTGAGCATATTTAGAATATGCTTTAAAGGCAAAATCCTCTAGTAAAACAATTATGGAGATACCAAGTGTTACCGTTAATAATATTTGTCCGATTCTCATAGTTTCTGATCTGAATGTCTAGAATTGTGAAATCCAGAATTTTATTCGATGATTTTGTTTGGAATTTGGAACTTCGGAATAGGGATAATGCCCGTTTTTATTTTATTAATAGCGCTTTCCATTTGTTAGATTCGGCAAATTCTTTTACAATTCTATTCCGCTCGATTAGTAATTCAGTTATATATTTTTCAAGAAATAATTTATCTGCTATCTTTCCTAAAAAACCAAATGGGGATTGATAATCGAAAAGATCAATCATTAGTGTTTTACCATTTAATTCCTCAAAGTGATGTTCATGTTTAAATTTCTTAAATGCTCCTTTCTGCATTTCGTCTACAAAGTAATTCGGACGTTCGTACGCTGTAATTATCGAAGTGAGTTTTTGATAAAAACCAAAGTGTTTTGCCCGCCAAGTTACGCTTTCGTTCATTTCTATTAAACCGCTTATTTTTCCAGCAATGGCTTCTTCGTTAGTATGTTCAGTTGAAATTTTATGTAAATCAATACTTCTCGATAAATCAAAAACAATTTTTTTTTCGGCTTTTATTTCGGTTCGAAGTTCAATTATTGGCATTTTAGTTTTAGTTTTTTTAGTGATATTTTTTATAAAAATATTGTGTTCTTTATTCTGTTAGATAACTTCCTTTTTTTGCTTCAGTTTTTTCAAAAGCAATTGCTAAATATTATGATAAAAAAAGTTCGATCCAGTGATTACTATTTCGAGCCTTATATTATTTATTCATTACTTCTTCAATGGATTTAGCTGTATCCAAAACAGTTTTTTCAAAAGCAATTGGTGTCCAATTAAAAGTTTTCATTGTTTCAGTAATATCAGCATTTAAAGTGTTCCCAATAAAGGGAAGCATACCTTTAAGGTCGCTGTTAAAATTAGCTATAAATTTCAGTAAGAAATTGGGCGCTAGTTTAGTACTTACTTTTGGATATCCATTAGATTTTAAAACCTGGGCTATCTCTTGAAAAAAGTGAGACTTCTCAGTACTCACTATAAATCGTTTACCTTTAGCTGCATCGTTTTCTAGTGCTTGCACATGAATATTTGCAATATCTCTAACATCAGACATATTCATTGCTGATTTTGGTATCATCGGCATTTTCCCAGTCATTAAATCCTTAAACATAGACATGGACTCTCCAGATAAATTACCAGATAACGTAGGTCCATATACAGGTCCTGGATTTATAACTACCAACTCAAGTTGGTAGTCACCTTTTTGATTATTGATAAAATCCCAAGCACTTTTTTCAGCAAGTGTTTTACTCTTCATATATGCTGTGGTATGCTTTGCGTTAACATTTGTCCAGCTATCTTGGTTAAGGTTTATCGAGCCATTCGCTTCTCCTAGCATAGCGACTATTGAAGAGGTAATAACCATTCTTTTGACACCCGCTTTTTTTGCTGCTTTCAAAGCCCGTTGAGTTCCTTCTACTGCAGGTTTAATTAGTTCATTTGCATCTTTAGGTTCTCTTGTAATAAAAGGAGAAGCGACATGTAAAACATAATCACATCCCTTCATAGCATCATTCCATCCTTTATCTTTTAAAAGATTTAGTTCGCAAAATTCTAAATTTTCTTTTATGTCGACAACTGTATTAATACCTTTTTTAACTTCATCCGATTTGTATAAGCTTCTTAAAGAGCCTCTTACCGAGTATCCATTCTTTAATAATTCAGCGGCACAATGTTGTCCAATATATCCTGAAATTCCAGTTACTAATACCTTCTTCATATCTAATTTTTAAATCTTTGTCTTAGGTGAATATACAAACTTACTTTTAAAGAGTTTTTAAACAGTAATGCGGGTATTGCTACTAATATATTATCTTCAAAACTGAATAAATTAGAAGAATATAAAATTATTCGAAAATAAAATTCATCCAATAACAAACAAAAAAACATTTATAATTTAACGGATAAAGGTTTTGATTTAACAGGTATAATTATTGACTTATGTTTGTGGAGTTGTCGAAATACGCGATAATATGTATTTTGCATGATTTCCTGAAGTTTATTTCGATCCCGCAAAGTCAAATCAGGAAGCATTTATCAATCTGTTGGTTGAAAATTATAAAAATAAAAATTGGAAGCAATAAAATACAAAGCTGTTTTTAATAAAGTAATAAATACTTTAGGTTCAATATGTTTGGCTAATTGAAAGTAAATCCGTTTTTTATGGGTTAGATTTAGGAGCGAAACAGATGAATTTTGTTCAATTAAATGAAGGGCAATATCTAATAGTGTCGTCCAATGAGAAAGTGCGAAAATATTTTTTTTATATTTAAAAGGACTATATTTCCTTTATTATTTGACTTACTTTCTTCCAAAATAATTTAACAGCACGAGTGTGTTTTTCTGTAAATTCAGCGAAATCTCCTCCCTTACTATCCACCTTCATAAAAGCAATATTCCAATGGTCAAATATCCTTTCTTTGCCAGTATATAAAAACTTCACATTAAAATGCCGATGGTCTTGCTAAATTCTTGAGCATGTTTCTTTTATTATTTTTTCATTGCCTTATAAAATTTGAGTAAACTGTCTTTTATGGTATTAGAGACAGCCCGTAATTTTATTTTTAGAATTAATCGCTCTAGACGTTTCTAAAATATTTTTAACATCAGCCATATCTAAATTAGCTATTGAACTATATACTAATTCATATATATGTTTCTTGTTTAATTGCTAATGAAGGTTAAATCTATTATTTACTAGACTAGTATCTGAAAGTTAGCACTGAAGTTTGAAAAACATAAAGAAAAGTAATTAAAGCTGGTAATCATTTTAAATACATATACGCTTGAAGCAGTAATATATTACTTTGTACGCTCAGTAGTATACAAAATCAAATCGATTAGACTTTGCTTTGATGCGGTATCAGGATATATTTTCAAAATGGTCATAGCTTGATCACGGTATTCATACATCTTTTTCTTAGTGTATTCAATTCCTCCAGAAGTTTTAACTCTGTCAATTAATTCGTTTACTTTTTTCTGATTTTCGTTGTGTTTTTTCACAATACTAATCATCCATTTTTTCTCCTTTTTCTCAGCATGATTAAGTGCATAAATTAGAGGGAGTGTCATCTTCCGTTCCTTAATATCAATCCCAACAGGTTTTCCAATTAGACTTGCTGTAGATTCATAATCAAAAAGATCATCTTTAATTTGAAAGGCAATTCCAATTTTTTCACCCAGCAATCTTAATCTTTCAATTTCCTCTTCATTTGCTCCCGCAGAAGATGCGCCACTAGCACAACAAGCTGCAATTAATGAAGCTGTTTTCTGACGGATAATATCAAAGTAAACATCCTCTTTAATATCTAGTCGGCGTGCTTTTTCAATTTGTAAAAGTTCTCCTTCACTCATTTCTTTGGTTGCTCCTGAAATAATCTCTAAGAAATCATAATCCCTGTGTTGAGCGGCTAGTTGTAAACCTTTACTCAATAAAAAATCTCCAACTAAAACGGCTATTTTATTTTTCCAAAGGGCATTTATTGAGAAAAAACCTCTTCGTTTGTAAGCATCATCCACAACATCATCGTGAACCAATGTTGCTGTGTGAATCATTTCAATTAAACTGGCTGCTCTGAAACTTCTTTCTGTTGTTCCTCCACAGATATTTGCAGCTAAAAAAACAAACATTGGACGCATTTGTTTTCCTTTTCGCTTAACAATATAGTGGGTGATTTTATCTAATAAAGGAGCATTACTTTTCATCACTTCTTTAAACTTGTCTTCAAACAAGTTCATTTCTACTGCTATTGGTGCTTTTATGGATTTTATAGATGCCATTTCGTAAAACAAAGTTAGTTAAAATAACCTACAAAATGACGCGTATAAAGTTACTTTCTAGGTTTTTAATTGTTACACTATTATCAAGCAGCTATTTATCATCTTGTTTTCACTATTTCTTACATCATGTTGTTTTTCAAGGTGCATTACGGACCCCTTTGTATCTAGAACTAAAAAAAAAATATTGCAGGCTGTTCCTTGCATGCTTGAAAAAACAAAAATTGTAAAGTAATACCTTGGACAAATATCGAATATGATTTTGGGAAAAATAGAATTTTAAAAATCTGACAATACTACCATGGTTTTAGTTCGAGAAAAATGGCGTGTATTGGAATTAACTGGCTGTATCAAGGCAAAAAATTAAATGGCATCAATGCCGATATTCAAATTGGTTTTGCCCTTGTAAACGGTTTTTATACGATGGTTGTGGGATTAGAATATAGTAGATATAGTGAAAATGTTGGCAGTCAAGTTATAACTCCAAAATTTGCTTACAGCATCTCTTCTAAATTTTTTAATCATCTTCAAGTTAAGACTGGTTATAATATCGGTTTGATATCGATGCAAAAATCAGGGTTTTACTTTGGGGTAAACACACAAATTCTGCTTACGGAATTAATAGGATTCTAGTTTGAATCTTAATAGTAAGCTTCTGTGAATTTTTAAACATCAGATTCTATTCAAATAATCCTAAGTTTTTAGTGCTGTCATTTCTGGGGAAAGGCTAACTAAAATAAGCGATAGTATTATCGGTGATAAAAGACCTTATATCTTTGTTAAGAGAATATTTGTGATTTCAATTAGACTAGTTTTAAAATATTGTTACGATCTGGTAAAAAAGTAATTATATATTTTGTTCTGGGATTGATACTCAAATCTCAATTGCAGTATTTGTTTCACAGAATTATACTGTTATTTAACAGTATGTTATATGTTAATCACAGAAAAGGATTGTTGAACGGAAAATATCTCCGTTAACTAATACAGACAGCAACTTTAATATTTACGCACAAGCAAAGCATAGAAATAGTCGTTCTTTAAATTATACTCAATTCGTAAAACATCGGTTCTCCCAGTATTTTTCCCAAGTCAGCAAATGACATCCCCCACTATAAGAATCGGTGTTTTTTTTATGTTTAACTTTTTGATTGACTGTGAATATTCCCCCATTTATTTTTTACATAAAAAAGTATAGAAATCAATAAAAAAAGAGGTTTGGTTTGAGAGTCATTATCCATTTTAATTATTTATATTTTATAATAATATTCTTAATAAATCATGTGATTTCCACTTAAAATGTTCTGCTGAGCGTAAAAAATTACTGTAACCTTTCTTCTATTGTATTAAACTCTTGTAAATAGGAGCTTACCTGTTATTTACCCTTAGTAATGTAGACATTGTTTCCCGCATTTAGAACGATGTTTTTATATATAGTTAGTGTTTATTTGCAAGTTGACCACAAGCAGCATCAATATCCTTACCTTTTGACCTCCTTATATTTACAACTAATCTATTTTTCTCTAGATGATTAACAAATGCATTCAATCGTTCAGGTGTCGTCTGTTTAAACTCTCCACCTTCAATTGGATTATATTCGATGATGTTTATTTTGCAAGGGATATCTTTACAAAAAGCAGCAAGTTGAGCAGCATCTTCAACACCATCGTTAAAATCTTTAAAAACAATGTATTCAAAGGTAACTCTAGTTCCTGTTTTTTCATGAAAATAAAGCAACGATTCTGACAATGCTGTTAATGAATTTTGTTCGTTAATTGGCATAATATAATCTCGTTTCTTATCATCGGCAGCATGTAATGAAACGGCTAAATTGAACTTTACTTCGTCATCCCCTAATTTTTTAATCATTTTTGCAATCCCTGCTGTAGAAACCGTAATTCGTTTTGGTGACATACCTAAACCATCAGGGGATGTTATTTTAGCTATAGATTCCATCATCCCTTTGTAATTTAACAAAGGTTCCCCCATTCCCATATATACAATATTGGTTAGCGGTTGATTATAGTTCTGTTCAGCTTGATTTTTAATGTGGACAACTTGATCGTAAATCTCATCAAAACCAATATTTCGTAGTCGTTTTAATGTTCCAGTTGCACAAAATTTGCAAGTTAAACTACAACCAACCTGAGAGGAAATACAAGCTGTCATTCTATCTGTTGCCGGAATTAATACCCCCTCAACAATACTGCCGTCGTGTAATTCGAAAGCATTTTTAATAGTTCGATCGGAACTTATTTGTGTTGTTTTGATTTTTACTGCTAGAATCTCGAAATGTTCTTTTAGTTTATCTCGAGTGGAAATCGATAAATTTGTCATCGCATCAAACGAATGAGCACCTCTTTTCCAGAGCCATTCATAAACTTGTTTTGCTCGAAACGCTTTATCTCCAATTTCAATAAAAAAAATCTGTAATTCTTTTTGAGATAAATTTCTAATGTTCTTTTTCTTTTCCATTGCAATAATTCGATTACAAAGTTAGTTGAAAAGTAATTGAAATTCCAGTTAGTTTCATTAAATTAGTGCGCAATTACTATTTATACCAACTACTTATGAAATATTTTGCTCTTGTTATGCTAGCTTTAATCATTACTTCTTGTAGTTCAGGGAAATTCAGATCTTACTGTGATCCCTTATATTTGGATTCTGATGATCCTTCAGTGATAAAATAATTTCATTCATTTTTGAATCAATACTTGTTTATCAAAGCGTCATCACGTAATTATAATCTAATAAAAAACAGTTTTTTCATTTGCCCTTCTATATTTTTTTATTTCTTTTGGGAACAACACTTCAATAATTATAGTATTCGATTTCCGAGTCGAGTTGTGATTTTAAATATTATCTGTTTTTTTGTAAAAATTCATCTCAAATCATCGAAATAATAAGACATTGTTAAAATCATTTTTTGAGTCGATTTGATTGTTTCGCTTAATTTAAATATTGGGAAAGCAAACGTTAAGTAATTATCTGCTGAATTTTAATTAATAGAGGAATCGCACAGTTATTTTTTTAATAAAATTTTGAGTTATTTTTTTTATTTCCAAAATATAATAAATGTTTCATTTATGTAGGTTTTTTCTACAAAATATTCTTGTGAAATTATTTGCTGTAAACCTATTGGGATTAACTAGATATAATCTTAATTTTGTAATATGGCTAAAAAATTCACAATTACTACTGCTTTACCTTATGCTAATGGTCCTTTACATTTAGGACATGTTGCTGGTGTTTATATTCCTGCTGATATTTATGCAAGATATTTAAGAGGAAAAGGAGAAGACGTAGTTTTTATTGGAGGAACAGATGAACATGGTGTTCCAATTTCAATAAAAGCAAAAAGTGAAGGTGTTTCACCAAAGAAAGTAGTTGATAGATACCATAGTATTATTAAAAATTCATTGAAAGGTTTAGGGATTACATTGGATTATTTTGGGCAGACTTCATCACCAATTCATCACGAAATGTCTTCTGATTGGTTTAAAACACTTGCTGAAAAAGGAGAGTTTAAGGAAGAGGTTTCTGAACAGTATTATGATGAGGAGAATAATCAATTTTTGTCTGATAGATATATTACAGGTGAATGTCCTTCTTGCCATAAAGACGGAGCTTACGGAGATCAGTGTGAAAAATGTGGAACTGCCCTAAGTCCTACAGAGCTGATTAATCCAAAATCTGCAATTAGTGGAAACAAGCCAGTTTTAAAGGAAACAAAACACTGGTTTCTACAGTTGGATAAATACGAACCTTGGTTAAAGGAATGGATAGAATCCAAAAAATCAATTTTAAAACCAAATGTTTACGGTCAGGTTAAATCATGGTTAGACGCAGGTTTACGTCCAAGAGCGATCACACGAGATTTAAATTGGGGAATTCCAGTTCCATTACCAGGAGGGGAAGGTAAAGTGCTTTATGTATGGTTTGATGCTCCAATAGGGTATGTATCATTCACCAAACAATTAATAGAAAGTAAACCTGAGCAATTTGCTGGTAAAACTTGGGAAGATTATTGGAAGAAAGACGGAGACTCAACTTTGGTTCATTTTTTAGGAAAGGACAATATTGTTTTTCATTGTATTATTTTTCCATCGATGTTAAAGCAAATGGGAAATTATATTTTACCGGAAAATATTCCTGCTAACGAGTTTTTAAATTTAGAAGGAGAGAAATTTTCTACTTCCAAAAACTGGGCAGTTTGGTTGGATGATTTTTTAGTTGAATTTCCTGATCAAACAGATACGTTACGATATGTTTTATGTTCTATTTTACCAGAACAGAAAGATGCAGATTTTACTTGGGCTGATTTTCAAGCTAAAAATAATAATGAGTTGGTTGCCAATTTAGGGAATTTTGTAAATCGTGCTTTGGTATTAACTCAAAAGTATTGGGGAGGAACTATTCCTGCTCAAAATGAGGTAACGGAGTTGGATAAATCGGTTTTAAGTTATTTAAAATCTTATCCTTCAAAAATATCTACAAGTATCGAAAAACATAGATACAAAGAAGCACTTGGTGAATTCATGAAGTTATCTGCTTTAGGTAATAAGTATCTTGCAGAAACTGAACCTTGGAAATTGATAAAAACAGATGAGGCGAGAGTTCAAACTATCATGAATATCGCACTGCAGATAACAGCTGCATTATCAGTACTAGCAGAACCTTTCTTGCCAGAAACTTCGAAGAATTTAAAAGCAATGATGAACTACGATGGTATTGCTTGGAGTGCTGTTTCTGATCGTAATATCGAAGCTGGACACACAATCAGCAAACCATCATTACTATTTCAGAGAATTGATGATGATGTAGTGGAAGCGCAAAGAACAAAATTACTAGAATCAAAAGCGGAGGCTGAAGCTGCTGCTAAAGTGGTTACGCCACAAAAGGACCCAACTACTTTCGAAGATTTTCAAAAAATGGATATACGAGTAGGGACAATTATCGAAGCTGAAAAAGTAAAGAAATCTAAGAAACTTTTAAAACTGAAAGTTAATACGGGAATTGATGAACGAACTGTTATTTCAGGAATTGCCCAATTTTATAAACCAGAAGATATAATTGGTCGGCAAGTATCAATCCTCGTAAATTTAGCCCCTCGAAAAATGATGGGAACTGAATCACAAGGAATGATATTAATGGCAGAGAATAACAAAGGAGAATTACAATTTATTGCACCAAGTGTGTCATCCGACAATGGTGGAATTATTGCATAAGTTGTATATTTAACGTGTAAAAAAGCTTTAAGATGAGAGGAAATAAGTTTACTGTAATCGGAATGGGGAAATATGGAAAAGCAATTGCCCATATTTTAAGTAATAGAGGTGCGGAAGTTATTGCTATTGATAACCGTGAAGAGCTTATTGAGGCGGTTCAGGATGAAGTCGCATTAGCTGTTACAATGGATGCTACAGATAGGAAAGCTTTAGAGGCTCATAATATTCAAGAATCTGATGCAGTTGTAGTTGCTATTGGATCGAATTTCGAAGCTTTAATTTTATGTTGTTTTCAACTTCAGGAATTAGGAGTTGATAGAATTATTGCACGTGCAAATGATGAACGTCAGAAGGCAATTCTTCAAAAGATGGGTATTGAAGAAATCTTAGAACCTGAAAAGGAGATTGGAATTTTCATATCGGAACAGTTAATCAATCCAAACATTGTTTCTTTTTTACAACTTCCTGATGATTATGAGGTTGCGGAAATAAAGCCGCCTTCTGGAATTGCAAATAGAACTGTTCTGGATGTTGCTTTAAGGAGTAAATACCGCCTAAATTTAATCACTATTAAACGTTGTTTTGATGAGGATAAAGGAGGTAGTATTGAAGTAATTCAGCATATATTAGGAGTTCCTTCTACTGATACAATTATTCGAGATTCTGATACACTTATTGTGTTTGGAACAGCTAGAGATATTAAGAGGTTTATTGAGATTAATAATTAAGAATCGGTTAATAGATAAATCGAAAAAAACAACTGAATTAAGTGCATTTAGGGTAATTAATTTATTGAAATTAGCAATGTTTTGAAGTGTTTTCCTATAGTTAATTTACCGTTTTTATTGGCACCACGCCTAGCAAAACATAGTCAACGTTCAAACTGTTCGTAACTAGATATTTTTACTCAGTAATTATTTTTAAATAACCAATTACTAATGTAACGTACCCTACCCTTTTCCAGTTAAATCATTCTGATTTTTCTGCTCAATTTTAAATATAACTTCAATTGTAAATTTTGTACGGATTGGTTTGATAAATCTCAAACTTTAGTTATTTAATGAGTATTATCAATACCTCTTGGTCCATTATTTCACTCCATCTGTGAAAATAATGTTTAATTCTACACTTTCACCTTCAGCCAAAACAAGGCTTCGTAATTGTCTGTTAAAGCGAAATGAACAGAAACTGTTTGTAGCTATTATATTTATAAGTTTACACTGTTATTTTCCTTCAATAGAAATTAATACTGTAAAAATGAGAAAATAATAATAATATATTTCCTTCAGATTTAGTCTGTTATACTATTTCTAATCGTTTTTGTTTTTAGTTTAATTTTGTCAAATACTTCTTTTGTAATAAGTATATTTAACTCCGATTGAAGTAGAGTTGTTTTCGTTGCAGTATTTGTTTTGAAAGTTGTTTCACCTTCATCTTCAAGTTTTACTTCTGCAAAAAGTAGTTCAAGTTCCGTTAATGTTTTAATTTTCTCGTCAAATTCTGTACCTTCAACTGACTGTAGCATTTTAATTAAATTAGATAAGGCTGGTTTTTGTTTCGCAATTTTATTCCAAATTGGCTGCTCTTTTCCTTCATCAAGTTTTAAATTAACTGCAATGTAAAGTCCTTCAATCCAGGCTCCAAGTAATATGTATTTAGATACAGACAATCTGTCGTTATCCTGTAAATATAAATCAGTTTCCATATAGGTTGAGGCAATGATATCTATTAAAGAGTCATTATTATCCATGTTCCCTTCAATTTTCATTCTAACCTCTTCTGTGAAAACACCTTCAATATTTAACTCACTTGATAATACTTGAGCAGCCCCCATAAATTTCATAGCGTCCATAGGGTAGTCAAACATACTTGTAAAACTCAAATCTGCAAAATAAACCCCTAAATTTAAAGATTGTTTTACATCAGTTACATAATCATTAATCGCATCAGGGTCGTTCAGTATTGAAACATCGTAAACGGCGTTTGCTGACTGTAATAATTCGGCCATTTCTAAAGGAGATGGGAGCGTGTAAACAACTTTAGCAGCTGATTTTAATTCTTTTATTTGTTTAACGGTGTAAGTAATATCTTCTTCTTCAAAAATGTCTTCTTCTTCAAAGAGATATTCTTCCTGGTTAAAGTTGGATTTCGATTCATCTTCTCCACACGAGATCAATATAAGGAAAGCAACACAATAAAAAACTTTAAGCATGACTATTTATTTCTAGCAAAAGTTTACTTCTTAATTATTTTTTTGTTTCGTTTTTTCCAGGTTTTAATTGAATTTTATTTTTGCATTGTGTTGCAAATTCTATACGTAGAATCGACCATGTACTTTTGTCATAGTACTTTTGTTGTATCCAGAACCTTTAAAACTTGTTTTTTCTTGAGTATACTTTTTTTTAGCGTAGTAATTCATATTTCCTTAAAAATCCAACAAATGATAATAATTAGAATAACAATATATATCTTTCGTGTCTTCTTTATTTGAAGATCTTGCGGGAATAATACTTTTTTATTGAGTTTAAATATTATTTTTGTTTTTAAATAAAGCATTCTTATGAAACTTTGGGACAAGGGATTTAACATTAATAAAGCAATTGAAGACTTTACTGTTGGGAATGATACTGAGTTAGATATGTATTTAGCGCCTTACGATGTTTTAGGGAATATAGCCCATGTAACGATGTTAACGGAAGTTGGATTGTTGGAAGTAGATGAATTACCTGCTTTAAAAAAAGAACTTTCTGAAATTTATAAAACAACTCAAGATGGTAGTTTTAAAATTGAGGATGGTATGGAAGATGTCCACTCACAAGTCGAGAGTTTGTTAACTGAAAAACTAGGTGATGTAGGGAAGAAAGTACACAGTGCGCGATCGAGAAACGACCAAGTATTAGTCGATTTAAAATTGTTTGGACGAAATGAATTAATAGAAATTGCGGATTTAACAAATAAGCTTTTTGCTGCTTTTCAAACGCAAAGTGAAACAAATAAAGATGTTTTACTTCCCGGATACACACATTTACAAGTTGCAATGCCATCTTCTTTCGGATTATGGTTTGGTGCTTTCGCTGAATCTTTAGCGGATGATATGGACTTATTGGCAACAGCGTTCAGGTTTACGAATCAAAACCCCTTAGGTTCTGCAGCTGGATATGGTTCGTCTTTTCCAATTAATAGAACAAGAACTACAGAATTACTTGGATTTGAGGATATGCATTATAATGTTGTTTATGCTCAAATGACACGAGGTAAAACTGAACGTACGGTTGCGTATGCAATTAGTGCACTGGCAACTACATTGATGAAGTTTTCTGCAGATTCGTGCATGTTTATGAGTCAGAACTTTGGTTTCATTAAGGTACCTCAAGAGTTTACAACAGGATCGAGCATAATGCCACATAAAAAAAATCCCGATGTTTTTGAGTTGATGCGAGGGAAATGTAATAAACTACAAGCAATACCTGGTGAATTAGCTGCAATTATGGGTAATTTAACTTCTGGTTATTTTAGAGACTTACAGTTATTGAAGGAAAAATATATTTACGCTTTTAAAGAAATTAAAGCGTGCCTAGAGATTGCTTTATTGATGGTTCCAAATATTGAAGTAAATAAAAACATTCTTGATAATGAGTTATACGATTACCTTTTTAGTGTTGAAGAGGTAAATAGAAGAGTACTGGAAGGTATTCCTTTTAGAGAAGCTTACAAGCAAGTTGGAATGGAGATTGAAGCTGGAGAGTTCATACCAAATAAGGATGTTAATCATACGCACGAAGGATCGATTGGTAATTTATGTTCCGAAAATATTAAAGCGAAAATGGATTTTAATTTTGCTAAGATTAACAAAGTAAAAATCGATAAGGCTATTGATCAGTTACTAGGTTGATTTTGACATAAACTACAACTACTAAGCAAGGTTTAGCTATGTTTTTATAGTAAGGATAATTATTTTTTAAATTTCCAGGGCAGCTTATTGGATTTTTCTAAGTATTGTCATTAAATCAAAATATTACTTCACAAATGTTTTTGTCAAGGTATTCTTCTTTTATAACTACGGCATAAAGTAAGCCCCAGTCATAAAGCCAAGCGTTAGGAAGAAACCGCTATTTCTATTGTCTAGTATAATGTTGAAATTATCTTTAAGATGAAATATGCTTACCTAAGTGATTGTAGGTAAGATGGTTGGCTGGCGTTTATTCGTGAGCATGATTTTTACCCATTGTGGACTAATAAATAAACGCAAAGTAAGCTTAATGTCCCTTCGTATTTTAATCTACTTTATTTTGAATTATTTAGCCTTTCTTATCTTCAATTGTTTTATTTATTTTTCACGAAAATTAATTTGTGTCTACTTTTTGTGTTTTCTCTTTGTTCAACTTCAAATTTTCCAATAGATGTAATAAGTGGTGTTAATTTATCAAACCCATAATTTCTAGAATCAAAGTTGGCTTGTTTTTTCTGTAGTAAACTACCTACGTCTCCTAGAAAAGCCCATCCATCTTCGTCTGATAAATCTGATATAGTAGCAGAAATAAGTTTAATCACTTTTGGAGTAATCTTATCTATATTATCTTTTGAATTGTCTTTTTGACTAATATTTTCTTTCTTTTCAGATTTCTTTCTAAGTATTTCGATGTAAATAAATTTATCACAAGCAACTATAAAAGGATTTGGTGTTTTTTTCTCTCCTATTCCAATAACTTGCATACCTGCTTCACGCAGTCTTGTTGCTAATTTTGTAAAATCACTATCGCTTGAGACTAGACAAAATCCATTTACTTTTTCAGAATATAAAATATCCATGGCATCTATAATCATCGCTGAATCAGTGGCATTTTTACCAGCAGTGTATGCGTACTGTTGAATAGGTGTAATCGCGTTCTGTAGTAATAGGTTCTTCCATTTTGATAGATGTGGACTAGTCCAATCTCCATAAATTCTTTTAATAGTTGGATTACCATATTTTGCAATTTCTTCCATCATTTCAGTAACGTGTGCAGAAGGAATATTATCACCATCAATCAGTACAGCTAAATTCATATTGTTTTTTTCTTGCTTCATGTAATTTTAATAAGTGCTTTTATTTAAATAAAAGTAGTTTAAAAAGTTCTTATTTACAAAAGTGTAGGTGTTTCTAAATAGGTTGATAAAGTAAGGCTTTTTTAACCTGTTTTTTTGTCTATTATGTGGTCCTATATTGTATTCTTATATATTTATGGAACACCAAATGGTTTATAGTAATTCTTAAGAATTTCAATTAGGTTAAGAGAAAACGGAATAGTTCTGCGGTAAGTAATACTGTTGAAAAAGGTTTAAAACTATTTTGAACATAAAATATGTATAGTCTTTTAATAGGAGGTTGTAATTTACTGCATGATTTTTTTGAATTAATATTTAAATCTTGTGTGTCTGTATGAAAATAATTTCTTGAGCTATAAGGATAATTCAGTATAGTCTTTATAGACCGGGAATACAAAGACTTTGATGCCCTTTTGAAGTGTATTTAAATAGAGAACTTGTTTTAGTATAATTCTAGAAATAGATCTAATTTTGATTCTGATTAAAGTTGAATACTGGTGATAAATGCCTTTATTTATAGGCTCCAAAGTTTCAATTTACAATCCAATTCGTTCTCCCATTTTAACTAAAGTTTCCAGTTTATTTTTAGTGTTTATCAAAAGATCTTTATCAATTAGGATTTTATTTTTATCAATAAATACTACAATAGTAGAACCTCCAAAAGCAAAATAACCCATTTCATCTCCTGATCTAATTTCAGATTTAGGAGTGTAGGTCTCTATGATTGTACCAACCAAAGTTGCACCAACGGGAATAAGTAAAACTTCTCCTTTGTCTGCAGTACTTAGCTTACATATCTCTCTTTTGTTTTCACAGAACACTTTTGTGAAATTCCCCACTAAAGCATAAGGTGAAACTGAAAAATAATCACCTTTTATCTTAATAGTTTCAGCTGGAGTTCCTTGGTAAGGGAAATGAAAACGATGA